>Ga0307517_10004983_pt1 | contig 20222 bp, 21 predicted proteins | sample 23_EM_MG_FD_194515 | JGI IMG/M metagenome (GOLD analysis project Ga0307517, IMG submission 194515) | Populus trichocarpa ectomycorrhiza microbial communities from riparian zone in the Pacific Northwest, United States - 23_EM | ecosystem: Host-associated > Plants > Roots > Unclassified | place...
CCCCCCCCCCCCCCCCCCCCCCCCCCCCCCCCCAGCATGTCTTGAGAGGACTTGGGGTGGCGATATAAATACTGTATCGGAGGCCCCTCCTAGCGCTTGAGTGAGTCTCGTGTTCACAGAATCTTCAGCCCTACTCATATGATAACACCTGTCTGGCGCCAGTCCCTATCTTAAAAATGGCAACAAAAACTGAAGATCTCACTGAACTCTCCGATATTATCTCAACAAGCGTGAAGAGCTATCTCTCACACATCCCCACTCCACCAGCCCTCCGACCAGCACCTCCAGTTCCTGTGACTGATGAGGCGGGTATTGAAGCAAAAAAACAGCTCTTGCTAGCATGTCGAAAGGTGATTTCTCTGGTTGAGGGCCCCGTACAGACAGTGATGGGAATGGCGACGACGTTTCATGAGACTACCGCTCTGAGGTTAGCCTACGACATGAAGCTTGCGCATCACGTGCCGCTCGATGGGTCTCCTGTTGCTCTGGCAGAGCTGGCTGCAAAGACAGGAGCGCCGGAGGAGACTATCTGTTAGTTTTGCTCTCGCTGTGGTTAGTGAGTGGGTGATAGTATGCTGATCTTTCTCCTCGGGTGATGTATCATAGTGCGAGTAATGCGAGTATTAACTTTAGGGTATGTGTTTACTGAGACGGCCCCGGGGTATTTTGCGCACACTGGTGGCTCTGCGGCTATTCGGGTTCCTGGAATTGAGGCTATGATTGGGCATTGGTGATTAAAACTCCCTTTAATTTTCTCTCTCTCTATTTATATATCTCTCGTGAATTTTATTTACTCATAATTTCCTCCCATCCACAGTGCTGAGGAATGCTTCATCTCGGCCCCACACACCTCCAGCGTTCTGCGAGAAAATAACTTTGCGGTTCTCGAAGATAGTAGAAAATCGGCCTTCAGTCGGGCATTCAATAGTATCCCCCTCCCCCCTCCCCCCTCCCCCGCAAACCAAACACAACTAATTCTCCTCTTAGCAAACAAGAATTTCTTTGAGTATGCCTACACCGACGATAAGACCATGGGAGCACGTTTCGGCCTAGCTATGATAGCCACGAGTAGTGTCCTTGGCCCGTTCAACCTTGTGGAGCACTATGAGCCTCTCCTCTCAGCCCCCAAGGGCACGACATTGGTAGATGTGGGCGGCGGCATGGGACACATATCCATCGCTTCAGCCCGGAAATTTCCGAACTTGAGATGTATTGTGCAGGACATAGGAATGGTGGTCGGTGAAGGGCGCGATGGGCTCCCCGAGGAACTTAAAGACCGTGTGGAGTTTCAAGAGAATGATTTCTTCAAGGGGCAGCCGATTGGTGGACCTGGGGTCTACTATTATCTCAAGAGTATCTTGCACGATCATCCTGATCCGTGAGTTTCCATCACCTCTGGTTTCTTGAGTGAAGGGATATTAACTGGGTGGGGGTACTATAGTGCTTGTAGGGAGATCCTGTCGCACATTGCCAATGCTATGGACTCGAGCTCTAGAATCCTCATTGATGAGTGTATCATGGATGAGCGTGTGGGCCCCGAAGGTGATCGGGTGTCGATCGTGAAGGATATGCATATGCTTGTCATGTGTAATAGTAAGGAGAGGACGGAAGCTCAGTGGGCGGCGCTACTGCAGAGCGCGGATGAGAGATTGGTTGTTGAGAAGGTGTGGAGGTCTAAGAAGGATAATACCGGGATTGTTGAGGCCGTATTGGCTTGATGGTGTACATCGGGTGATGTTAGGAAAACTACAAGCACGAATTTATCGAATGAATGTGGATCGTCATCTTTAGTTTTTTTCCTTGGCTGGGCTAACTTTAGTATTTCGCCTAATAGGGTGACGAGCCGGGAATTGTAATAAGTTTCTCCTCTCTAAATGGAAGTACAACAGTGCTGGGCTGTAGGCCTGCTAATGCTGACCTTAATGTAGATATAAGAGGGTAGGACAAGGGGAAGAATAGAGGAATGGGGAGGGGGAAGATAGAACTGCTATTCAACTAAGCATATTTCTTATCTGAGTTCTAGTCTGAAGTTTGCTATTTTCCTGATAGCCAGGAAAAAGTTTTTACCTTCCTAAGCCAAAGTAATTCAAAAATTCGTAATCATGATCATTACCACTGAGTGTCCTTGTACAGGAATCCTGTAACCCTACTAGAATGTGGAACCTATAGGCCATCCTTTACTTAGGCCATCCTTCTGCTGCTCGTATGCATGCGTATTCCTTCACTTAGGATCTTAAAGGCATAACTATGCCAGTATAAGTAAATAATTAAACCTAAAACATGCTACCAGAATTGCAAACAATTCCGGTGGTGAAAAAGAACAAAATAAACTAAACCGGGCAAAACTGGGGGCAAAAGAAATCATTATAACCAGCCGTGTCGTGTTACCGGAATATGTATACACGTTACAAGAATTTAGGGCTTAGATGGCTTGTACTGTACACTACCGTAAAAACTGGAATAATCGAGTCGTGTGCTATGTCGTTGAGAATTTCCTACTTTAGAAAAGGGGCGAAAAACACAGCAAAAGAAGAGCGGCTTAGCCCCTCTGAGAGACATAGAAAAACAAAAAAACATCAGACCTTACCAGAGGGGGCAACTCTGACTACAAAGCACACGACTCGATTATTCCAGTTTTTACGGTACTCATGCACACGTAACTTCCATAATCTATTCCATATTTCAACAAATAATTCGCAGCCGAGTGAGCTATTTTATAACCACAATTAAGTGATAGATGAGGCGCTTGATGAATACCGGGCTAGAGCTGTCGTTGGGTTCCTTGCTACTGGCGGTGAGCTGGTCACTGTGTGTCACTCGTGCTATAGGATCGCAAATACTCGACCCGGATGTGTCGACAAGTTATGCTCGCCTGATTTGGGAAACTCGTCGCGAGTTTTCATTCGTTCTTTCTCTTCCCTTCCATCCATCCGACACGAGATTGAGGTCAGGCACTATCAGGCGTCCTTGAGTAGGTCGTTCGGTCAGAGAAATCAATGTGGGCGTAAATCGGCTGTACTCGTTCTAGGAGAGACAACTCGAGACCAAAATGGCGAAACATCAGTTTTTTCTGGTTGTTGAAATGGTCGAATTGCAACTTAAGCACGGTACGGAGAGACTCTGTGGCATATTATACAAAGTGTTTTTTTGGGGGGCTTTTTTGGATTATTTCACAGCGGGATAGTCTGATAATTGCTACAGCTATTTGTAAGTATTGGTAGATCTGGATAGCCCAACTCCCAACAACGGTGTTGCAGATCTTACAGCATGCCTTATTGATCGATACCCTGGCCGCGAGATTTGCAAACTGGCAGTTCGGCTTAGGCAGAGTCTCATTTGAGAAGGCGCGCTGGTGCTCAACACTCCCATAATTACCTGGTGGATCGTGCATACGCGCACTTTGGCTTCGCCAGGGACGGGGTATCACCTAGAGGGGAAAGCTAACAAGGCGAGAATACCGGTTTACTGTATGGTTTTCTAGCTGTTGAAGCTATCTCAGAAACCCTTGCCTACTTTGCTATCGTTGGCTGGGGGTCACCGTTCGAGGTCTGGAGCATTGAGTCCGGAGGATGTTTTCATTTTTTCACTTCAAGACAACTTAAAGAACCGTCGGTCCGGGCTACGAGGAATCCGCACTGGGTTTCTTGCTGGCCCGGTGCTCGAGTGCTCATAAGGGTCGAAAGAGATAACCCTCGTGTTCCTGGAGGCTTGTATGGGGTTGGTGTGGGTAGCTTTCTGGGATTTAGTGACATGGCCTGTGGGGTACACTGCGGGTGTTGTAGCTTGCTATCTGTCCCCGTGCTGCCAAAAAAATCTTACCGTTAGGAAAAGAATTAAGTTTAGTCACACAGCAGAAACAGAATTAGCATTTAGCTGGTTCTTAGGCCGAGGATAATCCCTTCGTCTTTACTGTGCTACGTGTGTTGCCGCTGGGTAAAATAGTCACTAGTGATAGGATAAACTAACGCCGAAAGTTGCAACCACAGAGATGCAGAGCACCCCGGGGGGATTGGTATGATGAGGTAATGAACACAGCAGCAAGGCGCGAAAGTTGGGCGAGGGAAAAAAAAGAAAAAGACCTGGTCATTGGTACATAGTTCTGCTCTCAAAGAAGTATTTAGTGGTCTGTCGCTCATGGGATGGTGCTATCCTGCTGTTTTGGGACCAAATCCCGTGCGAGTGCTATATCTATCAGCACTTGTATACTGGAGTACCAAATTTGACCTAGGTTTAGTGCGGTGATAGGCAAGGTCATGATCCTGATTGGTTCGAATATCGCCTGTATATATTAAAAGAATAGGTTCACTTGTAGAAAGCTAACCTAGCCAGCCAGTGAACTTGGCCTTCCCCGACTCGTAGTAGACAGACCACCTTCTAGGCCATTTGGGGTTGGGATGCGGGACAGAACCAGTCCCTGAAAACAGGTTAAGGCATATTGGTTTGCGGGGTACAGCGCCTAAGTTTTGTAGGTTCCACAAGGCAAATTTGCTGCCCTTACCCCTGTAGAACATACGGGACTTAGGAGCTCTACCTTCGTATGCCGCGCCGCTGTGGTTTCTGTTGGCTGCGCTGTACGGTGCAGTGCGAGTATGATGCTCGAAATCTGTTTTTTTATCAGAGCCTCCCGAAAGTGGGTTACCCCTAGGAGGCCATGAATGATACGGTGAATGAATCACTTATTTATTTTCCCATTCTGGAGACTTTATTCCTGAGGCTTTAAAAAACTTTGGGTGCTCAGGTACTACTGTACTCGGGGGTAGCTAAAAGTCGGGCCCACCTCCATTACGAGGCGCAGAATTTGTCTGGGGACTAAGCTATATTAGGAAATTCGAGTGATATCCTGTGAGGGTTTTTTGGTGGTGGCAAAAAGTCGGGACCGGTGACACAAGCACTTTCGCTGCGTTTTCTCAAGCAATACGCTGCACGAGTGTGTTCGTGTTACCGGGCCCCAATTACCCTTGTACCCGAGTACTGTACTATAATCGTACTGTGCTTGTCCTGCCGGTAGGTTGGGGTAGAGCTGCGTTTTAACCATGGAAGCGCGGAATCTCGACAAGCATGGGCAGGGGTTGCCTGTACCGTACTCGAGTAATATCATATGTCATAGCTAATCTAGATTTAGATGTGGTAGCCACACACTGCTATGTTGGGGGGTATTAGTACTCGAGTATAGTACCCGGGCATGATGTTCTTAAGCCAGGATGAATATCTTCCGGTTCCAGCTATTGGCATCCCTCATTGTACTACGCACTGGAACTGTTGTCAGCTGGCGCGGGTGGACTTATAGCCTAGTCTAGATGTTCTCTGGTGGGTTAGTGAAAATCGAAAAACTGCCTGTCGTTGTTTGTTGATTTTACCTGTGCTAGGCTCCCCGACCCAAGTGAGAAGCCTCACGCCGCCTTGCTTCAAATATTTTTCACCCATCTAACAACAACGTCTCCAACACATCGTAGGACCCTACATGCGCAGCCGCATAAGTTATCCCTGGGTAAATGTCCATGTAATCCCTCGTGCCACTTTAATAACAGCCTACAAGCAGAGCGACCCCACTATCAGTCAGTTGACTGGTATGATAATATTGATCACTGGTGGAATTTTGGCCTGCCGCACACTCTATCCTTTTGTCTGTATGTCTGTATTTGTCGCTTTTAGTTCCCTAGAATATTCCTAGATTAGGAATAGTGAAAGTGTCGCAACCGCGGAGATGTTTTCAACTGGTCAGGTCACAGCAAGCGCTCTATGACCACACTATCTTTGGTAAAGATTTGAGATTAACCTATGTCATTAATTAAACTAAAAAGCTGCGAAATCTGCACATAGATTAGGGGACGTTTTAGAAGCGTTCATGGTTCGGGTTAGTTTTTCGGTCTGGAGGGGGGGCATGTCTTGAGAGGATCCGGGGGTGGTAGCAATATAAATACTGTATGGGAGGCCCCTCTCCCTAGCGCTTGAGTGAGTCTTGTATTCACAGAATCTTCAGCCCTACTCATACGATAACATTACGCCTGTCCGGCGCCAATCCCTATCTTGGAAATGGCAACAAAAACTGAAGATCTCACTGAACTCTCCGATATTATCTCTACGAGTGTGAAGAGCTATCTCTCTCGCATTCCAACTCCACCAACCCTCCGACCAGCACCTCCAGTTCCTGTGACTGACAAGGCAGGTATCGAAGCAAAAAAACAGCTCTTGCTAGCATGTCGAAAGGTGATTTCTCTGGTTGAGGGCCCCGTACAGACAGTGATGGGAATGGCGACGACGTTTCATGAGACTACCGCTCTGAGGTTAGCCTACGACATGAAGCTTGCGCATCACGTGCCGCTCGATGGGTCTCCTGTTGCTCTGGCAGAGCTGGCTGCAAAGACAGGAGCGCCGGAGGAGACTATCTGTTAGTTTTGCTCTCGCTGTGGGGGTTAGTGAGTGGATGATAGCATGCTGATCTTTCTCCTCGGGTGATGTAGTGCGAATAATGCGAGTATTAACTTTAGGGTATGTGTTTACTGAGAAGGCCCCGGGGTATTTTGCGCACACTGGTGGCTCTGCGGCTATTCGGGTTCCTGGATTTGAGGCTATGATTGGGCACAGGTGATTGAAACTCCCTTTAATTTTCTCTCTCTCTATATGTACCCCCCGCGAATTTTATTTACTCATCATTTCCTCCCATTCACAGTGCTGGGGATTGCTTCACTTCTGCTCCACACACCTCCAGCGTTCTGCGAGAAAATAACTTTGCGGTTCCCGAAGATAGTAGAAAATCGGCCTTCAGTCGGGCCTTCAATAGTATCCCGCCCCCCCTCACCCTCCCCCGCAAACCAAACACACCTAATCCCCCTTTTAGCAAACAAGAATTTCTTTGAGTATGCCTATACGGAGGACAAGACCATGGGAGCACGCTTCGGCCTAGCTATGATAGGCACGAGTAGTTACCTGGGCCCGTTCAACCTTGTGGAGCACTATGAGCCTCTCCTCTCAGCCCCCAAGGGCACAATATTGGTAGATGTCGGCGGTGGGATTGGACACATCTCCATCGCTGCAGCCCGGAAATTTCCGAACTTGAGATGTATTGTGCAGGACATAGGAATGGTGGTCGGTGAAGGGCGCGATGGGCTTCCCGAGGAACTTAGGGACCGTGTGGAGTTTCAAGAGAATGATTTCTTCAAGGGGCAGCCGATTGGTGGACCTGGGGTCTACTATTATCTCAAGCATATCTTGCACGATCATCCTGATCCGTGAGTTTCCATCACATCTGGTTTCTTGAGTGAAGGGATATTAACTGGGTGGGGGTACTATAGTGGGTGTAGGGAGATCCTATCCCATATTGCCAATGCTATGGGCTCGAGCTCTAGAATCCTCATTGATGAGTGTATCATGGACGAGCGTGTGGGCCCCGAAGGTGATCGGTCGTCGATCGTGAAGGATATGCATATGCTTGTTACGTTTAATAGTAAGGAGAGGACGGAAGCTCAGTGGGCGGCGCTACTGCAGAGCGCGGATGAGAGATTGGTTGTTGAGAAGGTGTGGAGGTCTAAGAAGGATAATACCGGGATTGTTGAGGCCATATTGGCTTGATGGTGTGCATCGGGTGATGTTGGTAAAACTGCAAGCAGGGATTTATCGAATCAATGCGGATTCGTTGCCATCCTCAGTTTTTTTTTTCCTTGGTGGGGCTAGTATTTTAGCCTAACAGGGTGATGAGTTAGGAGTTGTAATAATTTTCTCCTGACTGGGTAGAGCGATAGAAGTGCTGGGCGGTAGGCCTGCTAGCGCATCCCTGAGGGAGACTTTAAGATATAAGACAAGGTCTTGGAAGAACAGATAAATGGAGAGGGGGAGGATAGGACCACTATTCAACTAAGCATATTTCTTATCTAAGTGCCAGTTTGAAGTTTGCTATTTCATGTTAGCCGGGAAGCAGCCATTACCTTCCCATGCCAAAGTAATTAAAAGACCTGCAGACATGATCATTACCTCCCAGTGTCTGCCCACTGGAATTCTGTAATCCTGCCGGAATCTGGAACCCATAGGCAATCTTTCGATTGGTCGTTCTTTCTACTCCTGGTATATATGACTATTCCTTCATCTGGAATCTCAGAGGAATAACTATGCCATTACAAGCGAATGACTAAACTGTTTGAGCCTTAGGAAAGCACCAAGGAAAGAACGAACAAGAATGCAACCACTATACGCGCTTTATAGGGAAAATCCGGAGATGATTCGTCGATGCCTCCCCCTGGAGACAGGGAGAAATGGGCGAACTATATACAGATCCGTTGTGGCCACCTATGCTGTACCACACAATGCACTAACACCAGATATGAGGGTCATCGATCGGATATGACAGTCATTTTAAACAACTAATAGGTAATAGGGCGCAGTGGATCTAATCCTTAGTTTCCCGAACGGTGCGAACACTTTTATTGATACGAATAAAGATGACGGACAAAAGATATAAGAGAAGAACCAAAGAATAAAGAGATCGTATACAATAACGAATGACTTTGACAAGACAAGAGATAACCGTAGGACTGTGAGCGAAAATGCAATGATCAACTGATAACGAACAAACAAAGGGAAGAACAGGCTATCTTATATCCTTCTCAAGTGAAAACCTTCCTCCCCGCACACTTCCAGAGAGTGCCAGATTTCTCTCCCACTTTCCGTCCCTAGGTCGTCCTTCTTTTGAGTTGTGCCGATTCATATCCGAGGTAGAAGTATCGTGGCCGAGGGTAGTGTTTATGCCACTTGCCGAGGGTAGTGTCGGTCACCGAGGGTGAGGATGGATGTTCGGCTCTTGCTGGTGTTTGTGTTTCATCGTTGGTGAATCGGTGTTTGGTGATGTCGCACCAGATATGCAGGGTCAGGGTGTTAGGTGGTAAGAAGCTAATAGTGGTGGAACACTCGTGAAGCCATCGTTCGTTTTAGGCTTATAGCTAATCGTAGTCGCGTTTCCCATCCAGTTGGAATGGAAAATATATGGTGAGCAGCCTAAAGGGGTTAATTTCCAACAAGTCACTGCCGAACATGACAGTCACTCGGCTATGATAGCCACTCATAACCGTTCTCTCCACTGTACCGTTAACCCATGACGAGGTTACTCCATCACCACACCCATACTAACCGCATAGAGTGTGAAAGAAACCATAGAACCAATACCCTATGCCTACCGGCATAGGACCGTCCGAACCACAAAGCTCCAATCTCTCCATATCCGCAAACCTCCATAACCCCATGCCCTATAGGCTACTGCAAACCTAAAACATGCTACCGGGATCCTAACGATTCCGGAGGTGGAAACAAACAAAAATACACCAAACTGGGGAAAACCATAAGCAAACGAAATTACTATAACCAGTAGTGTCGTGTTACCGGAATATGTATACATATTACAGGAATGCAGAGGGCTGACTGAAGGATACAGTCATTCGGCTTTGATTGCTTGTGTTGTACACAAGTGTTAAGGTTGTGTTCCTTGTTGTTGGCGGCGAGGCGGTCACCCTGTGTCACACGTACTACATAGGATCCTTAATACTTGATATGCACGAGTTCGGTTTCCCGGATGTATCTATAAAGTACGTTATGCTCACCTAGTTTGAGGAATCTATTGAGGGTTTTTGTTCCTTCCTCCCTGCTTTCCTTTAGTTTTTGTTTTGCCTACTAAACTTGAGCAGAATTGAGCTTGGGTGCTAGGGTGCGCTCTGAGGTCCTGAATATCCTGTATAATGGAATGGTCGTGTGCTGAGAGAAGGTGACTACCTGCAATATTACGATGTTCTGGAGGAGAACAACAACATGGTAAGATAACTTGCGTGGAGTTCAAATCATGCTGCACGATGAGATGGGGTGACCAAAATGATGAGGCTGAAGCTTTCTCAAAACTAGACATGGTCTGGCGTGGCGCTCACTCTGGGCTTCACAAGGATTCTTTTTAGAGCGGAGTGTTCGTATATGGTTTTCTGCTCCTCTCAAATATGGGTTCTTTCTCCTCTCAAAAGTTTCTTTCAGCTCTTTATGTTTTCATACTCATTACTGGTTGACTTGAAAGCCTATTGTGTGTTCTTTCATTGTTCCTTTTGTTCCTCTCAGGATACTTCTTTGATAGTTTTTGTTTTTCCTTATTAAAGGAACGTTGTGGTAATGGCTGGACTCAATTGCTGTAATATATAACTGAGCTATGTCTTTCTTATTATTAATAGAATAAGCGTTGTCACAATAAGAGATCTTCACTACTTTCTATTATCACTTCTTCGTCCGAGTTCCGTGCACATATTCCGATCGCATATTATAACACGCAGCAGGGAGAGAGAAACGAGTGATATCGTGTGACTGGATAAAGAAAAGCGACGAGATTTTCTTGGGCTTTTGTGGGCAGCCTAGGCTTTCTAGCTGGTGGATGAGACCAGTCCACTCCCGGTCACCCGACCTAACCCAGCCTAGCAAAACCCAATCCCGGCCAGTGCCAACTCAAATACCAGGCACTCGATTGCGATGCTTGGGCCAAAATGGCGAAGCATCTGTTTGTTCCGGATGCCGGAATGGTCGAACTACAGCTCAAGCACTGTATGGAGAGACTCTGTGGCATATTATACAAAGGATTTTTTCTCGGCTTTCTTGGATTGCTTTACAGCGGGCTACTCCGATAGTCGGGATCGCTATTTACAAGTGCCCTTAGATTTGGATAGTCCAACCTCCAACAACGGTGTTGCAAATCTTATGCTTCATCGATCGATACCCTGGTGGTGAGATTTGTAAACTGGAAGTTCTGGCTAGGCGGTGATTTTTATTTGGGAAGGCGGGCTGGGGCTCAACACCCGCATAGTCGCGTGCGGGATATTGCATTTGTTGACTTTGGCTTCACCCCTGCCTAAGATATCGTCTTGCAGAGAGAACTAGCATGGCGATAGTAACAGTATACGGTATAGTTTTTCGGCGGTTGGAACTGTGTTAGAAACCGTTCCATCCATCGTGGATTGGAGATCACCGTCCAGGGTCTAGATTTTTGCGTCGGGCGAATATTTTCATTTCCCACTCTAGGACCTAAAGAGCCATCAATCCAAACTACGAGAAATCCGCACTGGGCTCCTTGCCGGTGCGGTGCTTGGGCGTGTTCATAGGCATCCCCATGTTCCCGGAAGTTTTTGTGGGGTTGGTTGGGGTGGCTTTCCTGTTCTTGCTGACCTGGCCTGTAGGGTACTCTGCTGGTGTTGGTGTGAAAGGTTAGTAAGAGGGTATCTTAGGTATCACAGCCTGCTGCTTGTCCCCTTGCTGCCAAAAAAAATCAAAATCTTGTCATTAGGGAAAGAATTCGGTTTGGCTGATAGCTGGGAAACGGAGTTAGTATTTAGTCTGTTCGTAGGTTGATGACAATCCCTTCGTCTCTACTGCCTGTTCTGCCAATAGATAAAATAGTCACGAGCGATAGGATAAATAGATGCGGCAAGCTGCAACCACTGGGATGCATTACTCCGCAGTAGAATTAATAGGAAAAGGTAATGAACGCTACGGCGGCGCACAAAAGTCCGATGTGGAGGGGGAAAAAGAGGGAAAATAATAAGTAAAGGGGAAAAAACATGATCATTGATATGTGGCTCTGCCTCTCAAGGGAGATGTTTGGAGGCTTGTTGCTCATATGATGTTAGTCCTACTGGTGTTGAGGTGGAGCTGCGCCAGATCTCGACAAATATTGGCAGGGGTTGCCTGTAACATCGGATGCTTTCCTTAACTAATCCAGATCTGGATGTGGTAGACACCCATTAAGCTATGCTGAGGGGTATTAGTAGTCGAGTATGATGTTCCTAAGCTAGGATGGATATCTCCCTGTTTCCGTAATATTTGTTATCCTTCATCGCTCCGAACACGAAATTGTTGCCTGATGATATGCGTAGAGTGACAACCCGGCCCCAATGTGCTCGGGTGGGTTGGTGAGAATCAGAAAACTATTTCCTATTGATTTTGTATTGTGTTGTCAAACTCCCTGACCGGATGAGAGATGCTGGGCGTCCTCGCTTCATTACATTTTTCATCCACCTACCAGCAACGCCTCCAGCACATCATTACGAGTAGATCCCACATGCACAACCCCGTATTCCAGGCAAATTTACATGTGATCCCTCGTGCTACCGCAAAGATCGCTGATAAGTATAAAGGCCTGCTTTTAGTAAGATGATTGGTGGGATAATCATGGTAATTACTGGTAGTAATCGCCTGGCACGCACGCCATGGCTTGGGATTTATCGCTCTTGGTTTTGGGTCTAGGGGCGGGAGAGGATATCTTGAGCGGACCTAGTGGTGGTGATGATACAAATACAGTATCGAGATTTTATCCTAGCGTTGCTTGGGTACCACAGAATTCCTAAAATAAGGCTCATCCAGAAGTTAAGCGCACCAAGAAGCCGGTGTAGTACTCGAGTCCAAATTATTGGTTCAAATAGAAAACCCTAAACCTTATGTAGTCCATCCCCCAACTGAAATGCTGGATATGATATTATAGTAAGGCTCGCGCATTGTTTCAAGAATTCCGGTTCGTTCACAGAAGTTTCAGCCCTACTCGTGGGATAACATTATCTATCTGCTACCAATTCCTATCTTAAAAATGGCAACAAAAACTGAAGACCTCACTGAACTCCAAAATTATCTCTACAAGCGTGAAGAGCTATCTCTCCCATGTTCCCACCCTACCAACCCTCCGACCTGCACCCCCAGCTCCTGTGGCCGACGAGGTGGCCATCGAAGCAAGAGAGCAACTCTTGCTAGCATGTCGGAAGGTGATTTCTCTCGTTGAGGGCTCCAGAGAGACCATGATCGGGATGGCAGCTGCGTTTTACGAGACTACCGCTCTGAAATTGGCCTACGACATGAGGCTTGCGCACCACGTGCCGCTCGATGGGTCTCCTATTGCTCTGGCGGAGTTGGCTGCGAAGGTGGGAGCGCCGGAGGAGACTATTAGTTAGTTTTGCCTTCTCTGTGAGGGGCAAGTGAGCGGGGAATTGCATGATGATGTGTTTTTTCTCACCGGGGGATGCAGTGAGAGTGATGCGAGCATTGGCCTTCAAGTATGTGTTTACTGAGACAGCGCCGGGGTATTTTGCGCACACTGGTGGCTCTGCGGCTATCCGGGTTCCTGGGATTGAGGCTCTGGTTGGGCATCGGTGATTAGCGTTCCCTTGAGTTTTCTTCTTTATGTATCTCTCCAGAATTTTATTTGCCAACCATTCCTCCCCTTCCACAGTACTGGTGAAGCTTTCACTTCCGCCCCACACACTTCCAACGTTCTGCGTGGGAATAACTTCGCGGTTCCCGAGGATGGTAGAAAATCTACCTTCAGTCGGGCCTTCAATAGTATCTCATCCTCCCTCTACCCCCGGCAAACCCAACGCAGCTAATCCTCCTCTTAGCGAAAAAGGGCTATTTTGAGTATGTCTACACTGACGACAAGCCCATGGGCATACGTTTCGGCCTAGCTATGACAGCCGCGAGTAGTCCCCCAACCAACCTCGTGGCAATCTACGAACCCCTCGTCTTAGCCCCCAAGGGCACGACATTGGTAGATGTCGGCGGTGGGATTGGACACGTCGCCATCGCCGCAGCCCAGAAATATCCGAACTTGAAATGTGTCGTGCAGGACATAGGAATGGTGGTCGGTGAAGGGCGCGATGGGCTTCCCGAGGAGCTTAAAGACCGCGTGGAGTTTCAAGCGAATGATTTCTTCAAAGGGCAGCCGATTGGTGGACCTGGAGTTTACTACTATCTCAAGCATATCTTGCATAATCATCCTAATCCGTGAGTCTCCATCTCGCTTGCTTTCTTGAGTGAAGGAATACTAACAGGGCTGGTGGGGGGAACAGTGCCTGGAAGGAGATCTTGTCACACATTGTGAATTCTATGGACTCGAGCTCTAGAATCCTCATTGATGAGAGCATCATGGATGAGCGTGCGGGGCCTGAGAGTGATTGGATGGCGATCTTGAAGGATCTTCATATGCTTGTTATGTTTAATGGTAAGGAGAAGACGGAAGCTCGGTGGGCGGCGCTGGTCAAGAGCGCGGATGAGAGATTGGTTGAGAGGGTGTGGAGGACCAAGAAGGATAATACTGGGATTATTGAGGCTAGATTGGCTTATAGAGTGCCACGGGCGATGCTGGCAAGGCTATAAACAGGGATTTATAGAATCTACTTCGTATGTGGATTCGTTGTCATCTTCAGACTTCAGCCTTTTCTTTGGCGGGATCAGTATTTTCACCCAACTTAGTGAGAGGTCTGAAATTGCAGCAGGATTTCTCCTGTTTAAGCAGAAGTACAACAGGGCTGGGTAGTAGGACTACTCGCGCTGGTCATTGGGGGAATTTAAGGGGCCAATATAAGAAGCTTTTAGAAGAATAAAGAAATACGAAAGCTATCCTCCGACTAGGTCATTTTTCTGCTGCTGGCATACATGACCATTCTTTCGCCTGGAATCCCAAAGGCATAGATACGCTAGTGTAAGCGAACAGACAAACATAGAGCAAGCTACTAGGAACCCGGATGGTTGCGGGCTGGGAACAAGCAAGAATAGTCCAAACCAAATCACACCTTAAGCAAAAGAAATCTGCATAACCAGTAATGTCATACTACCGGAATGTGTGTACCTGTTATAGGAATCGAGCTTACTGGTTGAAAAACATTGTTATTGGGCTTAGATTTCTTGTGGTGTACACGAGTGTTATGATTGGGTTCCTTGCTACAGGCGGTGGGGTGGTCACCTTGTGTCACTAAGACTATAAGTTAGATCCCAAACACTTGGCCAACCCAAGTTGAGTTTCCTGGATGTATCGATATGTTATGCTCCCCGGATTTGAAAAACTCATTGGGGGCTTTCGTTCGCCCTTTCTTTCTCTTCCTCTCCCTTTCTGTCCACTAAACTTGAATTGGATTTAGTTTGGGCACTAGCGTGCGTTCTTGAGTGGGGGGTTCTGTGAGAGATATCACTTGGACATAAATTACCCGTGCTTTTTTTGAGGGAGACAACTCGAGGGAAAAGGGGCAAAACTGTCAAAGAGGGGAATGAGGGTCGCACGGAAGTAGCCGATAGACTAAAAGAATTCGCTTGGAACTTTTGACACTTTGGAGGGAGGATATGGAACGTGGGTTTTTACCGCCTATACTTCGTTCATTCGGTCGCTCTTTCTCACTTCATCTAACTGGAAAACCAAACTAACGGTAGAGACAGGTATATAAGTAAGAAGCAAATACCATATCCTGATCCTTCTTGGATCACCACACCCACCTCTGTGCTTCCCGCATGCCCTTGTTCCTTCGTACACTTCCGTAATAACAAAGAAAAGACAGCGGGAAAAATCTATTGTTGAACATTCTCCCATATCCATTCCGTCCGTTCCATCTACATCTCTCCTGAACTCTCCTCCCACTCCCGTAACGGGGCCAAGCACATCCATCCAACAGAAAAATCTGTCCAGAGCGTTGAAATGGTCGAGCTACAGCTTAAGCACTGTGCTGAGAGATTCTGTGGCATATCACGCGAAGAATAATTTTCTGTGCTTTCTTGGATTGCCCTAGAGTGGGCTAGTCCGATGGTTGCAATAGTGATGTGCAAGTACTGGTAGATTTTCAGAGCCCAACTTGCAGCAGCGGTCTCGCAAATTCGATGCTTTATCTGCCGATAGCCCGGTCGAGAGATATGCAAGCTGGAGGTTCGGTTTAGGGAGTGATTTTTATTTGGGAAGGCGTGCTGGTGCTCTTGTAGTATAATAATCCTAGTAGGATAATGTTGAAGTATTAGAAGCGCAGAGGAGCGTAGATATTAAGAAACGTACGTACTATGGAGGAGTATAGAAGTGTGGACGTGTGGGCGTATACTAGGGTATGAGCGGATGTATCGGGTTACACATTCAGAAGTTTTCGCTTCGCGGGTAGCAATAAGCTAGTAACCTCCCGCCAACACGTCTGAGAGTTCCTTTCACCCCCATTATGCTCAACCCCCCCATAATTATGTGCGGAGTCGGGCATTTGTCAGCTTTGCCTTCACTCCGGCACAAAATGTCGCCTAGCGGAGAGAACTGACATGGTCATGGTGCCGATATACGATATGGTTCCAGCTGTTGAAACTATGGCAGAAACCCTTGCATCCTTTGCTATCATTGACTGGAGATCACGTTCGAGGTTTAGAACGTTGCGTCAGGCGAATATTTTCATTTCTGACTCGAAGGCCCAAAGAACCATCAATTTTAGCCATGGGAAATCCGCACTGGGCTCCCCGCCCGGACGGTGCTTGGGCGTGTCCATAAAGGTCGGGACCCACAACCCTCGTGTTTCTGGAGGGTTTTATGGGGTCGGTGGAGATGGTTTTCCGGTTTTTACTTACCTGGCTTCTGGGGAAATCAGCCGGTATTGTAGCTTGCTGTCAAAAAAAAAAAACTTGCTATTAGGAAAAGAATTGGGTAGTCCCTTCGTAGGCTAATGACAATCCCTTCGTTGGTACTACATGTGCGGCCGGTAGATAAAATAGTCCCAAGTGATAAGATAAACTGAAGCTGAAGCTGAATGTCGCAACCACAGGGATGCACGACGCCGCAGCTGAATCCATAGGACAAGGTAATGAACGCTGCAGCAAGGGGTGGAAGTTCAATGGGAGAGGGGGAAGGGGAAAAGAAAAAAAGAACACGCAAAAGAAAAAAATATCAGATCATTGGTATAAGGTCAGCGTTCGCAAGCGGCCAGGTCGGCCTGCAGATGGCCGGCAAATGTACCGTCCGGCCCGACTAGGGCAAAGTGAAACTGATCTGGGCCTTTCCAGCGAGGCTTCATGGATGCCTAGTGGCTCCGACAAGCTTTCGGAATATGCCATCAGATCAGTAAACATCCTGCCTACGGTAGCGGAAATCTTCGGATGCCTGCAAATACCCCCAGATATCTAAAGGTACGATACCCACAAATATCTGAAGATGCACGCAGATATCGGGGAGTGCCTGGGGATATCGGGGAGTGCCTGGGGATATCGGGGGATTCCCGAAGATATCTAATGATGCCGGAACATACCCGAAGATGGTTTGCAAGCCTGCAGGTATCTGCAGTCCGGATAGGCCCGGTCAGATAGGCCCTGAAAGCCGGACTATGGCTCACAGTCAGACCTGGCCACCCACCACAAAAGCCTAGGCCGGCCGCTCTAGGCCTTGAGCCTGGCAGGACTAGCCGTTTGGAGACATTGTATAAGGTTCTGCTCCCAAGGGAGATGTTTGGTGGCTTGTTGCTCATCGTGTACTATCTCGGTGATGATATTCCACGGGTCATGCCTGCAGCTTTCCAGCTTTTTTGGGTCTAAATTTCATGAGACCATTATATCTATACGCTGCACCTGTAGTCTCGAGTACCTGGTTGCACTAACTTTTAGCGCGGTGATAGACAAGGCCATCACCCTGATTAGTCTGAATGCTGCCCGCTGGGGGAATAGGGTTGCTCGTCAAAATCTAGCCTAGCCAATCAATGAACTTGGCCTTCCCCTAGATAAACCACCTCTTATATCTTAGGGCTATGGAGCGGAACAAAACCAGTGCCTAAAAACAGGCTAACTTTAAGCGATATATATGGGTTCATTCCCAGGCCGCTATGGTTTCTGATGGTTGGGCAGCACTCAAGAGCTTTTATTCTTCTTTTCCAAAGCCTCCGGGAGGTGAGTTACCAGTGGCCTAGGCTACGATAGGTCCCCGCAAAATCTAGTACTGTGAAGCAACAAATAATAGAGAAGGTTAATTGCTTCTTTGTCATTCCGACAACTTTAAAAAACTCTGAGAGTTCAAGTACTACGAGGGCTTGCGGTGCGCACTTGCCCCTACAGGTGTGTTGAAGTGGCTGTGCTTTAACAGTGAGGACGAAATCTTGGCTAATATTGGCAGGGGTTGCCCGTAATGTCATACGCCTTACTTAACTAATCCGGACTCGGATGTAGCAGCCACCCACTACTCGTGCCAAGGTTGCGGCGTGCGGCCGCAACCCAGGACGTTCGCGGGCTCACAACCTGGGCACTCCTACTGAGTGCCTGACAGCTCAACATCACATTACGGCTCAACATCACATTGTGGCTCAACATCACATTGTGGCTGGTTTTTACTATTAAAATATAATTAGTATTAATATCATATATTAATTATTTAGTTAACTGAGTATAATTACATGAATTTTAAACACAAAGTGATATCTTGGCATACTAGAATAAAAACAAATGTACTATTGAAAACAGTTTCATGGTGGAAGAAGGAGTTCTTTTTGTCAACCTTTCATCAATCAGAAGTACCATAATTATCAATTATGCCCCCTGCACCAGCATTCATCCTTCCGAGCCAGCGAGTGGAGCCCTACGAGGATGTCGAGATACGAATCCAGGCTGCTGTGGCATCAATTCATGCTTCCAACGATCCTTATCCGAATATTACTGCTGTCGCACGAGCTTATGAAATACCGGTCTCTCGACTTCGTGGAAGATTGCAAGGACGCCAATCCCGGCAGGAAAGGCCTGGTACAAATCACAGGCTTTCTGACAACCAGGAATTAGCCGTATGCCAGTATCTTGACCGTCTAGATACCGTAGGCACCAGTGCGCGACTTCAAATGGTCTCAGGCTGTGCAAATGCAATCCTGCAGTATGCACATACTGGCTTAGGACCAGCCCCTGTCGTCAGCACTCAGTGGGCACCTCGTTTCCTTGACCGCCACCCAGAGTATTTTATCCGCAAGCAACAGTCCATTGACATTGATCGAAAGAATGCCCATCAACCAGAGAGGATTCGTGCCTGGTTTGAGAAATATCAAACTGTCTGCAATGACCATAATATTCAGGCATGTGACCAGTATAACTTTGATGAAACTGGATTTCGTATCGGGATAGGTCGTGATCAATGGATTATTACCAGAGATCCAAACCGGCAGGCCTATTTAGGCAGTTCAACAAATCACGAACTGGTTAGTGTTTGTGAGACAATTAGTGGAGATGGGGTAGCACTACCACCAATGATTATTATACCTGGTGTGATCCACCAAGAATCTTGGTATATGACGACCAGAATACCAGGCGATTATCTTATGGCTACCTCAGAGAGCGGATACAACAACGATGACTTGACGATCAAGTGGCTTGCACACTTTGAACGATTTTCTGCCAAACGTCAAGAGGGTGTATATCGACTTTTACTCCTCGATGGTTTTGGCTCGCATTGCACAAAGCAGTTTCTTGACTACTGTGATCAGTATAAGATCATTGCATTTTGCCTGCCACCGCATTCTAGCCATCTGCTTCAACCTTTAGATATTGTTGTGTTTCAACCTTATAAGCACTACCATGCAGAAGCTGTTGAAAGAGCCACACGCACAGGCTGTGGTAACTTTGATAAGTCTGAATTTCTGGACACTATTGATACTATTCGTCAGCAAACCTTTAAGCCTTCAACTATTAGATCAGCATTTCGAGCTACCGGACTAATCCCTTACAATCCTGACCTGGTTATTTCCAAACTCCGAGAGACTCCCGTTGCGCCTAGTCAATTCCCCAGGCCTCTCCAACCCTCTCAGTCTTCCTCCGGTATCCCTCTTACTATTGCATGTCTGAAAGCCAGGGGTGAAGAATTACAGCTTGATGCCAAAGGGCAATCACCTGACTTTCAACACAAGCTAAAGCTTGTACTTCAAGGTGGATTAACCCTAGCACAATCTGGTGCATTAGCTATGGAACATATGGAACATACCAAGGCAGCTGAGGAAGTAAGGAATGCTAGGCGCAGAGCACAAAGTAGAAGGCAGGTGCAAAAGGGAGGTGTTCTTTATGATTCAGAAGCATGTGAAATGGTGAAGCGAAAGGAGGATGCAGATGTTGAAAAGGCAGAGCGAGATCTCCGAAGATCTCTTAATGCTCAGAAGAAAGCCAATACTGAACTGCATAGGCCTTTTCTTGATGAGATCAAGGCTATGGCAAAGGCGAGACATGCTCTACGTACACAAAAGAGGAAAGCGTCAAGGCTTATTGTCACAGGAATCCGCAAACATGCAAGGTTGCATAAACTTTTGTAAAATAAAATGCTACTACTTTAAAATGTTATGTTACACTACAGGGTTATCTTCAGCCACAATGTGATGTTGAGCCACAATGTGATGTTGAGCCGTAATGTGATGTTGAGCTGTCAGGCACTCAGTAGGAGTGCCCAGGTTGTGAGCCCGCGAACGTCCTGGGTTGCGGCCGCACGCCGC
>Ga0307517_10004984_pt1 | contig 20221 bp, 29 predicted proteins | sample 23_EM_MG_FD_194515 | JGI IMG/M metagenome (GOLD analysis project Ga0307517, IMG submission 194515) | Populus trichocarpa ectomycorrhiza microbial communities from riparian zone in the Pacific Northwest, United States - 23_EM | ecosystem: Host-associated > Plants > Roots > Unclassified | place...
AACACTCTACCTGGAGCGACTCCGTCGAAGGCGGAACCCAAGGATCGGGCTATCTCCTGAATCAAGGTGGATGTACGCTGGATCGGGGGCCTCAGTGAAGACAACGGAGATGATCTGGTGATGCATCGGATTGACTTCAAAAAGGATCCTTTCACGCACGTATACTACTTTCCTGGGGGAGAATTCGTTGTTTTCCTTCATGCGAGTGGATCCATCAGCTTAAAGAGGGTCGAAGAACCGGCCCACACAGGAGAATGGAAACCACCCGGCGTCGCACGATACGATCGACGGAGTGCAGGGGGCCGAGTCCTTAACGAAGTTGCCTACGGGCGTTTTGTTCTTGTATACACCGTGGTAGGACACCCGAATAGGTATTCCGGCCATTGCTTCAATAGTCACCACCCCCTCGACCGTGAACTCAGATTCTTCATTTTCTTCATCGACATTGTCTCGCGAGTCATTGAGGAGGGGACGGTTGTGCGAATCAACCCCATCTCCATAAAACTCCGCTACGGAATCTTGGTATTGAAAAGTATCTGGGTGGTGAAGAACATAATCTTCTACTTTCGCGAGTATCACAGCGAGGATCCAAACATTCGGCCCTCGTTGTGATACGTCTTGGTGCAGAAATGATCCAAAGGCACTTCTTGCTGGACACCCCTGCGGTGGGATGGGTTTTCACGCGTTTCTCTAGCACCGCTCATGCCCGGTTCAGATACCGGCTCGCGATGAGGATTAATGTCACTTCTTTGCGCTATCGGAAAACAGTGTGGTACTTTGCGACCCGGATGGGACCCGCCTATACCCAGGGAATTTCTTGCGCTTTAAACGGCTTTGTTAGGTGAAGGGGGTATGAAGAGAAAGTTACACACGCGGGTGGCGAGTTTTCATCGCGGATATCCGATCTATGTGAGGCAGGTTGACCTGGATGAACGGACGGGAAGGCTCTTGATCGAGGCTGGCTACCTGCGCAACCTAGAGGAAACTCAACCATTCGTATCCCGGGTATACCTCGCGGATTTCCCAAAATTCTTCGTTATTTTGGGATCCACGGAGTCAAGACCTATTTCCCCACGGTGGGCCGGAGCACGGCGGGGTTGGGGACAGTCAGCACGCTAGGCGGCAGGCACTAGGAATCGGTGGGCTGGACAAGGTAGTGGGGCGGAAACCCTGACATATTTGGAAGTAGGTCGGACAAAGTTTGAACGTTGCAAGTCTGTGGGCAGGCCTCCAGGGAAGATAGGATAACCTACGAGTCAGCCTGTATGGGAGGAATTAGCTACCGAAGGGAAAACCCGCCAATTTCGAGAATAATCCCAATTTTCTAGAGGAAGGCCGTCCAGAGAGACGTACACAAATATTCTCAACCCGAGTGGTGATTCTGGTCACGCTCTCGACTCCCCGCGTGAATCGCGGCGGGTTGTCCTCCCGAGCATCAAAACCACGACCACACGGAACCTAGAGGCGCGATTATCCCTTCAGCCCCATTCCCTATCTGTGACTGGTGGCTGGTATCCGACCCTGGGTAAAACTCCACCGCGATGAAGGTTTTCTTCGACGAAGAATGTTTGCTTCACGATCCACCATACGAGATTCTATCTGGGAAATTGGAGTCTTACTACGAGGTTCCAAAACGTCTCCTGCAGATCCGACAAGCTCTTGAGGAAAATGCGATTTTTCAGATCGAAAACGCGGATCGTTCAATTGACGTTAAAGAACATGCTTTGCAAGTACACTCTGGCGATTATATCGAGTACCTAGAGACCGCATTCCGGCTCTGGGTGGAGGACGGGGGCGATCCTAAGGTATAGAGAGGTCTTGGTGTCGTTTCGGTGGCGATTTTGACTCACTGGTCCCAGGACCCACTCTTTCCAGGGACCTTTCCTAGCCCCAAGTTCGTGCCTCACTTCACTACCGCCCATCCGCCTCGAAATCTAATCGGTAAAGCGGGTGAGTCCGTATCCTCCGCCGACGACACCACGCCGTTTAACTTGAGTGCGAAATAGGTTATTACTGCTTTGACCTTAGCTCCCCAATCACCGCTGGTTCGCCGAGTTATTTGTTGTAAACGTGGGGTTGCATCACTAAGGCGTCCACAGATACGCACACTTCCGTGTTGGCCTCCGCCACTGTCACTCTTACCGCGGCAAAGGAACTTCTGAGGAGTGGAGAATCCACGTTTGCTCTCTCGTAAATGTGACAGTCCATCGGGTTCCCACCGTATTGACCCCCTCCCTCAGCCGACCACCGGGACACCACGCCGGTACCTCCATTTCGGGAGGCTACTGCTACTTCAATAACGTTGCGATCGCAGCGAGGTATCTACAACGAGCAGCTGGTGGTTTGACGCGCTCTAATATTGCCATATTGGACATCGACTATCACCACGGGAACGGGAGTGAGTCCTCCGATTGTTTTGCTGAACGCTGGCCGCTGGGGCTGACAGAATGACAGCGCAAGAGATATTCTATTCGGACTCAAGCGTAACATATGTTTCACTCCACGCAGAACTGGATTACCCCTGTCTGTTTCAATCGCAATTGATCAGCGACCTCCACGCTGACCGCTCGTCCTTTCAGATTTCACGGGATCGCGAGAAGAGAGAGGGGATGGGCCCGGAGAGGGATTCAATCACAACTTCCCATTGCCTCCCGGGACTGAGGATGGTACCTACTGCGGCGAACTCAGGAAAGGTGCAAAGGTCATCGATGAATTTAACCCCGCGTATTTGATAGTCAGGTACGAACACAACGTCATTCCGATGACGGGCCGATTACGATGATGAATGTCTCGAAGCCTGGGAGTCGACACGTTCGAGGGCGACCCCTTTGGGGAATTCAAGCTGACAACAACGTGCTATGCGGAAATTGGGCGTATCATTCGGGGGTTATCAAAGCCCACTATTTTTGTCTTGGAGGGGTAGGTTCTCGTCCTTCCAATCTACAGAGAAAGTATTGTTCCTGACTTTTCGACATTTCTTTGGCACGATAGGGGCTACGACACAGATAACATTGGGAAGAACGTCCGCACTCTGCTGGAGGGCTTCGTCACTGGTGGAGAGTGAGCCACTCTCAGAGAACTTGACCATGTGTTATCTCTCCCTCTCCTTCGCGGGAGCTTTCAATGCAGAAGAATGAGAATGACAAAAGAAGGGCCTATGAATGATCTCGGTCCTCCAACTCGTCGGGTTGTGGCGACGAAGCGCCGTTTTGCCCTCAGACCTGGTCCGAGCAGTTGGGTATAGTTCGCGATCGCCATCGATTGAGGCGATGCCCATGATTGACTGTACTGTGCTATAATACATAGTTCTGCGCGGCGGTCTCTATGACCACCCACGTCCAAATTCGAGAATACCTGGGAATACGAGCGAGATCACAACCCATTGTCTGCCGCGCGAGCCGAACTTGGCCAGAGCCCTTGAGCGACCTCGACCCTCTCATCGACCTACATCATCTGCATCATCCACCTGCGAATCCGCCTTCGTATACCCCGCCAAGTAATTCAAACAACACTTATAGATTCTGAGTCAACTCACGGCCAAGGATCAGTCCTGGATCATTCCGACGCCTGACGTGACCTGGACGACTCGTGGTAAACACGCCGCTTCAGAGGCTTCTACTTGCCGACGCTCGCTCCGTCCCGTCTTTTTTGTCCGCTCCTGGTCCTGTCAGCAACGGCCCCTGCCCTCCTGGTTTCCCCCCTCGACCCTTCCAGTGGATTTTGGTCGCTATATTTCCGCATCTCCCCCCCAAGCGGCATCCGCAGCATCGTTCTCCCCCGTCGATCGACTCCAAGTCGAGTTGCTCCTCCTGCACGTCCATTTTAACTCCCATCCGCCATGATCAAGGGCAGAAATACCCCTAAGTCCCTTCCGTCCCAACGGAGACACATGTTCGAAGGCCAAGATGGCCCATGGAGCGTCAGCGTCGCCGAAACTCCCAATGATGCTCAATCTTTCACCCTCTACATCAAAAGTTCGTCCTCGTGCACTCGTTAGATCCATTCGTTTTGACGAGTAGCCATATTTGTTAGCCCCCACCCACAATCTGACACTCATCCGGGCGGCCTTCGAGCTTGTCGAACTAGACGAGAAGCTACGCGATGCCCACCCCCAAGTGAAAAAACCCAAGCTTCCTGCCGCTCTTTTATCCATGCCACCGAAAAAGAAGTCCGCGTTCCTCAGTACCCTCTCTCGTTTCTCACCCAGTGTCAAATTGTCTCCCGCCAAGCCTAGTCACGGGTCGCGGCTGGCGTCGATTTCAACGACGACACCCTGCGCCGCAAATAGTTCCCTCGCATCTCCGACGAATGGCACTTCCAATCTTTTACCCCCTGTTTCTTCCCCCTCCAACGAGCTCAACGATCCCTTCAGTCAGATCATGTCCGACGCCGATACCTCGACCCTTGTTCCCCCAAATAACCCCACGATCACCAGCCTCGCCGCATACCTGACGAACATCGCGAACGATCAGATACACCGACAGACGAGGGTTTGGAGGCGATTCGTTCGTGTGAGGACCGATGATTTGGAGAGTGTCCGTGTCGAGCGTGCCATCAAGCGAGTGAGGTCTGACCTTGCCGCTCACCTCAAACGTCCCTCAGCCGACATTCCCGGCCCTGTGTCCATTTCGACTAGCGTCAGCAAGGACGACGGGGACACTGTTATCGTTTCTACGGGCGAGTCATCTCCGCTAGCGCTGGAACCATCCCCAACAACGGAGGTTGCCAAGGAACCTTTGAGAAGGGAAATTCCACCTCCCTCTAAGGTGGCCCAAGAGACCCTGAAGCAAAAGGCAATTCCTGAGAAGATCACTGCAGAGGTGCCGAAACCCAGGGAGATTCCTGAAGAACCGAAGAACGGGGTTCCGACCCTTGATTCCAAGGATGACGGCGGCGCCACACCCGTCGGTACAGAAACACACACGATGCGAATTTCGCGATCACAGTCGGCTGACCCCACAGCACGGGACAGGAATTTCGTGGCACCGCCGCTGAATGGTCGGGGAGGTACACTATCGCAGACCTCGGAAACCACGGAAGATGACGAGTCCTCCGTCGTCTCCGAGTCGAAGAAGTATGACAAGCGTTCACGAGCCGGGCGGAAGAAGCGGGCACCTTCTGTTGATCCAAGTCGGGAACTCAAGAAGCAGTCAAAGAAGGTGGCAGTTGATGACTTCGAGATGATGAGGGTGCTTGGTAAGGGGTGTGCAGGCAAGGTGTTACTTGTTCGACATAAGCCCACCTCCGACCTGTTCGCGTTGAAGGCCATCACGAAGAGGCACGTATTGGCTCATCAGGAACTGCAGCACACTTTGACCGAGCAGGCTGTGCTCAAGCGGATGGCGGCTGAGGGGAAGGATCCATTTGTTGTGAAGCTTTGGTGGAGTTTCCATGACCGCGAACACCTCTTCCTGGTTATGGACTTCCATCCCGGCGGTGATTTGGCGACCCAGCTGGCTCGTTGGGGCAGGTTAGGTCGTGACAGGGCCCGTTTCTACGCTGCCGAGATTGTCGAGGGTGTCGAAGGTCTTCACAAGAACGGAGTCATCTACCGAGATCTTAAACCAGAGAACGTGCTTATCGGCTCCGATGGGCATATCGTTCTGACGGATTTCGGTCTCTCGAAGGAGTTCCCTCGCCGATCCAACGCCATCACCGCTCCTTCGTCTCCTGCTAGTTCGCGCGGGGAGTACTTTGCTAACGGTGCTCCCTCACCTCACAACCCGGAAAAAGACCTGCCGAATGGAATCCCAAGCACCGGAACGGAGTCAACAAGCACATTCTGTGGCACGGCCGAGTACCTCGCTCCTGAAGTCATCCAGGGGCTCCCTTACAGCTTCGAAGTCGACTGGTGGAGTTTCGGGACGATGTTGTATGAGATGTTGACCGGTATTGTACGGGCCCTCTCCACTTCAGTGGGGAACGTCACTTACTGACCATTCTGTGCAGACCCCCTTCTGGGCTATTAATCACTCCGACATGTATTTAAGGGTACTCCAGGATGAACTCCAATTCCCCGAGGATCGCTCGATGGATCAGGATACCAAGAGTTTGATCCGTGGCGTAAGCGTCTTGTGTTGGTTCACATCTCGTCCAGGCCACTGATATCGGAACGATAGCTTCTTCAAAGGAATCCCGCTCTAAGAATCAAGGAACCTAGGATCAAGCGTCACCCTTATTTCTCGATGATGTAAGTCACTGGTTGTACCCTGGGGCTTAATTGACTCACAGATGACCGTTATCAGTGACTGGTCGCATGTATACTATAAACGATATATTCGTAAGTAAATTGCCATTCTATGGTATCTCTAGTGACTGAGCACTTCGAACAGCCCCGTACATCCCACCGATCGACCCATTAAATGCCGGTGATACACAGAACTTCGATGAGACATTCTTGGATATGGAACCAGTCGTGAGGGACGCAGAGGATGGCGAAGAGCAGACGGATACCGATCAAGACCAGCATACTGATACGGACCGCACGGAAGGTGAAGACTCCGTCACCACCCCGTCTCAATCCCGCAGTCCTTCCGTTCATCCCCAGGAAACCGAGGTGGACGTGTTTGATGGTTACTCGTTCAAAGGGCGTCACTCCGTCGTCATCGATGACGATGAGAACTCCGATCTGGGTGATCAAGACGACGAATACGAGGAGGACGAAGAGGAGGATGTTTCCATTTCGAAGAGCTCCATGTCCGGGGACGTCAGCGATCAGGAAAGCGCTCTAATCGACACCGAAGGCCAACCTGTAGAGGCGGATACCGAGACCGAAGAGGAGCGCGAGGCCGAGCCGAGAACCCCGGAGGCGCGACCTGCAACACTATCAACAGGGGTTCCTATGGAGGAAACGAAACCCGTCACTGCACCTATGCGACCCGCAGAGACCATCGAACCCTCATCTCCCACAAAGCGACCTTCTGTGGAGGTACATCGTCTAAGCGTCGATTCCCAAAGGAGCGATACTTCCTCGAAATCCGGAAAACCACCCATCCCACCCAAGTCTCCCACCGTCCCTCGGTCATCGAAACACGCTGGCAAGCGGAAAGAGAAGTCCGGTATCGCGGCGTTTGATAAGAGTTTCGGAGACGGCCCCGATGAGCTTACGGAGCGTGAGGAAGAGGATGAGTGGGATTTCGTCGAAGCAGGTGTGGACGAAGAGCGCAACGGATCGAAAGGAACAAGCCTTTTCGCTCGTGGTGTCGTCGACAGGTACAAGTTGGCTGTCTTCCGAAAGTCGACACCATCCCGCCGTGCGGATCGCACGATTTCGGGGACGTCCAAGGTATCTGGCATGGAGGCTGTATCCCCCTCACCATCGGACAAGCAGCGCAGGGGTCGCACACCGCTAACCTTCCGGAACAAGAAGAACATCCCGAAGGCCTCACCCACCTCACGTTCCTCCCGTACCAGTGGAACAAGCAAACAACACACCATATCTCACTCAAGCTCCATGGGCTTGTCGAGTGTGGGGGCTTCCAGCGGGGCGCTCAATCAGTCCTCCGCGACCAACACCGCGTCTCCATCCCTCAGGTCAAAACAGTCTGCAGTGTCGATAACCTCAGCCAGTGAATCGGAGTTCTCGCCGAACGACGACACGACACGACCCAGCGTACTTAGAGGGGAACCTCCCATCCGGAAACTTACTCCCCAATCGCCCACGGACGAGAGGAAGAAGAAGAAGAAGCTCAAGGGAGCGTTCTCAATCTTTTCACCGCAACGGCCGTGATCGACTGCCGGTCGTCCCCCCTCCCCGCCCGAAATCGACCTTTTGTTTGTTGTTCCCCTTCTCATGATGTTTTCCGTTGTCGAGCATTTTTTGCCATTGCATCTGTCAAACCGAACCTAATGCGCATGCTTTCCGTCTCCACCTTCCCATCCTTCTGTCTCTCGTTTGAGGCACCGCATCGGTACTGTTTTTCTTATCCTGTTTCCCTCTGCCCCCGGAAACGGGCCCTCTCCTCTCTTTCCCCCCGCCGCACGAACCCGGTCTGTTCATATTTTTTCCTTTCTAAGCACTTCCCTTCCACGACTCTTATTGTCGCTTTTCCTTAAATCCCATGGAACTTCTTTTCCTCGTATTCAAGTATTGATGCAAGTTTCCCTCAAGCAAACAATAGAATTGCCTTGGGGCTGTCTCGTATTGTGAACGGTGTTGGGAAGAAAATTTCCGTCTAACGCCGGTGGCGCGTACCGAGGGATTTGGAGGGCTTGCTGTGTTTCGGTGTTCGGTAGGCAGGGAGGGAGGTATGACTCCTGAATTTACTTCGGGAAGTTTGATTATTCGGATGCGATGGGGGAGAGCGGAGGCGAACTCAGACGGCGCCGGCACATATCGCCGTAAATCCGATCACAGCACTGAACAACCAGCCACGATCACCAAACCAGCGCCTCGTAGTACCCCACAATCCTCCTCTGTCCTCCTTCTCCCCAGCACGATTCCTGAAGCGTTGGAATCTTACGATCGATTCCCGAACCCCACGAAGGTTTTGGGCCTGCCTTCATCATCGATCTCCATCCCCGAGTCCGACCTCTCCCGACTGGTATCTTCACCCGTTATTATCCCCCACATTCGCTTACAGTTCCGCACTCCAGCCTCTCGTTCGCGTTTTTTTATCCGATCAAAATACCCGTTATCGAAATAGATGTTTCCTGGGCATTCGGTACTTCCTTTTGCTCTAACTCAGACGAGCATTCAAGTCACCTTCGAGTTTCCTGCTCAGCTCGTGAACTCGCACAAGGAGGTCTCCAATGACTCCATGATGATAGACGACACTGGATCCGCATCGACGTCTACTTCCCCGCAAAAACGACTTAAACGGCCTCGCCCGCCCCTAAAAAATACAGTGCCGGAAATACTGAAGACACCCACGTCCCCCATGAAGAAACTCAGGCTCTCGCCAGAAAAAGGCTCTGGACGCTCTACGTCACCTTCGAAGCCGGGGGGTGACTACTTCGCGTCTGTCGTTACCGACAGCGAAGAGGAAGAAGGTGAGGTCGGTAGTGGCCGTTCAGGTAAACTGTGGCTGATGCTCCTCCCCGTAGTACAAGGGAGTGCGTGTGTAGGATTGGACCATGAGTCACCGTGGCTAACAGATAATCATCCGCAGTGCTGAGCACTTCAACTAGAACGACTGGCTCCTCTTCGAAACGTCTTCGTCGACAGCTGACGTGGGAAGATGACGGTCGTCCAGGCGAACAGTCTACTATGCCCAAGCCGATGCTCAAACATCTAAACATAAAGCCACAAAAACCTTCCGACGATAACCCCTTCCTCGTCCCCGCCACAGACTCAGAGGATCGATTCTTCATCTCCACCTCTCGCACATTATCCTCTGACTCACCTCCATCGGTGCGGCCTACAGTTGCCGCGGTATTCAAGGAAGCTAACTTGCCCGCATCACCTTTGTTTAGGTTGGAAATACCCCTGCTTCAGGCTCAATGTGTATCCCTGACGGTGTGCACATCATTGCATACTCTGGGCCAGTTCAGAGGAAGATGGATGAGTTGAACATCTGCTGGGGAGCTCAATATGAACTCGCGAGGGGGGCGACACGCGGATGGTGGAAATGGTCCGATGTATCCCCAGAAAAGTTAGAGGAGCTTCGGGGCACGAACACATCATCAGCGGGGAAGGTCTTCGGTGTTATGAAGGGTGTGCCGGCAGTTCAGAAGGAACTCAAGGTCTGGTATGGGGCGTTCCTCCACTTCACTTGCGCGCCGGGCTCACTGAACTCCATACAGGGAGGAACTTGACCGGGAACAAATCTCGATCATTGAGAACGACGATTGCCAACGGTCACTTGGCCTCTACGGTGACTGGGCACATTTCCCCGCAACAGATTGCTTCCCAGACTGGTATGGTGGACGGATCCTGCAGAATGCCCGATTGGTCCCGGATCAACATCCCAGGAAATATAAGATCCAGCTCGAAGCCATGGAGTATCGAAAAGATTCGACTCGCATTGCGAGGTTCCTGGGTTCACGGCGGGTCCTCTATCTGGGGGTCGCAGAGAGCCTCTTGTTCAAAGATGAACATGGGGTGAAACAGTTCTTGAACCAGAAGTTCATCCTCTGTGGAAGGGTTTTTGTAGCATTAAAGTCAAAAGAGGGGAAAGTCTACATGGTTGAGGTTAAGGAGGATTATGAGAGACAGCCACAGCTAAATGAGGGGGACAATAAGAGGAAGACATTTCAGGAGATCATTGATTGGCATAATCCAATGAACAGAAATGAGAAGCAGGTTTGTTTTACTCATGGGTGTGCATTGTCCACAGGATTGATTGATTATTGTTTTAGGCAATGCTGAAGTGGGCTGCAAGGTTTGACCTTGGGCTTTCACCCTCTGTTCCAGTTGTGGAGTTCAAACCACACAATATCACTCTAATTGATGATGACTGTGAGTTATACCCCAATTTCCTGGACTTGAACTTCCCACTGACAACACTGCACAGATGCACCCAGTTATGATCCTAGAAATGGCAAGGCTACACCAGAGGAGACACTTACTGATGGGTGTGGCTACATGAATCATGCTGCACTTGCATTGATTGCCAGGCAGGCTCACTGGGATGATTTCTGCTGTGTGGTCCAAGGTCGGATTGCCGGTGCTAAGGGTATATGGATTCTCCATCCTGAACACCAGACCAACCAGTTTGGAGAGCCAAAGATCTGGATCCGTGAATCCCAGAACAAGATCAACCTAGATTTGAGGTCCCCAAACACTTCCAGGGCTCACCTCATCTTTGATCTTGTTGCCCCTGCCCACCTCATCTACCCTACTCGGTTAAACATGCAAACCATTGTGAACCTCTCACATAACCAAGTCCCAAACCATGTCTTTGAAAAGCTTATGGAGGATGGTATCCAATCAGACTTCCAGAGGCTCACAACTTGGGAAGGTGAAACTGCTATGAAGTCTCTTCTTCACACAGTTGCACAGCTAGGTGGGCTTTCTGGTATCAGGTTAGGGAGGGAGTTAGCTGGTTTAGGTCGTGCACTAGGATATGGGAGGCCAGAGCGGGTAGAGCTAAGTTCAGAGGAGCTCCAGGGTAACTGTGATCCACTGCAGGTTACTGGGCGTGCCAAGATCTCTGGAGAACCAATGGCACTTGTGGAGAAGATCTTTGAGATGATTGCTGCAGGTTTTCACCCACTAACTTCAAGGATCTTATGGGAAGATCTGGAACAGATGGTTAAGAACCACATCTCATCTTACATTCTCTCATTCCACATTCCCACACCTGAGAGTCTGGAGGCTTTTATCATTCCTGGTGAGTATCTCCTTTCAGATTTCCCAGTAGTATCTATATCTGGTTTATATTTTAGACCCATTTGGGATTCTTGAGCCAGATGAAATATACTTCCATGCCAGCAGGTGCATTAAACCCAATCCCCTCTTGGACCCATTCCCAAACCTCCTTGTTGGTCCTGTCCTTGTAGGCTCCTGTTTTAAGCCTGGAGTCTTACCAAAATACTAACCTCCATCTAGATTAACAGAAATCCCACAAGGCTGCCATCTGATGTTCAACTGGTTATGGCAGTTGACAAGTATCATGAAATCTTCCAAAAATATCAGAATGTGATTATCTGCTCTATTAGAGGGGAGGTTTCTTTTGCAAGCAAGCTTGCTGGTGGAGGTAAAACACCCTTTGGCTATTTTGTGGTACCTGTTTCTGACTATTTTCACAGATTATGATGGAGGTAGATCTCTCCTATGATAACTAACTGTGACACAACTAACCAATATTTCCTAGATACTGCAAGGATTACCTGGATGAGTGAAATAGTCTCAGCCTTCAGACCCCCTCCCCCCAACCCATCACCAGATGGCTTCCTGGAAAACTATTTTGAGAGGGATGTTGAGACTGTGCAGGATTTCTGCAACCGACACATGGGGAAGTCAGAGGATCAACTGGCCATTGAGATCCGCACCACCCTCCTCTCTGGACTCAGTAATTCTCGAGTTGGGACATACTCAAGATTCCATGACAATGCAACATATCACCTTGGATATGACCATGAAACCACAATCCGTCTTGCCTATATGTATGAAAATCCTTTTCTCCCTGATCCTTTCTTTGATGAATTAAATATCCTTAAATGAATACACAGGTTTACCACATGCTTGGACTCTGGGAAATCTGGCCTGTGTGTTAATACGCACAGGTTCAGAGAGGATCAAAGGGCCTGGGACTATCCGCTCCCAGGTTGCATGAAGAAGGGTGGGGACTACGTTGAGAACCGGACAGCACTCCGCCCTGCTTCCGAGTGCTTCGTCCTCGATGTTCTCATGAGAAAAGGGGAAGAGGTTCGGAATCAGCACCTCAAAAAATATGAAGAAAACAGGGAGAAGGTTGTTGGCTCTGGTGAAACAGATCCGGACCTGACCGCCCCCATTGCTCGCGCAATAGAGCAGATAGGGCATAGGAATCAACCCATACGCGATGAACTCATAAAGTTGGAGAAGCATGTCGAGCAGGTTCGGCACGCATGGCGTGCCTACTGGGGAAGCAGGTCTGGCAGACATGTGGTGGTTTGGAGCAGGACCAAGAAGTCAATGGACAAATTGGCGGACGCTCGGCGCATTGAAGAGCTGCGGAACGATTTCTTGTTGAACCCAGGTCCCGACGAGATTGGGACGCTTCTCGCTCTCGACCCTCGTTTGGTTTCCAAACTGAAGGCATCCATCGCCGCGGGAGGGCACAACGACAAGTTCGCGTTCGCCATGGCTTACGAAACCCTCCTCACAATCAAGGCGGAAGCTTCAGGTGGTGTTTCGCCCATTGCACGCTCGTTCGGGGATATCCTGGGTATCAGCCCGGCAATTGGACGGTTCTATTCGCAATAAGTACCACCACGGTTCATACAGTAGTTTTGTATATGCCTGAGTGCCCACCATTCTGTTCGTTTGTAATTTGTAGTTCCCGTCCGATGTGTTGTTTGAGAACGCGACTCGCTGACAACGAAGAGGTGGTCGAGAGTGTCGGCAGCAAAGCTGGATTCCTCTGACAACAATTGGCGTACCTGGTGCCAGTGCTGGACAAACCAGTAGCTGCTGTTAGCTTCGGCTTGTAGCCCCTGCCGTGAGCCTGCTGCTTGCCACATTCCGCTGATGACAGCCGCCGCCACACCACCACCCAGCGGATAGCGCAGTGTCCATTGCGGCCAGGAAAAATCCACTTTGAATTTTGTGATTGCGTGTGACCGACGCGGCGCTCCCGCAGGCTACTGTGGAACCGCCGCACGCTTCATGCGCTTCCACGAGAACCGGAGCGGTTCTACAAGAGTGCTCTTCCATAAAAGTGCTTCCGTTGGAGTGCCCGGCCTATGGAAGCGCACCGATGCGCTCCCCTGGAGCTTCGTCTGTGCTAAGAATGCGTAGAGGAATGAAATGCATTGTTTTCACCACGTACCATTTCCGTTCGCCGACGGAAAGGAGGCTGGGTGTGGTTTCGGTGGTTTCGGTGCACTTCAAAGCGCTTCCGAGCGTCTGCTGCTGACTGTCAGGTGTGGAAGGGATTATAAGCCCATCGAAACAGTGTCGGGCTCCATGCGATTTGTACTGGTCCAAGCGCTTCCAAGCTTGTGGAAACTGGCTCGGGATTTTCCTGATAAGTGCCTTGGCTCTGATGACGAGCGAGAGCATCGGCACAACGGACGGCTTAATGAGACGCCCGCCACACATCCTTATGCCCATATTTACTAGCGACACTGAAGTTTGCGCGACCCAATGACCGGCTTGTTCTTTCGCCAGCTCGGTGCTCTGTTCTGGAAGAACTGGATCGTCCTCGGTAAACATCCCATCGTGAGCACTTCCCTGATCCACTCCCGTGTCCCCCGGTCTGACACACCGACTCGTCCGGAACCAACAAAGCTCAACGTCGTCCGGTGCTTCGTTCTTCCCGTTGCATACGGAATCTTCCTTTCGGTAGTGCAAGAGTTCTTCGTCAAAAGGAATAACGTAGGGGTCCCCCCTTTTTCTGTTTTGTTTTTTGTACTCAATTCGTAGCACCCAGTTTGGTATCGCAGATCCAGTGCCCGTTCGCGACTTTAGGGATCAGTTCGATGGTTCTCTGAAGTTGATTTGGGCAGACGAAACCGGCGGAACGGGTTCCCCAAGTGCGGATGATATCATCGCTCACATTACTCGGGGGTTCAACGATAAACAACTCGCCTCCATCTCCAAGGTTCAGACCACGAACGACATCCCGGCCAAATGCCCACAGAACTTTAACCTGTTCTCAGAATGTTTCGCGGGGCTTTCTTTCGAGTACCTGCCTTCCGGTCCAACCGATACCGATCCGATTGAATATACAATCCTCGGGAATGGAGGGTTTGGATACATCAACGCCATAGAACACACCAGCGATTATGAGCTGTATGTGCTACCGCTTCAGTGGGCAGTTGACCAGGTGATGTCAAAAGGCGGCTTCGGCTTCGGCCTGTGCTGATCACCTCATAGGCCATCATCGAACTCAATACTGGAGCCCCAGTCGCCACCCCGTTAGAGTGGCCGTTTAGTAACGATACCAACGAAGAGGAAGGGGTGGAGCTCCGGCTGAGCTACATCCGTGGTCTGCGCAACCTCCTGGTGCTTGCATTGTGCGCCCCCTTCCTTTCAATGACATTGGAAGGTCATCGACGTCCTTTCTAGGTTTATTGGGTACATCGGAATTGCATATCACCTCCCGGGATCTTTCTCAGGTGAACGGGCGAACCTTCTCACCAGTCATCTGAAGGCAATGGGACTCAAGGATTCCGCAAGAATAATGTGAGTCGCCCTCTTCGATGTTTGTATACCAATCACCGATTGACCGTGCGGTAGCTCTTGGCATCTCAGCCTTTCTCTTGCCTACCTTCCCGGCTGGATTGTAATGGCTCTCGTATGGAGATATCGTATTTTCGCCGGGACCAACGTAGGCATCGTCCTACTGGTTAACCTATTGCTTCCGCTATCACTCGCAAGTTGGACGTTCTTCCTCGCCACCCCTTTTGGAAGAAGTCCACAACTGGCCGCCATCACTTCCGTCTTGGTCTCCTTTGTTTTCGCGGTCCTCGCTTTGGTGCTGAAAGGCGCAGGTAACGGTCTCGCGTTCATCTTCACCATCCTTTTCCCTTCTGGATTCTATATCTTTGTGATTCGAGCGATTTGTGGCTTCGAGGACCATCAGATACCCACAAGTATTGTTGAAACTGACCCGGATAACAACCTTCGGGTGATCGTTCCGGTTATTGCGGCCATTGTATGTCCTTCGCCTCCAATTTTTCATGTCAGGACTGACGCCGGATATTCTCAGATCAACATATTCCTCTGGCCATATCTCGCTGTGCTGCTCGAACGCAAACTCTATGACCCTCCTAATCCACTGGGTCGTACATGGTATGGCAAAAAGAAATCCAACCCCGCAGAAGGTGTCACGATGCCACCTGACACAGCCATCTCCGTCCAAAACTTGGGCAAGGATTTCAAGCCGCCGTTATTCTCGAGGAAGGACCTTGTTACTGCAGTGAAGGACCTATCTTTCGACGTTCCGAAACACGGTATCTTTGTTTTGCTAGGATCAAATGGGTACGAAGCCAGTTGAACATACCCAATGATTGGTTAAACTGTTTTTTGATACAGTGCTGGAAAATCCACCTCCTTGTCAATCATTGGCGGGTTGCTCGGCCACACGCGTGGTTGTATCCTGTTCGAAGGAGGTAGTGTCGTTCCACCCCGCGGTACCATCGGGATTGTCCCACAGAAGAACGTCTTATTCCCCGACTTGACTTGTCGTCAAACTTTGAGGCTCTGGCATGCGGTCAAGGCGACCACGGCGGATCACGAAGAAGACATTGATCAGCTACTTAGGGACTGTGACCTCGAGAAGAAGATCAATGCGAACGCATCGACCTTGTCCGGCGGTCAGAAGCGAAAGTTGCAGCTCGCGATCGGTTTGGTTGGAGGTTCTAAGATTGTTTTGGTGGACGAGGTGGGAAATTTCCTCGCAGCACACGCGAGTACTGACAAACTCGATCTATAAGTGTACCTCTGGTGTGGATCCTCTGTCGAGGCGAGCCCTTTGGAGGATTCTCAACGCGGTTCGATACGATCGCACGATCGTTTTCACAACACACGTGAGTGCAACCTCACCAATGGTAAATTGGGCTTACGACCTCTTCAGTTCTTGGACGAGGCGGATCTTCTCGCAGACAATATTGCAATCTTGGCTGCTCCGGGCAAATTGGTGGCACATGGTTCCCCGGTTGCTCTGAAGTCGAGCCTTGGTCAAGGATACACGGTCGAGGTTAGGTTCCACCACACGGACGATCACGAGAAGCTCGCGCAGTTACCACCAAAAGAACTTTTACCGGCCATTCAAGCGGTCGCTCCTCAAGCATACGTTACGAAGAGCTCTCCATTCTTGGCATCATACCACCTCATGTCCAAGGATACGACTGTGGTTGAGAACGTCCTCCGGATCTTTGACCAACACGCGGGCTCTTACTTTGTGGAGTCCCACGATATCCGCGGCACCTCGATTGAAGACATCTTCCTCGATCTAATGAGCCGAGAACAAGCCACGGAGGTTGTGACTAGCCAAGACGATGAAGTCAAGACGGAAGGGTCCCTTTCGGAAGAGCCTCTGGAGCTTTCTGGAAGTCGCAAGCGCACGCCGATGTCACAAACACTTACCATATTCCACAAGCGCCTACTCATCGCAAAAAGGGCTTGGCTGTCCTTGTTGATGGCTGTGGGTGTCGCTATTGCGGGCTCGTGTATCCCTCTATTCTACCTGGACCAACAGCCAGTCCCTTGCGCGCGGACTTACCGACCACTCACCCGCATTCCACTTTTCTCACCCATCTACGATGAGATTCTCATCGCACCCGCCTCTGCTGCTGCTTCTTTGGGTCCTTTTGCCGAATACATGCCCATTCGCCCGATCAGTGACCATCAGGAATTCGTTTCTACCATCCAGCAGAACTACCGGAACATTCTTCTCGGCGGTATTTCCTTGGACTTGAGCTCTGGCCAGTCTTTGATCGCATGGGAAACTTACCCTCCTGGGACCATTGCATCCGGATTGCTCAACCTATTCTCTAACATTGCGTATAACACTAGGTTGAATAGAACCTCCCCTGAGACCATTTCGATCATCGGGGCCAACTATGCCACTTTCCCCCTGAGGTCTATGCGGGTGTTGAGGTCTTTCAGGTGGCTGATCTTCTTCGGCGCTGCGGTTGTAAGTATCATTACATCGCTCCGAAACCTCGCTGACAAACATTCCGCAGGCCGTGTACCCCGCTTTCTTCTCACTCTACGTTTCACGAGAACGGAGATCATCTGTGCAGGCTATGCAATTGTCGAATGGTCTCGCCAACCCGGTTGGATTGTGGTTGGGACATCTGATGTTTGACTCGTTATTCACGGTTTTCATTGCGACGGTTGTCATCACAATTTTCTCGACAGTTACGGATCGTTTCAATGGGCCTGGGTTTTTGGTACGTGCATCCCCCCTGTGGAGCGATTGAACGGAATCCTGAGCGTACCATCCAGTGGTTGGTCATGGTCCTTTACGGGATTGCTGCCACGTTGTGGGCATACTGTGTCTCTTTGTTCATGTCTTCGCCTCTGGCTTCCTTCGCTTTCGCTGCGGGCTATCAAGTCGTCATGTTCCTGGTATGTGTACTATAAGATAGTAGCTAGTCTGTTCTCACGCAAACTTGGGCAGGTCTACTTGATCGGATACTTGGTTACATTTACTTACGCGCAGTCCTCCAAAGCCGGTGGCATTGTCGACAAAATCCGTAAGTTGGTTGTATAAGAGTATTTCCCTTACCATAAACAATTCATTCCCCTTGCGACTAGACTGGGGGGTCTCCATCAGCTCTCCTGTTGCTAGTATTGTGAGTTTCACCCCGTTCGCCCGTAATTTGTTGTATTCCTCACCGCCTTTTTTTTCTAGACCAGGGCCGCATTCGTATCCGTCAACCTGTTCAACCTCTTGTGTAGTGGAGACCGGCCCGTCTCGACATCCGACCTAGGACAGCTGCGAAGATTCGGTGGACCTATCCTCTACCTCATTGTCTACAGCTTCGTCCTCTTTGGTATATTGATCTGGTGGGATTCTGGGGCTGTTTTGCCCTTCAGAGGAAGGCTTTCGAGGAAGACTCTCCACAACCACACCCCGGAGGTTGATATGACACCCGTAGATGTGGTTTCCGAGGCCAAGGCAGTCGCAACCTCGCAGGACTCGCTCCGTGTTGTCAACGTCACGAAGGTTTATGGCGGGAATACTGTCGTTGATAATGTATCCTTCGGAGTTGCTCAGGGTGATGTGTTGGCTTTACTCGGTCCGAATGGTGCTGGAAAGACTACGACGTTCGACATGATCCGTACGTTCACTCACTAATTTGCAAGCTTGCTGGATATCACTGATTTTGAATCACCAGGAGGTGATGTTACACCATCGAAAGGAGATATCTTTATCAACGGGATCTCGGTCACCCAACATCCTCGTGGCGCGAGACTCTCATTGGGTGTTTGCCCCCAGTTCACAGCAATCGACGCTCAACTGACCGTACGCGAACATTTGATGCTGTACGGGAGATTGAAAGGTATCCCTCGTGGACCAGAGCTCGATCAGAATGTGGACGTTCTGCTGAAGGCTACTGCTTTGGCTGAATATATGAATCGGTTGGCTGGTCAGTTGTCTGGAGGGAATCAGCGAAAACTCGCTCTTGCTATCGCCATGATGGGTTCGTCGTGTCCCTCTGTCCTTATGAAGAAATCTTAAGACTTCCTCGGTTTACAGGAGACCCCACGAACTTGCTCATTGATGAGTTCAGCACTGGGATTGATGCCAAGATGAAACGAGACATGTGGTCTGTCTTGAGGAACGTCGCTGTTGGGAAGGCTGTCGTCATTACAACGCGTGAGTGACCGCTCTGATTCGTTCATTGGGACTCTTGTTTCTGAGGTAACGCAGATTCAATGGAGGAGGCTTCTGCGCTTGCGAACAAGGCTGGTATACTAGCGACTCGCATGTTGGGTAAGTTGGAAAACCTCAAAAACACACCCAGGTGCTGACCATAGGTGGTCCTAAGCTGTCGGAACGGTCGAATCCCTCGCTGCCCGCTACCCTTCCTATGAAGTTCACTTTGCATGTCGAACTCGAGACGAAGCCACCAAAGCTCAACAAGTCATGTCTACAATTCCCGGTGCAAAGATGGCGGATGATGTGGCAACGAGGTTTGAAGTCCCCGTGAATGCGGAGGGCTCAGAACATAGCATGACGCTTTTGGAATTATTCCACGCTCTCTCTTCGAGAGGAGAGTTTACGGAGTACACCGTCGAGAGGTCGACGTTAGAGACGGCATTCTTGAAGGTTATTAGGGAGAATCAGGTGGCAGAAGAGGATGCTGAAGGGGGGAGGACAAGAAAGCGGTCTAGATTCTTAAGGTGGTTATCGTGACGTTTTTCTTTCCGACGCACTGGGGGTTCGTAATTATAAAGTGTAATTTGGGTTGCGGATGGACGTGTATCCACCAAATGAAAAATACGATACAGGAGGGCATATATGTATACCCCCCCCCAGAACTGAGTCGGTCAGTAGCATGGCTCCAATCTGAGCAAACATTGGGTCCTTGTCATCAGGAGGTTCGTGTTTCGTTGGGTTGAACCCATTGGGGACCGCGGGTGTTTAACCCGTTGAACCTCATGGTGAATGGAGAGAAGAGCGGGATACGATGATTGAAAGGGCTCGAACAATCCAGCCGATATGTCTCGTTGATCCCTTCCGAAACGACGTGCCTGGCATTAAAGGTGAGAAATAGGTGGAAGGTACATGACAGGAGTATTTCGGTGACACCTCAGGTAGCGCAGTGGGTGGGTTCGAGAACAAGACGTTGTTGGAGAGGCCCCGGAAAAGCGATCAACGGGTTGGGGGTTTTCTTCTGAAAACGTTAATGAGAGGTAGGGTGGGGGGACAGAGAACGTTGGTGGCGAACAAAGAAACTGGGTTACCGGTCGATTGCATGTGGCTTGAATGTCCCATCGTCAAATGCTCCGTTTGTACGAGGTGCTCTCGTGTAAAAATGACCGCTCGCCTCTATTAGGGATCGGGCCCTTCCTCATATCACGCCACACTTTTTATCACAGCTACCTCGAGTGCCGACGATGGATACAAAGTCCCAACAACCGAAGGACCGAGAGGGTACCACCTCAGCGTTGAAC
>Ga0307517_10004985_pt1 | contig 20219 bp, 22 predicted proteins | sample 23_EM_MG_FD_194515 | JGI IMG/M metagenome (GOLD analysis project Ga0307517, IMG submission 194515) | Populus trichocarpa ectomycorrhiza microbial communities from riparian zone in the Pacific Northwest, United States - 23_EM | ecosystem: Host-associated > Plants > Roots > Unclassified | place...
CCCTCTCTTGGTCCCCCTTCCCTTCCTCCCTATTCCCCCTTTCCTCCTTTCCCCTTTCGGCACTCACTGATCAAGTACCCTTGACGTCACGCATGACGACAGAGAAATCGACACGGGACGTCCAAGAGTCGGAAGAGGGCTCGCAGTGCTTCGGATGGTGGTTCAGAAGACGACTCCGACTAAGGATTAGAGGGTGGCGAAGGGGTTCCATTCGGATTTGTTGTGGGATAACCGCATTCGCAGTTCAGATAGAGATTGGATGTTTATGGAGAAGATCTGTAACAACGTGTTTACCTCCAACGGATTGGTTGCTCGTCCCATGCTGATTCCGCCGTCCACTCGTTCTCTCGCCTCTCGAACTCTTTCACCGCCCTGACAGCCTCACGATAATTGTCGTTGATGCGATTGAAGATGTTTTTCGCAGGCTCGGGTATTGGTGCCGGGCCATCGGTCGAAATGTCAAGAGTGCCTGAATCCCCCCTAATTGGATGAAGGAGCCTCCCGGAAGCCAGGCGCGCGAGAGCCTGCGAAAGGACCGAAAGGGTTGCGGAGTGGGGTTTCCAGGAATTCCAAGTCAAGGGGATGAGCTGCAGAGTCTCAAGATGGTGCGAAAAGTCTCCGCGGGAGTGGGTATCTATTGTTGAATGGGATTCCAAGTGTTTGGATATCCGTCTGACGTCCTCCATTCTCCGATTATGCTTGTGCACGGAGACCTCTGCCCAGGCCGGCGGTCTTGCGGGAGACCCGTCTTGAATGGGTACGCTAACCTCGTTGCTCCCGCCAACAATAGATAGGGGCGAATTCGGTTGGTGAGATCTCCTTCCGTATTCCGCCCGTCCTGTCAAAGAGGCGGGAATCGCGTTTGGTAATATCACCCGTTCGAGAATCGAGAACGCCCGCTCTGGTTCCCCTGCTCGGATAAGTGCGATTATGAGGTGGTTCCAATTATGCGAATCGAAAGTGAACCCGTGCGTCCGCAGCGTGTCCCAAACCCTGGCGACCTCCGCGTGGTGGCCGGCCGAAGATAGGAGGTCGATGTAGATGGAAAGTGGAACGCAGAGGATATTCGATTGGGAAACGACCTCTCGGCGACCCCCGGGCCCGGTATTGGGTTTGGTCTCGTCACAAGACAGGATATCTCCGAGTTCCGAGCGTTGGGAAGCCATCTCGTAGATGAATGACCAGGTTTCCTTCCCAGCCTCGACGTCACCGCTGTTTCTGTATGCGGCGAGAAGAGCTGTCAAACTACCCAAGGACACTTTGCCTCCTTCGTCCAACAACTTCTCCTGCAAACGCTCGACATCTTCCACCTGCCCAAGCTTAGCATAGACGTGCATAAGCGGCTGATAGACGGTGTTGAGGGCTAGACTGCGGCCCCCGGAGCTCGAGATCCATCCCGCCCTTAATCCATCGTCTTCCGATTTCTCTGAGATAAGTTTCCTTACAAACGCCTCGGCCAATTGAAGAGACCCCAGTGTCTTTTCCCGGGCGTACGCGTGAACTATCTTGGAGTATGTGACAGCCGTAGGGACGATGTTCCGGGACTTCATCTGTTCGAACATCTCTCGGGCTCGGACATTGTCGCCATGGCGGAGGAAGCTCCCCATAAGTATCGCCAACACGTAGACGGTGACTTCAACATCTGACTCAGCATTGTCGGCGAGCCGGTCCATGCGGCTAAGGAGGCCAAGAGCGAGGTCGAACTCCTTATTATCGCAGGCACTTTGGATGAGTAGTGCGTAGGTGTAAACGTCTGGACGTGTTCCGAGGGCTTCCTGGTCTACAACCAACTCGCTGACCGTGGAAAACGGGGTACCGAGAAGTACGTAGGCCTTGAGGAGGGTATTGTACGTCGCAGTGGTCGGTCGATACCGTCTACCAGGGAGGGTCTTGATATAGTCGAAGGTATCGACAACCCCCTGCCAGTAGCCAGCCTGTACGTGGGCGTGCATCAGCGCGTTGAGCATCTTGATGTCCGGGTGTATACCGTCCTTGAGAGCTTGCCGGTACGTCCGTTCGGCTCCGACACTGTCCCCCATCTGAGCGAGAAGAGAAATGACGGTCGTGTACCCGTGGAGATTGAGTTTGACCCCGGAAGAATCCATCCTCCTCAAGAGCTTGGAGAACGAGGCAACGTCGCCGGAGGAACCGAACCTGAGGAGGATCGCATAGGTGTAGGCGTCAGGTATTATCTTGTCCTCCGTCATCCTCTTGAGCCACGTGTGGACGCGGTCCATATCACCCGCCTTAGCGTGAGCGAATAGAACCTCTGTGTAATGCGTCTTGGTTGGCCTTCCGTACACGAGCTGGGAAGGTTCGGCTCCTCGTGGGAAAAATCGCTCGAAAGTCTCGATGGTTTGCTTGACGAGCCCTTTAACGGCGGTAGCATGCAGCATCAGAGCGACGATTTCCGAGGTGACCCAGTTCCGTCCCTCCAAACTCGTGAATTCCACCCTCGCCCGCGCAACACTACCCTCCCTCGCGTGAAGGTAAAGGCCGGTCGACCAAACCTCTCTCAGCTCTGCCTCACGGACATCCTTCATCTCCTTGCGCAGTTGGGCGTACAATTTGTGAGCAGACCCGAAACTCTTCTCCATCGCCAGGGCCTTGACGAGCGTGAGCCTGATGTTGACGGAGGGTAGAATCGACAGCCGTTCCATTCGCCTCATCAAGTCCAGAGCTTCCTTGGGCAACCGTAAAGTACAGAGGACATCGATGAAATGTTCGCCGACCTCCTTCCACGGTCCAGCCGGTTGTTCTTGTATTCTTTCCGTCAGAAATGTTCCAGGGTCCTCGATCCCCTCAACGACATGCGCTATGACATTTCGAAGGTTCGCAACTGCTGCTCGACTGGCCCTCGAATACACAAGCGAAGATTTCTTCCACAGGTATTGTTCGACGGTTCCCCAACGCGAAACGAGCCAGTCGTAGGCTGCCTCCGGACCATGGAGAGTTTCAATTACTCGAATCACCGCTTGAGAAATTTGGACAATCGGAGTAGCGTTCAACGCGTCTTCGGAGGTAGGATCTCTCCCACAATACTTGTCCAGGATAGCCTCAACCTCCTCTAAGCGTCCTTCTAGTGTCATGCAGCGGGCCTCGAGAATGTTAAGTTCCTGGCGAGGAGGATATGACGGGTCCGTGATCGCTTCAAGTATCCTTCGAACTCTAGCAGCGCGCAATGACATCTCTTCCGCGGGGGTACTTGAGCTGTCGCAAGCCATGGTAAACATACCATCTGCCAGCCTCGTCGCAAACGTGAGGAGTGGGGGTTTGAGGCGTCGGGGCATAACAACATCTTCACCCTCGACCATCACAAGGAATTCATCCCAGGCCTTGTCTGGGTCAACAGACTCCTGGGGCGTGACTGCACACAGCGGTCGTACGAGACTCTCGAGGTAGTCGAACGAGTTGTATGATGCGGAGGTGTGAGAGGAAGGATATGCATACTGTGAAGCGGAATCACTGAACGGCCGTGGTCTGGGAGGGGAGTGCGCGATCCGAGGTGAGATATGGCGTGGAGCTGCGTGGCGTCGCTGCGATGACGGGATGGCTCGCGCGGGTGTGCAATGGCGTGGTAGCCTAGCTGGATATGTGAACACAATTCTATCCAGGTCTAGGCCCACATTAGTCAATTTTCAGGATGACAGTTCATAATCTGAGTGGGCACCCACCTTCGAACCTAAACCGTTCCCAGAACACGGTGTCCAACAGCCAGTTCCTCGCACATTCTTGTTTGAGTTCATCGGGTAAGCGGTCTGCTTGGGGGACTCCAATGCTGGCCCGGGCCTTTCCTTTGATGCGTCGTGGGTTCGGAGTGAAAAAGTCAGGGGTGATGGGTATAGATGACTGCCTCGCAAGGGAATGTCTCGCGAGTAGCTCCTTGGCCGTCATCCGCGTGCCGGGTACAGAGCGTCCGGCCGCGAGGAAAGAGTTGATGACCATAGAAGACACGGATTCATAATGATGCATTGTGCGTGGCGACCTCGGAATCGCATCCGCACCTACAGCCGCACAATAAGCGAGCCATTTTAGGGTGACAAAAGAGAAAGCTGAACCGACCTCGAGCTTGCCTGCCAGTCGAATTCGCCTCGGGGGTTGCGGAAGCAGGTCAAGCGGCCGACCGCTGACGGAACAAGCGGACGATCACGTGAGCGGAAAATGCCGACCTACCATAACGGTCTAGCTCAAGCCCCTTCCCGTTTCGGCTTCTTCATTCCTATCACTTCACGTTGAACGAACGGGATTCCCGAACCCATTCGGTCGAACAATGGGTGACGGACCCTCCACCTGACCCTCTTGCTGGTCCTGTTGGTGAAGACACACACCCGGTATCTTTCCTGCTCGCGCCTCGGAAAGAGGGGTTGGACTTAGCCCAGAACCCTAATCACGTACTACTGAGCCCTCTGGTTACTGTTGCTATCTGGACAGCCTCGTAATTCCTCCTATTCACGATGTTCGTCATCACTCTCACACCAAGCGACATTTGAGTACTGAGTATTCAGTGGTTCTCCGAACATCCACTTACGGCTTGTGGCCACCGGACACCCCTCTCAGGACGTTCGATCTGTCACCCTCCTCGTCTACGTCCTCGTCCACACTATTGTCCTATCTGATTGGGGCAGAGCGTGGTTTCCTAGGAGGTTCTTTGTATACCACCAAACCGACCAGTGCTGTGCTCATTCATTCACGACGTGTGTAAGCTCCAGCCACACTCTCCGAAATGACGCGCAGTTCTGTACACTTCCCTTCCTCATCAATACGTGGCCCATCGTCGGTCGACGGAGATTGAGCGCCTGCACGCAAACTTAAACCTAGAAGTCGTGTTTCTACTGGATTGGGGAGAATAATGACCAGAAATTGGGGGGACTGTGAGTACGTTTCCCGCCACACCCGAATCACCGTGAGTCATACTTCCTCGTGTTCGAGTTGAACCAAACCCCATAACCATTCATGTTTGCCAATCGCAATCACATGCACCCGCGGCTTACTTCACAGAAGCCGCGCAGACCACTTGAAACGTACACGAGGGACAGTGTGTGGCCGAGCTGTGTGATCCTCGCAGCACGGTCAGTCAAGAATCCAGATATCACGATTGACCTTCGCTTCTCCGATTCAGTGTAAACGGTTTTTAGACCTTCCCCCGCCACATACTGCAATCTATCGAAGCCGTCCATCAAGCTTCGCAACCAATTGGGGACCGACACGTCCTGTGCGATTTACGGGGTATATGTCTATGCTCGGTTGTGGGGATTTCTCCCCATTTCCCATGTGATATTGGTAGATTCTAGAAAGTGCTCAGGGTAAACGGGGGCACTGGCACGCCCCCCGCGGTCCCCTTTAATGTCACTACAGCGAGAATTTTGCATTTCATGAACTCCTCACTTTTCATTCTCCTGTGGAGCGATCAACCCCTTGGAAATCTGCCGGAGATCGGGGGTGTGACATACATAGTGAGGTAGGTGTTCCGTTTCAGACCAAGACTGGCGGGATGGCAGCCCTGGATAAGCCCTTACCCTACCCCTGTGCTTTGGCCGACTAGCGGTTTCGCTGACATCCAATCATCCGATCAAAGTGGTCACCTGCCCATTCAATCCCAGGTTTGTCCCTCTGGTTAAGCCGAAACCTAGACGTGGGAGCGAACTATACGTATAACTGTAAGTGCAACTGCGGAATTGTGGCCAATGAGGTCCCTGATTTGGATCGTAATCCGCCTCTTCGGCGTGGTTGGACCGGTAGCGGCGGGGGATTGGTGGGGTGCGAATGTCTATAACCCTTACGTACAACACTTAACGGGACCGTCTGATTTCAGTAGCCACGTTGTTTCAAGCAGCCCTGCCTGTTACTTATCAGAAGGTCCACAGATGTCACAGTGGAGGACCGATCATGTTGAAGATATCATATCAAGAATTGGAGCGTGGGCAATGTACTCTGTGTGCGGGAAACCCGATGGATGCCTTTGCTTCTGTTGCCGGTTACTTGACAACTAGCCTATAAACCAGCTTCGAACTTGTGTATTCATTTTTCTCGGATAGGTATGTCCCGTTGTCCCAGGCCGACGGAACATTCATTGAGGTGTAAACTTGACGATACTCGCTGCTTCGACCTCCCTGCCGTGAAATACGTGAAGAGTCAGAGGGGCGATAAGGGCCGGCCGGGCCTTCACCGCCCCACACTGACAAATAATTCGGATGTTTATCTCCTTGGGGTACATCGGAATGAACACAGTCGTATGAGCAATGTAGGTGAAGGAGAACCACCGGAGGGGTGGAGCGGCTAGAGGCTGCGCCGAAGCCGACTTAGGATATATCGTATCTCCATGTTCATTGAACGGCGACGGGTCCACGCATCCAAGCCATACTTGAGATGGCGATTGTAGCCCAGGATTTTGGATAATGACAAAGGGCCGCGGGCTTTGACTGTCATCTGTTGACATATGTTTACGTGGGGATCGCTTTGAATGGATCACACGGCATTCAATGTGCTGTAGCTTGTATACATGCGGCGAATTGTGTGGGTCGGGCCAGTGCGGTACCTATGATATGATCAGAACGACATATGATAGCGTGGCATCCGGCTTATAGCGTATACGCCTCTGATAACATGTCAAGCTTCAAGGATCAAGCGATATGCATATTCAAACGTCCCAACGCTGAACATTTCGTGAGACGAGACCCGATGCATACTCCTTAGCTCCAATAGATAATCATAACACAATAACCGATACGGAAACTCGACTTGATGTCACCCGCCAGCCCTTCAAATCAGTCCATCGCGGAGCCTGTTTCGGTTCATTTCACACCGGGTGGCTCAAACTGCATGGCTAGAAAGGCAACTCCCGACACTCAAATCACATGGAACGAACCGCTCCCACTCAAGGTACGCTACGCGGGTCGGGTATATTATGATGAACGATCGGAGGGAGAAATTTATTGATGGATGGCCCTCTCCTCCACTTTGAAACTTCCGACTCATTCCCTTTTCGCCTTCCCCCGATTTCCGAATCCCGAGGTTGGGGAATACGACTGGCGAGTGGTGATCGGATAAGTAGTGGGTGCCGTCGGTGGAGTGGAGATGTCGAGTCGGAGCCGGGGAGTCCGACCCAGATGAGGGAAGTGGCCGCGCTGATCTTGTTGAATCGATCACTGAGTGGAACGCGCCAAAAGCTTTGATCGCACGAAGCCGGTCAGGGTAACCCAGGTACTGCAATAGTTATCAGGCTCGCGATTAGCGACCGGCACAAAGGCGACCTATTGCAGTAGACGACTTCGAAAAGGGGGTCAGGTCGAGAGCTCATGACATCGGCGGACATTCTACTTCGTCCGATCTTTACACTCCCTCGATATCAGAACAGTAGCACCTCTCGAGGAACAGGAATGGAGCCCAGGTACCGTTGTTCTCACGTGGCATTCATATGACCATCAGCGATATCCCATCGACATATCTCGGGTGCTACGCAAGAATCTGAATATCAACCGGGTTAGCAGGGATATCCCGGGATGCGTTTTTCGCCCTGATCCTTACGATCTTTGGAAACAAGGCGCGGAAAATCAAAGAGGGAAAACTGCAAATATTCACGTCCCTTATCGAAACATTCCTTCTCTCGCTTGGTCCGGGCGTTGAGTGGCAAAAGGGATCAGTAGCCGCCCCAGGTGACTCCGACGTTAAAGGGATATTTGATCACCATCCCCACGGGACTGAAAGTCTGCAGCTGAAACTTTGAAACCGTGCGCGAAATGCAACGGGAAAGTGTCGAGTCTCATCCCACACCGCGTATTCCACGCTGCGATTTTCAAAATCCCTTCGTCGTCCCACGCACCTCGACCGCTTCCGGTTTGCCAGTCTGGGACAGTGCCTGGTATGCCCCGCGTTAACACCAAACCCATCCGATCCAACAGTCCACCGAAGGTTGATCGCGGTATCAGGCGACAAGATGTGAAAACATGATGGAGCTTTGAAGACCCGTCCCCTTTGGACAGTGCTAGACCCGGTCTAGCCACGCCTCGGACCTCCCACATGCACAGGCCCCGTCGTCCGATGTTCCAGTATTTTTATTAAGCGCACCACCACGATCCATCTACCGCGCTTCAAAACTGTTGGCTCAGGAGACCCATCCGACAGCGGCCACCAGGAACGAGCGGACCGCTCGCCACGGGCGCGCGGCTCTCGAAAACTCACACACAGTCGCCGGGATTTACCCAACACGAGACCCATCGTGGGCACTCTACCTCTTTCGAATGCTGAACCGCCCAACGGGAATTACTTACTGTGGACTTTTCCGTGCCGGGGAGGCCGATTTGAAAAATAACCAGTCTAGTTGCAAACTTTCCTGGTAATCGGCCACGTCTTCGGGTGCGCTTAACGTGTAACGATCCTGATCTCGGGTAGGGAGGTCTCGGGTTACGCGCGCCCCTTGAGGATCTCCTCGCTGCAGGGAAGATAGAGAGAGTGGAGGTGGGGAAAGTTCCTCAGGTTTCCATCGAATCGTTAACGAGCGAACGCCTGTAGCGAATTTCCCTTTTTCGTCTGCTCATTTCCGGCTAACCCCAGGACGATAATCAGATCTTTACGGGTTCGCCCTGTGGTGCGGCTGCGGCTGGGAAGGAGCATAGGGGGGATTCCTTGACGTCGCTAGAGGTGGTTTGACAGCTTAGACAGCTAGCACGGGTACCAGAGCTTATGCAGATATCCTGATCTAAGGCCCGGATCCGCTGGGATCTCGCTCTTAAGCCCTAAGCCTCGCTCTAGGCGCACATTATCTTATCGACAAAAAACGGCAGTCTGAACGACTCACCATGCTCAATTACACCTCGGGCCAGGAAATGTATGATCCATCTGCGGCCAACCCGTGACCTCACAGCGAGACCCAATCCAGCTACGGGATTCCGTTCCACAATCGTCCACTGAATACGGCGGGCTCCATAATGCATTACTAGTGTAGTCAACAATCACACACGCATACGCTCAGAGTCGTTTAATATCCAGGCATACCTTTCTCCATTCATTTCAATTGAAAAATGATCGGGTACGCGCAATACACTGTCCGGGGCACCCTCCGAAGAATCGCGACGAAGCGTCACATCTCCACCTACATTATACGGCATTCTTACAGAAATTGTCCGTTCATATCACCCGCAGGGTGATTCCTCTCGAGGGATCTCGCCGAAGAGTAAAATCGCCTCGATTTTTATATATGAACTCGCGGGTCCTCACAGCTGGCCGGCATACGTCACGCGCAAATTACTCATAAAATGTGCATATCATTATCATTACGCGGTAAAAACATATCCAGTCTCACCTAAAAACGCCAAGACTGCAGTGTAGACGCTACTATAGTATAATCAGGAGCAGCCGTGTTGGAAACATATACAGCGACTACGTTCGACATCGTCGCCTTATAGCTACGAAATCTGTCAGAGAGAGTAAGGAAGAAGAAAGGAGGGGAAGGAGCAAAAAGCTCGCTGAACGTCCATGTATCTATCGGAGATAAATCTTAAAGGTCATAACGCGGAGGATCGTAAACTCGGAGCGGGGATAATACTATAGCTACAAGAGGCATAAAAGTCAAGAGGGAAAAGTGGAGACGGTCACGGTCGATCTGTTATACAAGAGTCGAAGGGTAACGGGGGTCATGAAATGAAGGAAACCGGTATATCGACGGCGGTACAGGGGGGTTATAACAACCTAGATGGTCGTGAAGAAGGACGGATTATAAGGGCCAACGTAGAGAAAGGTGGAGCGGAGGAGATGAAAAGTCTCAATGGAGGAACAGCTACGACGAGAAACCTTCACCTTCACCACCAGTGTTCTCGGATTTCACGTGAGACGACGAGGTATATCCAAGATACAATCCGGATCGTTCAGGTGACAGGGTTGAGCTGGTCCCAAGACATGACACAAAAGGACTAGTGCCGAAATCGATGCTCGATTCGTAAGCGATCGAACCGTTCTCGTACATTTTGCGAGCGGCTTCGTAGTCCAACTTATCCTGTTCTGCTTGGGCTAAAAATGGCTGTCAAAGGCTGTGAGTAAACCAAAGCAAGACGGCCGGTGACACCGGTTCAAAGGGGGTGGGTACACACCTTTCGTTCGTCGTCAGTCATGGAACGCCACTTGGCGGCGGCGAGAACACTCTGCTTGGTGGTTTCAGTCTCATCACCGAAAACCTCCTTGACCAACTCAGGATCCGAGCGGATGCGTTGGAGGAACATGAAGTAGGCGCTAAGGGGTTTCTTCGGCGCGTTTGGGTCCTTCATGTTGGCTTTTCTAGATTTCCCGGCCTTACGCTGAGCAGTCCGGTAAGCGTTCTCCCGTTTAATGTCATCGGGAGTGAGGGTGCGCATGTAAGCCGCGAATTCCTTCTCCCTGGAATCTTTGGCAGCCTGAGACATTCGCTTGTATTTCTGGACAATGGAACACCGCGGTCAAAGATCGGAGAAACGCAGATTAGATAAGGAACGGACCTCCTTCTCAGCGGCGCTGAGGTTTGCGTATTCTTGACCGGCTTCCTTGGCCGCCTGTGCGACATTGAGCTTCTTTGTGGTATTGGCCTGAGCCTTCTGAATGAAATCGGTGAAGTAGAGCTGCCACGCAGAGGGGGCGAGCTTGGGTGGTCTGAGCATCGACTTGTGTTCTGATGAACAGGAGAAAGATCAGTGATACGGATATAGATGGGACAAATGGAGAATGGCGCACGGGAGGGAGTTTCATTCAGAGATTTGTCGGGAGTAGAGCGAGATTCATCGCGAGATTGCTGAGAGCGTTTGGGCAGTCTTCGGATGGTCGCATCAGGATCTCCGGTGCTCTCGTCTGAAGCGACGGATTGGGCGCGGCGGGTATATGATCGGGAGAGTCTGGGAGGCCTATGGTAGGAAAGGGGGGTGATGGGCGAGGGAGCGGAGGTGGACAGGAAAGCTGTATGATCCGCTTGTGCGCGTCGTCGACCGATCGGGTATGGCTGCGGACGGGTCGCCGAGAGGGTGGGCACTACGATGGTCTCTGCGGCAGACAGAGTGGGGCTGGTGGAGAAATTGTGTGGGTTGATGAATAAGGGGGAGGGAGGGGAATCGAACATGTCATTCGGCGATGATTCCCGGGAGTGGACGAAGGATGGATCAATGGTCGCAGCCGTCTGGACTGGAAACTGCTCGCTGGGAATCATGGGATTGCCCGTCGAGTTATCCCACAGGCTGGCGGCCCAGGCCGGGGGCGGCAGGTAATTGTGGGGATACCCGGTGAGAAAACTGTTATCGAAGGAAGAAACATCGTCGGTAGATCCGGAACACTGGGGGGCGTCCAGAAACTCGTGCTGGAGGGTGTTGTATGCGGAAGGCGACGTCGATAACGAGGTGGATAGTGGGGAACCGAGCGAGGACGACGATGCGACCGAGGGTGAGGGAGGCACGTTCAGCGAATGGAACGGAATGGATATTGGCTGAACTGGGGACGTGGCATGTGCGGTAGGATCTTCGATGAGCCAATCTGCGAAGAGGTTGTTGTCGAAGACGGCCGACTGCTTACACTGCTCGTCGAGATCAAAGAGGAAGGTGTCTGAGTCGTTTGGGAGTCTGCTGTGTGTGGAATACATGGCTGGACGGGAGGCGGGGGGAGAGGGAGGGGGCGGGAAGGAGGCGAAACGGAGACGGGGGAATGGAGAGAGGACGGAAGCAACTAGACGAGGGTTTATATGGCGGAGAGCCATCTCGTACTGGATTTTATGAGGTGGGAGTCAGCCAGCTAAACATGTGGTCATCCAGATCCTCGACGTTATGCCGGTGCCGTAAATCCGGTGAAAGATCTCATCATCTCATCAAGTTGATTATCATCATTAATATTAATATTTTCTACAAAACAATTATTTTGTCGACGGGCGCATATCGGGGGTCATTGTATACTGATTTGCCAACCTGCAAAAAGCCGTTAATTCGCGTCCCACCTGCCACCCGCGCAAACTCACCTCCCAGCCCTTGACACCCTTCATGATCTCCCCTTCTCGCTCGTTCGCGGCCTGCTGTCTCCGGAACGCATCCCGGTCGCCCTCCGCCAGCAAGAGAGGGACGAGGTGCAGCCGTGACCAGACCTTTTCACGCTGCAGTTCCCTAATCAAGTACAGTCAATACACAGTCTAACGCCTTTTGTGCGCCATTTTCGTCGTATCTGACATCCCGAATTTTGTCTCGGGTTGGGAGGAAAATGCAAAAAAGTCGTTTATCCGTATTTGGACGACTGTAACCGAAACCTCTCTTGCGTTGCCGGAAATCCCGTGTGTCACCGCGGACCCCCAAGAGCGCAAAAGTGTCGAATAATAGAACGGAAAAGAAATGGGTCTCGAGATTAACAGCGACAGCGACTCACCTCTTCTCCAAGTTGCCCAATCCAACACGATAGAAACCGTACGCGCAAAGAGCCGTTACACCGCCGAGGATGACCAGTCCGCTTGGGCCTCGGAACGGGAGGTTCCGCTTGTATTTCACGTTCTCGAACCCACCAACTGGGGGCATATCCCTGTCAAAGTCAGAGTCATCGACCGTCCTCTTCCCGCAGCCGTGGCGGGATCGAGGTGTAACACGCACTGCCTGTACGGTCTCGCAGACACTGCCGAATAACAGGTCAGTAAATCCAAAATTCATACAACCGGAACGAGACCGGTTGTCTGAAGATTACTGAAACTAGGACGCACTGGTTGGCAGATTTTGTTTCAAGCGGCGGTGGATGACGGTTAGGCGTTGAGAGTCGTTTGGAGGCGCGTTTCCTTTCTCGGGGTCTATGGCCGGGAACATCCGGATGCTGCCCGGACGTTCAACTGGGACGTGGACGGACGTGACGTTCGAGCTGTATCATAGCCACTGTACTAGACGTGTGTATGCATTTGTGTTCCTGCATCTGTGCGTCCAGGTATCTGGACTGGGAGCGGTCGTAGATTTGATACTAGTTTCCTCGCAAGCCACACTCCGACTCTCGGTTTTCTTCTTCGCGAAACAACAATACACAGTATCAGAGCAGACTAGTGCCATCGCCGTTCAGCTTTCCAGAGAGACCCACTGCGTCCTCTGTCCGCCCAGGAATCGGTGAATCTTCCCACGAATACACCTTCCAGCACCCCCTGTTTTCCCACAACCACACACCTCCCCCACGCGCGTCATCACCGCGTCCTCGAGCTTTTCAACCATTCCCACCCTCGCAGACATCGCCAGTCCGGCGTATGTCCATTCCTTCGCCTCACACCCACGAACCTGTCCCAACATCTAAACCCAAAATGAAGTTGACCCAAGGTGTCGCTGCTGGTGCTGAAGACCAAAAGTATCACGCCAAGTATAGAGACCTTAAGAAAAAAGTCAAGGAACTTGAAGCTGTGTGTTTCCATGCCCCCATTCTTCGCCCCCGATCCTTCTCGCTAATCTCCGCCGCTCTCTAGGACAATGATAGATTGCACTTCAAGGTGCTGGAAGCCAGGAAGAACGTGACGCGCATGAAACTCGAGAGAGCGCAAGTATCCCTCTTTTCCCTTCGCGCAACACCCTTTAACACGTAACCCGTTCAACAGTATCCTCTACGAGCGTTTATGTGCCATCCCAGCCACTGACGACGAAGCACGTCGGGGAGTCCAGGACCCGCCTATTTCACTTCCCCCTTCCCAACAGCAACAGCAGCCGCAGAACCCCCGACCTTCTGATCCACATTCAGACCAAAGAACCCTCGACCGCGATCCAGTTGTCGCAGAGTACATTCGTAGCCATTCTCGTCCCGGAGGTGTTCCTGGGGCGTCCGACAATATCCTAATCAGCCACGAACCCTATCCCTCCAGCAATGGCAGACAACGTCGGGGAATTCCTCCCCCTCTTGGTGCTTCATTTTCGCACGATCGTGATCGTGACCGAGAATCACAGGTCCAACCCTCATCCTCCAGACCTTCCAGGTCAAGGAGTTCCTATGATACCGCCACACCCATCCAACCAGGGTTGCCACACTCCTATCAGCCTCCTCCTAATGATCTCCCACCTCCAGGTCCTCCACAACCTCCGCCACAACCTACTCACCAGGACCAATACCTTCATCACCACACACCCAACGAATCTTCGGAGCGTGAGAGAGACGGTAGAGCACACTCGAGGTCATACGATCCTCTGGAACGAGATGAGCCCCACAACCATGTCTCCTCCACCCCCCACCAACTTCCCATACCCATCATATCCTCCAGGTCTTCGGGACCTACACCCATTCAAACGCAGACCATTCCCATCGGTCAGGAGCGGGAGAGACTTCATCATCACCAGAGGCTAGGCCCTGCAACGTATGTGAACCGTGATAGACCCGAGAGGGACGCTTCCATGCATCACCTTCTCGACGACAGGGATAGGGACCGGCATGGACAAGCTGTGCCCATCAACGTTTCAACATCTAGTTCGCAACAAATTCCCGGTCGCGTGCCCACCCCTCCATTTGCGAGGGATCGTGGGTTCCCGGGTTCGGCTTCAGGCGCGAATCTCCCGCCTGAATTAGTGGGACCAGGGAAGCATCCTTCGGTCGGAAGGTCAGACACACCCGGGTCCGCCAATGGGTCTAACAGAGGCGGAGGGAGTGTACCGTCCAGGCCAGATTCGAGAGGATACATCGAACGCGATAGAAGCATGGATGTGGACATGGATGCGTACGACAGTGGGGGGAACGTAGGGAGCATGAAGCGCCTGAGAGGTGTCTCTGGCCCAGCCTATCTCCCCGACGATAGAGCTGTGAAGAAGATGCATCATGATGGCCTTGAGGGTGGGAAGGATGTAGACATGGATTCCGAGGTCTCATGATCCAGTTCGCGCTATGGTGTGGGTGCTTTGCGTATCTGTTCCCACGATATTTTTTGTCTCTCTTTTCCCCTTTCCCCCTTCACAGCCTGTTCTTTTCGTGTAACTCTTTCAGCTAGTAGTACATGTAAATGCTCAACCTGAATTTTGAATCCCTGAAATTCCTGCGTGTGCGTCCGTGTTTTCTGCGGGGCCAGGGTGGAGGGTTATTTTGATCTCGATAAAGTCAAGGTGGGTGACCGCCTCGATCAGGATTCTGGATCCCTACCAAAGCCATATGACGCCCTGATTAGATACCACATGTATAGAAGGATAGTCTCTTCCGAGTTATCCTACTCGAGCCGCCTTATTTGAACGCTAATTACACGGGAAACTATGAGCTCCAATTGGAAAAGTGGGTCATTCCCGCAGACAGGTTCCGTAAAGGTATTGTTGATCTTTCATCCAGGCATTCGAAGGCGCCGCTCGCATCCTCAAAGATTTCTTTACAATGGGGTTCTGGGAACTTACGGTAGAATCGTTCCAACGCGGTTCCATCGAATGCCGGGGGTCCATCGAAGACAGGAATAATCGGATAGCGATAAAATAGCACGTACTCCTTGCGGAAGCATCGCTCACGCTACACCCAGTGACAAAAGGACGCTATGACGAATCGAGGATGATGTTCCCGTTGATCTTGACCACACCTTCCGCCCTTGGTGGGACTACGCGTCCCACTGGTCCTGTGTTGTGGAGGGGGGTGTTTGGTGTTTCAATTTCAACTCCGTCATGACCCTTCGGGTTTTCCATTGCAGTGGGTCTGGAAATCCGTTACTGCGACGTTCGGTTGTTGTCTTTGGAGTAGTTCCATCTGAAACCGCTTTTCAAACTGAGGATCTTAGAATATGGAGCGCGCGCATATCCGATGGTTCGTGACGAATTCAGTCCTGTTGGAGTATAGGTGCTAAGTACTTGGTTACCGCTCCTTATATGTCGATGCTATGCTTTGGGCTTTGCGGATGGTATGGGGTCACCGGCCATTGGTCCCTGGTCATGCATCATGGACTTGTCGTCAGCAACCGACAATATACCAGGTGGAGTTTTTAGGCCATCGGGCACCGGTCACCGGATTGCTTATCGATTTCGAGTTTGTCCGTCCGCTGATCACCTGGTCTGATGACGGGGTGACGACAGCGGATGAACTGTGCTTTGGGTCACTCAGGCATAAGAGATCCAAAGCCCAGATCTGGAACCACTCTTCTATCTCTCGTAATTCTTCCATCTGCTGTCTTTATGTTTCGTAACCATCGGAGTTACGGGACGAAGGAGGATGGTTGGTAAGCCCTAGGTGACGTGAGTAGGAAGTTCAATGCTACCGCTCGTCCTTGCTAAATCGCGCTTTTGTCACTTGCCCACTTCTCCACCCGTCTGGCACTGGCGACCGGGCTTCGGAGATAACGTCACCCCTCGATCGGCGCTTCAGCCCGTGGTCTGGCGCGAAACTTACTCGAGCATGTGTGTAGCAACTCCCATCGGGGGATAGGACACTCTACACACCCACTCCTGGTGGGGGTCAACGTGGCACAGCCCTCCTGCTGCGCAGAATCGAAAACGTTTGTTCCCCGTATCCCTTCCCCTTTGCCGCCCCTTTACGTGCCGCTTTTGCCGGAGCGAAGAAAAAATGTTTCACGGGTTTCGACGCAGGGCGTTTTGACTACGCTTGCTAGTCATATTACCACACCGTCCGGGTCTACAGGAGGGAGGTGCACCGCCAGGGTTCTGTGCGCGTCGTCGTCTGTATAGATGTTCGTGGATCCGAGATTAAATCACCACGACGCCGACTGCCCCATTTATCAGAGAAAGAAATGCGTTCCTGAGACGAGGACGAGGGGTTGTCAGGAATACGAGTACGCAAACAGTTTCACGCATTCATGTTGACTCTTCTTCGCTTATACCAATACAAAATTGGTTTGCTCCCTTTGTTCCACTGATAACACCGACGCAGCCACCCCGTGTATCTGGATATTTCAGTCACTCTTTGACACTCGTCCTTGATGCGACTGATGAACATACAGGATCAGATCCTAATGACTCGGTCGAAAATGTCGACGGAAATTTGGCATTATTTATCTTGGTGTCGTGGGGTCGTCCGATGCTCTGTACCCGGAACCCCCGTTGACAAGGTCCAACGCACAGCCATTGCGCCGTTTTTTTTTGTGTTATTTTATTGCGCTAAGGGGGAGGTACATAGGTTACATATTACGATTTGTAATGTCCTGGGTTGTATTGGTGAATTTGGGTATGGCAGATGTCGAATAAATGTCGTTAAATGTCCCGCCCTCGCTAGTGCGCTGCGCCGTGGTTGGCGGGGGGGGGGATTTTCCGCAGAATGTTTGGCGACGACACAGACACACCCGTCGGCATAGAGATTGCGGTTGTGCCCCCCTATGCATTCGCCAGGGCCAGACACTGGTTCTTGCCACCGATAAAGACACATAGGGGGCGGTGGGATTAGTCGGCGGTTTTTCTTTCAATTTCAGGGGGTATACTCTGGTGCTTGAGAGGCCGTATGTTTTCCGTTGGCCTGATACCCCTGCATTTTTCATTCTAGACACCGGGGACCGGCGATCGTGGCTCCGCAGCTCTCGCTCCCGAATATCCTAGGCCCGTCGTCGGTTTTTTTTCATTACGCAAAACCGCGCCCTTCTCTTCGCTAATGAAAGACTGGTAGCGAGGGGGGGGGGTCTAGGTGCGGAATAATGCCAAGCATGCTAATGTCAAGAACGCCAATGTCATACCGCTGCCGCCACCGCCCGCGCTTGTCGTGGGACCATCAGAGTCAGGCGGAATAGGAACGGCGGCGTTGCGAGACTCGTTCCTCCTGACAGATTGTGACATTTAGGGAGGAGGAACCGTTGGGAAGACTCAGCTAGCTTTCGTTAGCCCCCGGAGCCTGGACCCGCAGAAGCCTTTTTTTTCCTTCCGTCGATTGGAAATTTCCCGCTCCACCTCGGTGCTTTTAGCCCTCCTTCGTGCCCCCACCGTACCACACTGGTGAGTGCTGGTTCTGGGTTTCTGCGAAGTCGAGAATGGATGACGTGAGGGCTACGCTTGGAATCTCCTTTTGGCTATGGGATATCCCTCGAGTCGCTTGATTGGGTCACTCATCGGATACTCCACAGAATAATTACGATATCACGAGGCTCGTAGGCACGAGGCTCTTATCTCCTGCGGGACACGTGTCTATATAATCCTCCACCGGGACCGGACCTTGCCCACATGCTCCGGCGCCTCTCAGGCCATCGATGAACGTGCATAGGGGGGGAGAGGATAGGGCTAACGAGCTAAGCACGGACGGATCGGAAATCATTGCGGTTCATGCCGGACCATGGTGGGACGAACTGACTGGCGACCAGGTCCTGGGAAGATGCACCTTGATTTGTATTGAACCAGCGTCTGGCTGTGATGCCCAACCTCGAAAGGGCTGTGTTGTGACCCGTTGGTTAGACGCGGAAGGTGATCTTCCGGAAGATGAGGACATGTTGAGAAAGGTATGTCTGTGGTGTCGTGTCTATACTCGTGTTTGTCTCCTTTGATGACCTGGTCGGCGATTGCCAACATCTCGTTAGACTTGTTGTCCCTCTCTTGCGACGGGGTGCCAGGCTCCGGGGACTTTGTTTCCAAGCCTCGAATCTGGGGGGCTGGCTCGACGCAGCGCTCGCGCTTAGACTGTGGGGCCCGAACGTCTCCTTTCACTCGCCACGCATCAAGGTTCAGCCGCGCGTCTCCGAACTTGGGAACCACGGGCACAATGGAATCCGATGGAACCCCCCCTTCCCGCAGCACAAGCCTGGAGTGGCCAAATGAATCGCCCCGCATGGGTCTCCCTTTCTCGGAGGCTTTTACGGTTTGATGTTCCTTTGAGGTATTTAGGATCCATTCCGTCCCAGTCGAAGATCTTATCTTGGATTGCAAACAGGCATTTAGAGATCGGACCATAGTTCCGGCAAACCGTTATGTAGCCTCACCTCCACCAAAGGATCAATACACACGAGGTTTCCGTCGACAAGTTCCCACCTGGAGCCACCTCGTCCAGTGCCGTCCGTGACAGATCCTCGGTATGTCTCTTCCCTTGACACCGTGCACACCTGATCGAACCCTGACGGCTGTTGAGACATCAAGGGTACACAATCGACGGCGACAGTTCTGCCCATTCATTTCTCGTTATTCCTTCCGCCTCGTACGTGTTAGAGTCGTTCTCTGATCTGCGGCCCCTCCGATGGGTGAAGGGGGGAATCCCCTTCGCCCAGTTCTTCACGAGAATCACAATCTGGGGACCCCAGAACCAGGGGAGAAGTGTCCTATCGATGGTAACTCTTAACCGGTATTACGACCTTTTCGTAAATTTAAACCTTGACACCCCCCGTTCGCTGGTAATCGGAACCCCTTTGCCCTTTGAAAAATCCGGCGCCACCCGCAAAGACCGAACAGCGGAAATGCACCTTTAAGGTTTCGCTTACCTTGACAATTCTTTCAACCTTTCGGGCGTATGTAACATGCCACAAGGGGATATAAAGAGCAGATTGAATTGCATCACGAGATTTTGACAAGTTGAAATACCTATCCGCCAGGCGATGTCAAATTACGGGGAAGTAGACGCACAGGGAGGAGATATCGACTTCAAAGTCCGTTCTTTTCCACGCTTTGTTGTGGGCCTTGCGGAACAAACAACAGCCGCAACGCGCAGGAGCCGATAGCGACTGAAATGAATGTGGGGGTGGGAGGAGAGGAATGCCAAGCTGGATATGGAACGGTATCAGTCCAAGTGGAACGGGCCCAGGCTATGTGGGGTAAGCGGGTGTCAGACGGGGGGGAAATGAAGACGTGAAGTCAGGGAACGCGAACAGAGTGAATGGCTGGTCCTCGCTGCCGCTAGTGCCGTTGACAGGGAGGGTTCAAAAGGGGTGGGGGTGGGTGTACCTGGATATCGGGTAGCTTTCTGTGACATTGACAAGAGGGAGGGGGCCATCGAATGTTTGACAGAACGGATCACAAGGCCCAACCTCGATGCTATCTCGGTCCTCATACTTATCTGTATTGGATCGCTCGTCCAACTCGGAAGGACGGACCCAGCCTAGCGGCCGCTATACCACGCAGACCCGTGATGGCTTGGTTTCGATGATTGCGACCCGGGGGTGAGGGACCCTCGAGTGCAATCTGGAATCCCCGCGCCCGCGGTTCTCAGCCTAGCGGCGTTGGTTTTAGTGAGGATCAAGTGCGCTGTGCGTTCCCTGCTCCTCGCGTCCCCCCATCCGCGGGACCCATCACCTCGAGGTGGGTCGAGATAAGCACCGAAGAACATCGAACGATCAAATTAACCCGGGGGTATCAGAAACCCGTATCATGTGAGTCGTCTGCAAGGAACAGAAGGCAGGCGAGACGGAG
>Ga0307517_10004986_pt1 | contig 20212 bp, 17 predicted proteins | sample 23_EM_MG_FD_194515 | JGI IMG/M metagenome (GOLD analysis project Ga0307517, IMG submission 194515) | Populus trichocarpa ectomycorrhiza microbial communities from riparian zone in the Pacific Northwest, United States - 23_EM | ecosystem: Host-associated > Plants > Roots > Unclassified | place...
CGTTCCAAACGCAGGATAGCAACTGAACGTCTGAACATCTGGTCAGCTCTTTAAAGGAAAAGACTCCATCTTGTTATTACTCGGTTCATGTTCTTCGTTAAACGCAAACACTTCAACCACAATAGCAACCTCAATATATATTAAGGTTGTTGTTGTGATTATAATTTTTAAAAAATTATTTTATAAAAAATATTTTTAGTTGAGGTTGGTTTGGAAAAATATATGTTTTGTTAAAATTATGGTTGAAATTAAGGTTGAACAAAAAATAGTTTAATGTGTCTGGTTAAAAAAATACTTCTTAAATTGACGTTATAACATAATTAAAAAATATATATATTAATATTAATCATTTTTAATTTAAATATTGTAGATGTAATTACTGTTATTACATCATGAAATAAATAATATTGATATCAAATATTTTTTTATTATTCCATTAAACTATGTGTCATTACATATGAGATCTATCCAACAAGGACTATATTTTTCATGGTTTCTTAAGCGCGCAACAACAAAAACTGATTTTTTTTTTACGTTATCGAACGATCTCCTTCTAATTTTTTGAATAAAACACAATTAAAATAAAAATAAAAACTAAATTTTTTTTTAACTGGGTCGGACCCGACAAGAACATAATTGGAATTGCGATCAAATTCCACAAATGCTACGTTATCATGCAATATCCTTCTAATTTATGTAGTGTTATTAAATAATATTAAATACTAGTTTTTCGAGTAAAACACAATTTAAAAAAAAAATTACAATTTCATTACGTACAAAATTCATTCGATAAGAACTACAGTTTTCATGATTTTTTGAGCGTGCAATAAAATTAGGTAAAATATTATCATGAATAAAATTGAGATTACAGTACGAGTAAATTTAATTCACCTTAAACTAATTTTTTAAAAAAACAAAAAAAATTATTGTTCACGTTCACGTTGTTCGTGAACAATGCGAGTGAAATCAATTAACTGCACTGGTTTTCCATGAAAAAAAAACTAAACTTTTTGTAATGGGTTTTTTTTTTAAAAAAAACTATTCACATAAACAATGAATAGTGAACCATGCTCCAAAATACTACTTCTCAAAATTTGCAGCACAATCTTTGATTTTAGTGGGTCCTACCAACATAAAGTATTTTTTTCTATATTACCAAATGGTATTATAGGTGGCTGCCAGTGAACCTCACCCGCAGCCACGTTATAACACTCACACCCCCTCTACACTAAACTCAACAGACCTCATAAAGAACATGAGTTAGAAGGAATCAATAGCACTAAACAAAAGAGTTTCTTATAATGAGCCAAACAACCCGACTAAGACTCGATCAATCAATTTGAAGAATTTGTTTTTATTCAAAACAATGTTGTTTCAATTTTTTTTTTAAAATTTATTTAGGTTGACTTGCTGACCAAGAAGAGAGGAGAAATTCGAATCTCACTACAAAAATGTGAGCCAAAGTGTAAATAAGCGTAATAATTTTTCGGAAAACTCAGGTGAATGTACTCGAAAGTACAAGAGAAAGGAAGAAAATGAATTACAATGTTAAGATATCACAATGAAGAAACCAATGGCTGCGAGGAAGTAGACTTTGATGCCATGAAGTTTGCTGGTTGTAAAGTGGGCTGACAATAGGCACTTCTGGCATTCTCACAATTTATTTCCATCTTACCGAACTTCCTATCTAGTTCATCATGTTCATCCGCATCCTGACCATGAAAAGACAATGCATTTAGGTTGTCAATAAGATTCAGCATATATAGCTTAGTTGGAAAGCTACTCCATTATGTAATAACAAAATCAAATTATGCCTAGACAATTTGAATCCATATCATTTCAATTTTATTTGGCTCCGAACACCACTTCCTCTGCCAGACATGTTAGCCAACCGATTGGACAAAGGCCATTGAGGAAAAATGTAACTTGACATCGAAAACCATATAATCCAAGATGCTTAGAAGTGTTAGAAAGCAATATAAAATTATTTTTGAAACTTCACGGAATAATTTAAGTTTTTTTTACTGAATTAATTTTTTAATTTGATATCAGATTTAAATAATCAAGAGTTTGTATCTTAGTATTTTTATTCTATCTAATAAAATTAAACATAAAATAGTGGTTATACAAGTTTAAAAAATAATATAAAATTATTTTTAAAGACTCATTCATTCATTTAAGTTTAAGTTTTTGAGTTAAACTGGTTTTTTAACTGAAGTGAAGAGAAATGCGAGATCGGATTTTAAACAACTGCAGTATACAGCCAGTATAATAATGTGGGAAACATTAAGAGAACAAATACATACCTTAACAGAATAGTGGCGAAAAGTAGGTAGAAAACGTATCTTGCAGTACTCATTGAACATTATAGTAAGCAATAAGAGTGGAATTGTGGCTATGGAAGCAGAAGGTTTTGACTTCAGCCCAAAAAGACCAATCATGGTGATTTGCATAAGAATGATTCCGACGAATATATAATGATGAACGTATGGCCAATACTGTCCGCATGTATCATAAGCAGTTTCGTAAACATCTTCAATCTGCTAACCATGTTGACAAAAATCCTTGATAAGCAAGCGAAGCGACTATACAAAGGCAAGGAAAGAAATCAGAGGAAAGGATATTTAACATGGTTGGGGACTTAACATTGCTGAAGGGAAATAAAACTAGTGCAGAAACTTAACCTGGTTGACATATACAACGTAGCCTAGATAGAAGTAGCCAACAAGAAATGGAAGCAGCAATGGAGCGACAACTGCATATACCATACCAATGAGTATTGATAGGGAGACTGAAGGGATGATTCTAAAATAGGGCAATGAATAAAGGTAAGGATTTTCCTCGTCTCCTGATCCGCCAACTGTGTGTGATTTCACGGCATCCCAAACAAGCAAGCCGGGCTGAAGGATTTCCAAAGAAAATCCTGACAACCCATCTGTTAAGATGTATGTCACGAAAAAATCAGCCTGGAAAAAAGAACAAATTAGCAGTCAAGCGGAGCCTGCAAGTTCATAAATTCATATTAGCTAAGAATTGTTTGCATCGTATGCCAGGGAAAAAGAGAATAGTGGTAGATAGCATATAAACTCAAGAAAAAGCATCAAATAATACACCAACTAATTAGATTAAGGCAACCTAGCTTACTTGAGAAGAGACAGCACTGGCAAGATGACTAGGAATACTCCTAGGGTGGGTAAAATATTCTCCAAGCTCATCAAGTAGGGATCCTGATATCAAACTCAAAAAGAATACATTTCCCACGAGAAAGTAGAAAACCATATTGCAAGCTTTAATCTCCTCCTTGCTCTTTGAAATCGAACCGCCTAATTTAGCCATGCCAAGCATTGCAAAGGGAACAACATATATAAAGCCTTTGAGAATGGCACTTGGAAGATACCCTGTAATAATGGAGCTTAATCCTGGTCTATTGCAGAACAAGAACAATATGTCAGAGAGTTATACAGAACTCTGAGAAAGAGTTCAAACATTCGATTAGTATTCTGTTGAGTGATTGCTTAAAGTTTATAATAGATGCGAAAACTAAATACTTCTTAAAGCATAAATGCCAAAAAAAACAAAATTGGAATTGGAATTGGAATCCTCACATTAGCTCCATAGCCATGGCTGGGGGGAACCATTTCTTAAGTTTCTCAAGTTTAGCTATTCCTTGAACAGCTGTAACTGGGACTGCAAAGAAAATTGTGAGGAGAGATGCTGCAACAACGACCCCGATTTTGCAAAGTGGCAAAATCTTAAAGGGAATTTCCAGACTCCTCCATGATACATCCCTTGGTTCTGGAGCCATTTCCGTGATCCATATGAGTGGATGTGAGTGCTGTTGAGTTTGGGAAACTAATGCTGCACCACGTCGGGACTTGAATGTAACAAAGGCAACAGGCAACTCCTAGAAAAATGAAAACAGCTCAAGTTTTAATGGTTAACTTATAACCACATGTGAGACATGAATCGTGTAAGCTTTTCATGAATCGCATTTATGATATATCGTAGTTAAAGATGCAAAGTATAATGCAAGGCAAAAACAAGGCATGTATCTGCATGGCTGTTTCGAATACCATTATAAATTGAGCTTTTAGAAGTCCCCACAGTTAATACTTGACAGATGAAACATATTCCAACTTCAAACTTGATACAAACATCCATGTAAATTTCTCTGAAGTTACCTTTCCTTTCAGCATACTTTCGTTCTGTAATTGACGAATCTTACGAACAATTTCTTGCTGCTTTTCCTCAAACAAAGCTATTTTCACATCATCTTCTTGAGATACATCTAAGAGTAAGCTTTCCTTGTCGCGTTTCTTAACTGTGAGCTTTCCTCTCATGTCCTCTATCTTTCTCGCAACATATTTTGCTTGGTGCTGCATACAACAATATCAGAGGAACCAAGCAGAATTGAGATGAAGAATGTCTTACAATAAGCAAAGACAACTAAAAATCTTTCAGCGTGCAATAACGAGCATGCTCACTTGAAAGAACTTAAATCATTAAAAGCATGGGTTGATGAAAATGTTATTGATAGTGCATAACATTGGTCACTTTTCAATACCTTCTATTGCAAACTTTGAGAGAAATTTAGAAACATTCTACCACGTAGGAAAAACTTTCATGCTTTACATTTCATTGTAGTTCCACAAATCTACGAAACAGTAGTTATCTACGAATCCCATTCTGAAATGTTTTTTGCGCATTGCATACCTCAGCCTAAATTCATAGTTTCAGTTGCATAAATGCCATAGGGGGCAGAAAAAATAGAAACTCCCCTGAGCTACCAGAGCTTGACATCTAATATCAAGTGTCAAGCAAACCTCAAAGGATATCATGTTTCCATAGTAATGTATTTTTTACAAGTACTATATCGTGACATTCTAAGGCATATAATATCTTTGATTATCATACAAAGCATATATAATAACATAGAGCAGCTAATCTGCCGAGACTGAGAATGAAATAGAGCCAACGCATTAGTGTACGAAATTCCAAGTTGTTCAAACCTTACCAGCAGATCTTCGATATCTTTTCCATCATATATCATCTGATAAGAACAGTAACTGTTAGGATGATGTTTAGAGAAGAAGTGATCAACAGAGCACCCATAAGCGTTGTGTTCATTGCAGAAGGGAACTTGCCGAACAAGAACATTAAACCGATCAGGTTGATGCCTTAGGTTCCGAAGTAGTTGGATCCGTTTAACCGAAATTCCGTCATATTCCTGAAGATGAAATGATGCAGGAAATCACCTCAAATTTCAACTTATCTTGAATGTAAAAGACCAAGAAGCAACGTTATTATCGCAATGATCCACCATTACAACCTGGATAGTTCTGTCGATAATAAACAATAACATGCAATAAGTGGATTTAAAAAAAGTAGTATTCTACATTTGTGAATACATAAACCGAAAAACTAACCTTGTACAACAGATATAATCCATAAAATGATATCAACCACAAGCACGTAAAATGCACCCAAAGCCTGTGGAATGAAGAAAACTTGGTAAATCAATTGAGTATTTGAGTTATAAAGCAGTCAATTGGAAGATAAGCTTAAAACAAAATGCCAGTACTGCTATTCATATTCAAACACACGTAACCAGTAAAAATGTAGACATGAACATCAAGTATCTTGTATGCATACTTGAATGCTTCATATCTAAGTCGTAAAAAACGTAACAATTCTTAGAAATTCAGCATGTTGAAAGAAGTTCATTGAATTTGCAAGATGACAGGTTTCTTTCTTTCTTTTTTCCCCTGCAGAAGCAGCAGTTTGTATACAAACTAATAGTTGCTTAGACAGACTTCGAGTTTTAGACAAGCAATATGCAAAGTAGCAAAATATTCTACCCTCTCAAACCTGAACAACCATAAGCAAGATGGGAAACCCAACCTGTTCGAACCTGCACTAATATTTGATATTGTGAAAGGATCCATGGAATGGTAGATGCTAGATTGTTCATCTTGGTCACCGAAATTGATTGGCAGAAGTACCACTAATCCAATAAGAGAACAAATTCCAAAGAAATATATCCTGCAAAGCAAACCATAAGTAGAAAATGAGTAATTTTCAAGAGCATATTCAAGAAATAGATCCTCATTCTTGGAAAACAAAAACTTCAGAATTCATTCCAATATGATAATATGCATAAAAACCAAAATAAATAAATGTAAAAGGGTGCTCCATAAGATCGAAAGATTGCTCTAAAATCTTTCCTGTTTAGTTTATTTAGTATAAATCAGAATTTTTCCAAGTTTTCTTTTCTTGATTCTGTCAAGAAAGTACAGAAATTTTTCCCATCACTTTCTAATTACTTCTCATGCCTATTCAAGAACAAAAATTTTCAATTTTGTCAAGAACATAATCGAGTCCAAGAAACATTAAAGACTGGAGTTCATGGGCAAAGTTAAAAACACAAGAACACAAAAGAAGCAAACTAACCCAAATTTGAAGAGTCTGATAATGATGAGAGCATCAAGGCCACCAATATCAAGAACTTCATCTTCAGTGACTCGAAAAGCACGAGGAATCCAAGCAACTGAAGGAAGAAAGCGGGAAAGAGTGAAAGACTGCTCAAAGTGAACATGGTGTCGTTTGGAGAGGCGACGAGCGTAGTAAATGGAGGCATTAGAAGGTTGTTTCTTGAAAATGGAGAAGAGTGAGAGAACTATGAATGCCAAGCCAAAGTTAATGGCTGCCGATGCAGTAAGACTTTCTGGATTCATTTTGATCACTCAGATTCAGACTCACTACCATTGGCCAGAGTGGTTCTTAAGGAAGGGATGGGGAGAGAGGAAAGAGTGCCAGGTTTGGGTTGTACGTGGCATGGATGCATGTAAAGGAGGCAAAGTGGATGGGGATGAGCGTGCGCAACTGCCTTACCTTGCATGAATTTTATTAGTTTTGAGATTTTGTGTTAATTAAGTTTGGAATTATTATGAGAAAAAACCTAAAAGAAAATATTATGAGAAAAAAAACCATGTGTATTAAATTTAGTTTAGCTTAGTAGGTTGATTTAAGAAACTTATATTTAGGAACCTGATTCTGAGTTTTAAATTGAATAAAAAAAATCAACCTAATCAGGTTTTATATTTTTATTGACTTAGGTAACCAATTAAATTCATTAAAATCAACTTTGATAAGTTTTTTTTAAAATAAAATTATATTTTTTTTTACTAAATTGTTTAATTCGAGTTGACTGACTGTGTTTAATTTTATATTATTTTAAATCAAATTTTTTTTTTCTTCTAGTCAAAATTTTCATCCTCTATATTTTTTATTTTTTAAAATAAAAAAAATCAAAATGAAATGGAAAAGAGTATAAAATGGATGAAAAGAATGAAGTTATAAATGAATAGAGAAATAATGTTTAAATAATAATTTATAAAACTATAAGCACGAATAAATTATCTTGGGTAAACTAAGGGACTAAATTATAATTAACTAAGATTTATTCATTTTCTTTACTCCTTTTTTTTATTCGATGCCATTTAATGTTGATGGGCTAAAAAACATGTTTGGGCCCAATTGATATGGCAAGATAGCCCACATAAACTCTACAAAGTGGACGATTAGGCCCATCATAATTTATATATGGGCTGTAATGACCCAGGAAATTGAGGTGGCTTAAGAAGTTAAAATTGGTGGACGAGAGATCACGCGTGCTGCTTATGTGATGCTCGTCCGTTTATATTAAAATAATCCATTATCAAATGCTACATATTTTTCTACTTTTTTTAATTTTTTTTATTATATTTAAATGACTCAGAACTTTTCTGAGTTTTGGGTTATATTAAACTTAACCTTTGGATTTTTTAATATCTTAAACTATTTTTTTAAATAAAATTCAGGCTTCTCTGTCTAAGTTTTCGTCCCTCATTTTTTTTTTAATTTTAAATTGCATGTTTTTATAATATATGTCATGTTTCTAAACTATCATCTACAATAATAAAATTGAATAAAAATATTTTTATTAAAAAATAATTTAAAATATTCAAATAAAAATAAATAAATTACTAGCTAGTAAGTTTTTCTTTCTTTTTGCCATCAGAAAATTATAAGGAGTATATAAACGTTGAAATAAATATGGATTTGTATTTTTATTTATTTTAACGTTTAAACTTATCACTCACACTAAAAATATATATTTGTAAAGAAATTACTTTTTTTATGTGAAATTGAATATTTGATAATATATAAGGAGTCCATTTACTTTTCCACCATGCCTTCAAAGGTATTTGACTTGGTAGAAAGCTATATAAAATTAAATTGTCATCATAGCATGATGTAATGGATTAAAGAAAATGAAAAACTTATTTCTTAGTTAACCCAAAATTTTGATTATTATTCTAACAAATTAAAAATAAAAATAACTCGTTTTAGGGTAGACTTTGGTTGATCTTGTGACACACGGGTTAACGTGACCAGTCCATCACCGAGCCTCAGCCTGGGTCAGTTCTGACGACGATGCTCTCCATAGGCAACCTCAACTGTAAGGGAGTGGCTTGACCTGGATCCCACAGAGGCAAAAGTGGATAAAGAGAAGAACAAAGGGATGGCAGGGCAGCCATGAAGGAAATCTTTGGAGCTTTTAAATGCAATTTCGAGACAAGCAATGTAAAACAGACCGGAAACTGTGTTGTTGTTTTCTCAGTTGACTTAGTCTCCTCTAACCTCATTAAATTTTACCAGGAAAAAAAGCAAAAAGAAAAAAGAAACTTACCGGAAACAGCAGCGGCCTTTAACGCATCAGGGAAGAAGTCAGAACCCTTGACACTGACCCTTTAGATAGCCTTCTCCACAACACTCCAAACAAGAAATTAATCTCCAATCCCTTCACACTCACCAACTAGATATTTTCGCCTATATTTCGACGGTTGTCCAAAATGTAAAGGAACACGACAAGTAGATGAAACCAAGAAACTCTAGTGTTCCAGGTCCTCGGTCTTTGTTAACGTATATTACTTGTAGATCCCGTCCAAGAAGAATTTAACCATGGAGGAGGAAACTTCTTTTGTGGAATTTTCAGTCAGTCTTCCCAGTTCTTGATTCGCTTCTTCAGGTTCATAGTCTTATTCGTTTCTTTTACCTCTGGATTATGAATTTTCTTGCTTTTGAATTCTTGTTCTAGTACAGAAGACTTGCTGTGTACACACGTTTGTGTGTAAATATATAGACAACCACGTGTGTGTGTGTGTATCTTGTTATTTTCAGGCTCAGTTTCTGTTCAGTTCTTTTTATTTCTTAATACAGACACACTTCCTCTGTCAACTTCTGTAGATTTCTTGAGTTTTGGTTGGTCACTTCTATAATTACAACCCTTAAATACTCTTTCTCCACATACTTGATACGAGAAAGAAATGGAAAATCCTGATAGCAGAAGCATTTCTGAGATTGAATCAGAGCAACAAGCCTCGACAGAAGAGGTGGTATCACTTGCTAAGAACTCAGAATTCGATAGAGAAATATTTACTGAATTTGCAGTTCTACTAGACAAGTTCACACCGGTTCTTGTAGCAATAAAGGATAATGAGAAACTCATGGACAGACCGCCAGTCAAAAAGGGAGTTGAATCCATAGAGAAAGAGCTTACTCGAGCTAAGAAATTAATTGAAGGAGCTTGTTCAAGATCACCCGTTAAGCAAATTGTGGTTGTTACTCAAGAACTTGGGAGATCACTAGGCCTTGTGCTTTTTGCAAGCATTGATGCATCCACAGAAGTTAAACAAGATATTGCAGCATTGCACAGAGAATTGATGAATGTGAAGTTTGATATCAGTTTTACACCAAGTCCAAGTCCAAGTCCAAGTCCAAGTCTCGGCTCTAGCCCTTGTGTAATTCATGGTCCAAGACCAAGCAAAGAATCCGGGTTCGTAAGTGAGCAGGGCTCTTTTATTAATGAAATTGAGGAGGAAAAGATTAGTCTTAGCATTGATGATGTAGTGTTACAACTCAAGTATGGTAATGATGAAGAATTCAGGCTTGCACTTTTGGTCTTAAGTGATTTTATTAGGGATCAGGTAATTGATAAAGAGTGGATCCATGAAGAAGATATTATTCCAATTCTGTTTAATCGGCTAGGCTCGAGCAAGCCTCACAACAGGTTAACTATCATCCAGATACTGAGAATTCTCGCCTTGGACAATGATGAAAACAAGGTGAATCATATGAGAAATGTTTTAACTTTTCTACATAATTTTGGTTGCAAGTTTAAGAATTTCCACTTTGTAGCCTTCTCACATTGTCTGGTAGTCTGCAGGAGAAAATGACAGATGTAGTCTGCTTGTCAGGGTTGGTGAAATCTTTGGCACGTGATGCCGATGAAGGGAGGGAAGCTGTAGGACTGTTGTCAGAACTCTCAGATATTTCTGCAGTTAGGCGACGAATTGGAAGAATTCAAGGATGTATCGTTATGTTAGTCACCATGCTTAATGGGGATGATCCAACTGCTTCTCATGATGCAGCAAAGTTGTTGATTGCATTGTCAAGCAATACTCAAAATGTGCTTCATATGGCTGAGGCTGGTTACTTTAAACCTCTAGTTCATTGCCTGAAGGAAGGTAATATTAAAGCTTCCTTTCGCTTAATGCATGTTCTGTAGCATAGTTTTCGTGTTCAGAACTGTGGATGTATTTGATGTTGTTTGATGTGCCTTTTGAGTGAAAAGGCATTTGGGATTTTTGCGAGTTGTGTGAATTCTCAATTGAAAATCGATATCAAGTGTGAACTTGATTTCTACCAATTTTTTATACCTTTCAAGCCCCTTGTTGTCTAAATATAATCATCTTTTTTTTATATAGGCTCTGATATGAGCAAGATCCTCATGGCAACAGCAGTTTCAAGGATGGAGCTCACAGATCAGTGCAGAGCCTCCCTTGGTGAAGATGGAGCAGTTGAGCCCCTTGTCAAGATGTTTAAATCTGGAAAACTTGAAGCCAAGTTATCTGCTTTAAATGCATTACAAAATTTGTCAAACTTGACAGAAAATATAAAACGTTTGATCAGTTCAGGTATTGTATCACCCCTACTCCAGCTACTGTTCTCCGTGACATCTGTCCTTATGACACTCAGGGAGCCAGCTTCTGCAATACTTGCAAGGATTGCTCAATCAGAAAATATTCTGGTTAAAAAAGACGTGGCCCAGCAGATGCTCTCGCTTTTGAATCTTTCCAGTCCAGCGATTCAGTATAATCTTTTGCAAGCTCTAAATAGTATCGCATCCCACTCTAGTGCATCCAAAGTAAGAAGAAAAATGAAGGAAAATTGTGCAGTCCAGCTTCTTTTACCCTTTCTGACAGAAAGCAACATCAAAATCAGAAGTGCTGCATTAAATTTGCTTTACACCCTTTCTAAAGATTCACCAGAAGAGTTCATGGAACAGCTTGGAGAATCCTATCTTATCAACATAGTCAATATCATCTCATCATCAGCATCTGAGAGTGAAAAAGCTGCCGCAATCGGCATAGTAAGCAATCTTCCTGTTAGCAATAAGAAATCAACAGAAGTACTGAAAAAGTTACATTTTCTGCCCATTCTGATCTCACTAATGAGTTCAGGTGCATCAACATCAACAAAAACATGGTTAGAAGAGAGCATTGCAGGCGTACTTATTCGCTTTACCATTCCTTCTGATAAGAAATTGCAGCTTCTTTCAGCAGAACTCGGGGTGATTCCTATCCTTTTGAAGTTGCTAGCTAGTGAATCATCAGTAGCCAAGTGTAGAGCAGCAATCTCACTCGCACAACTATCGCAGAACTCAGTAGCTCTTCGAAAGTCCAGAAAATCACGGTGGACATGTATGCCTCCTTCCGCTGACACTTTCTGCCAAGTCCATGATGGCTATTGTGTCGTTAAAAGCACATTTTGTTTGGTCAAGGCCGGTGCTGTCCCTCCACTGATCCAAATATTGGAAGGTGAAGAGAGGGAAGCTGATGAAGCTGTCCTCAACGCCCTCGCAACTCTCTTGCAAGATGAAATCTGGGAGAGTGGAAGCCACTACATGGCCAAAACGTCTGTTGTCCAGGCCATAATAAGAGTTTTGGAATCAGGAACTGTAAAGGCTCAAGAAAAAGCACTATGGATATTAGAGAGAATTTTTAGCATTGAAGAACACAGATCACAACATGGAGAATCTGCTCAGGCGGTCCTCATCGATCTTGCACAAAATGGCCATCCAAGATTGAAACCCACAGTTGCAAAAGTATTGGCACGGCTTCAGCTATTGCAAGATCAATCTAGTTACTTTTAAGCAGTGTTATTAAACCGGGTGCGGGTTGAGTTTCAAAAAAAACCAAGTAACAGTTGATCCAATCAAACTTAGATTATCGGGTAAATCAACTCACAACTCTATTATAAAAAAAATCAAAACTATGTCTTTTTAACTTTTTTTTTTTAAAAAAAGTTAAAATAACATTGTTTTATTCAATTCGGTTTAACTCACCCAACCGCCAATTTAAACAATAAATCAAGGTTTAATATTTCTGTATTAAAGAGAGAATTTACTGTGAGTATTATGTCGTGATTTTTTTTTAATGAATTTATACACATTATTTCATTCACTTGTATTCCCTTGATGTATTTAGATAATCTTTTTGTATGGATGAAGCAATTATGTTTTTGATATTATAAAAATTGTGTTTCTGATTTCTGTATTTGCATGGCTGCCATTCATGAAAGAACTTTCAAAATGCTGTGTCCATGTCTTATGGTCAAAATTTAAAAAAATCTCAAGAAATAAATTTATAGTTATAAATCCTGATCGAAGAGATAAACTTGATATTTAATTTAATTTAGGTTTTACTTTGAATTAGATATTTTTTTAAAATTAAAATGATTTTATTTCATATATCAAATTCAAAATAATGTGTTAATTTGTGGATTCAGAGTTAACCCAACCATTCTACTTATATAGTTTAATTGATAAATATTCAATATTATCACACACCCGAGTTCGAATCCTGTAAACCCATCTCTAATCTTCAATACGACATGTCGTTTGCATAAGACATTAGTAAAATAGAAACAGTGTCGTTTAGACCCAGCGCCATCTTCCTCCTCTATTTCACTAAGCAAAAACCCTGACAAAAACCCTAACTTTCTCTCTCTATCTAAAAATGCTCCGTCGAAACATCCGATTAAGAAGAGAGTATTTGTACCGAAAAAGCTTAGAAGGCAAAGAGCGTTTACTTTACGAGAAGAAACGCAAAATCAAAGAAGCCCTAGCTGGTACCAATCCTCTTCCCTTTTTTATTAATTAATTTAATAAAAAAACAGATTTTTTTAATTAATTAATTAATTTTTACAGAGGGAAAACCGATTCCTACTGAGCTTCGAAACGAAGAAGCCGCTCTTCGTCAAGAAATTGATCTTGAAGATGAAAACACCGCAAGTAAGCTTTCTTTATATATATATATATATATATATTTATATATATATATATAATTTCTTATTTAAATTTTTAGTTAATTATTTTATTGTTTGCATAATTTTAGTACCGAGGAGTCATATTGATGACGAGTATGCGAAAGCGACCGAACGAGACCCGAAAATTTTATTGACTACGTCGAGGGATCCGAGCGCTCCTCTTACTCAGTTTGTTAAGGTAATTTGTTAGGTTTACGCGTTGAATTGTGTTGAAAAAATTAATTATGAAATATTATGTTGTTTTGAATGTGTTAAACACATGGATTTGTTTTGTTGAGAATTTGATTCGAATGGTTGGCGGAACCTTGCACAGGAATTGAAGTTTGTGTTTCCAAATGCGGAACGAATCAATCGTGGTGGTCAGGTTAGTGAATTAATCTGTTAATTTTATGCTCAGAGTTGTGCTCCTCCCTTGCATCTAAAGGTGGGACTCATGAATTATTTTCATGGTGAGTCTGATGTTTTTGTGGGATGGAGCAGGGCAGCTACTGGTATAACTAATAATTTCTCTTTCAAGAGACTGACTTGGGGTTAAGAAGATGGTTTGGCATTTGTGTTTTCGCATTTAATGATTTACGTAGAGGTGGTGAAGAAATGTGTGGTTAATAGAATTTTGTTGTGTGAGTGTTTAGAGGAAGTTGAGTTTTGTTAAAGCCTGCGAGTCTAGATTTTCTTGGCTGTGTAGGAGATTGATTCTGTTTGTTACGTTAGTGACTTTTTTGAAAAAATGCTCATTTGCAGGTTATATCTGAGATTATTGAAAGTTGTCGGGCACATGATTATACTGATGTGATTTTGGTGCATGAGCATCGTGGTGTGCCAGATGGTTTGGTTATATGCCATCTACCATTTGGTCCAACTGCTTACTTTGAATTGCTCAATGTGGTAAGTAGTTTGGTTATTCTTACATTTTTTGGGAGTATTCATTGGGCTAATGTTTTGGGGGATTTTGTATGCTGAATAAGTGTCCTTATTGTAGGTTACTAGACATGACATTAAGGACAAGAAAGCCATCGGAACTATGCCTGAGGCCCACCCACATTTGATTCTTAACAATTTTAAATCCAAGGTAATAATTTCTCATTCCCTGAATGTCTATTCTTCAGTTTTGGAGTTTGACTTCTTCATGTGCAACATGTGGTCATTTGAAGATTTGATAGACAATTAGCAGCCTTGAGTTAGCTTGTTGCTTTTGAAAGAAATGGAAATTGTGCTATTTAACCAGTACATAACCAATTCAAACAATTGCTTTATTACTTAAACGTTTTAACCTGTGGATGGTTCCATTGTGGAATTTCTTTTGTTGATATTGACAGCTGGGAGAAAGAACAGCAAATATTCTAAAACATCTTTTCCCTATGCCGAAGCCAGATACAAAACGCATCATTACTTTTGCAAATCAATCTGACTATATCTCCTTCAGGTTGGTTCCCTGTTCTAGTCCATGAAAGATTCTTGTTTCAAGCCAGATACAAAACGCATCATTAAAAAAATCCTGTAATGATGCTTTAGTCTTAGCAAATGACAGGAGGCAGCAGTCATAAGCAATTTGCCTTCTGCTCTACTAGTTCTTACATCACTTTGTGTTGTTGGGAATAGCAATGATGTTTGATGTTGGAAAGTATTCAAATTTATCAGAAAATATCTTGAGTTGACTATCAGAGTGTATATTTAAAGATTGAAAGCTTTGAAAAATATTCTTGAATTACTTGGCCAACAACATAACATGTATCCTGATAAAAAAAGGAGAAAAATAAAAATAAAATAAAATAAAATAAATTGTATTGTTACCAAACTGGTGAACCTGGTTACTGAATAGGAAGAACGTATATATGCACAAACCATTACCTGTAATATTATTTTCCTGTCATGTGTTTGGTTATCTCAAGTCTGAACATTTTCTTCCTGTTGGCTATTGTGTTTTCTGTTTGCAAGCTGTTAATTAGCGAAATTCATCATCTTTTTTGTACCGAACTGATCACCTTTTCTTCATATGCAATATGCTTTGGCTTATTTTTTTATTTGGTATTGTTTAGGCATCATATTTACGAAAAGCACGGAGGCCCCAAGTCTGTTGAGCTCAAAGAAATTGGTCCACGTTTTGAAATGCGGCTTTATCAGGTATCTCTAATATCAATTAGTTCAATGTTTTACCACGCCTAAGATTTCTTGCCTCAAAGTTAGAAATGGCTTCCATGATATTCTAATTTTATTTTTCCGTGATAGAGAAATTGTAGACATCCAGAATCTGATTGATATCAGTTATGGGCAAAACATTATTACGTCACTTATATAGCCTCCGCAATGCCTTCTGATATTATTACTAATCATCAGTGTAATTTTTGGATTATTGATGTTTCTGTTTCTACATTGGCTCTGCAGATAAAGTTAGGGACAGTGGATCAGACCGAAGCACAAAATGAATGGGTGCTTAGACCATACATGAACACAACAAAGAAACGGAAGTTTATTGGAGATTGACATGAGCCTCAGGAACTAATCTCGAACTTTGTACCTTCATTTCTTCTCTGTCTTGGCAATTTTGGCATCAAATATATGCACGAGCCCATTTATATTTGCTCCTGTATAAGTTATTTTCCCATCGAATGAGTAGATATGCATCTTTGCTCTCTCTTGAACACTTCAAGCCATTGACCAAGACATTTACACGCCCTTGTCAAATTTTTTTATCTGAATTCATGGAGATTTTCGTATTTCAGCAGCAAATGATGATCGTATGGCATGAAAAATAGAAAATAAATGCCCTTGACAGTATTGATCTGAAAAGGAGACCGGGATGATCAATTTCCAGCACCGGGTATGATGGGATGATATTCCTGAATTCCAGGGCACAAGAAACATAATGAACGAGCGGGAATAAAAATCAACGATGTTCCACAAAACGACTTCAAATGACTGGCAGTGATTTCAATTCTTAGAAGAGTTTTCCGTGACTAGGTTAGCTAGTTGATATGAATATTACAACAAAATCACTTTGCAAGCAAGATTTCTCTTTTTTGCACTGTACAGTACAGATAAACTACTCCACACGAGAGCGCCCTTCATCTTCTTCCTACCAGATACAGATACTGCCAGAAAAGCTAAACAGTTACTTGCCAGTTGGCGTTACTCGTCTCTATCTGCAAGTTATGCTTACAACTAGTGCGATTAGGTGGAGAAAGTAAAGGCTACTCCTCCATGCTTGTTTCCCCGTTTGCACCACTTGGTGGCTTGCCATCTTCATCATTTGGGCAAGCTTCGCTCACCTTTTCCCCATTCAATTGGTTATCAGGTTGCAAATCCCCGTCTTCGCCACTTGGAATAGCATCCATCTCTTTTGATTCCTCTGCCTGGTTGTCTTCACCAATTGGAATATCATCAATCTGTTTCGATTCCTCTGCCTCGTTTTCATCTGGTGTATCATTGATTATTGCGCCCTTTGCAGGAGCAGGTCCATCAGATGGATACGCAATGTAGTGCTCATGCTGATAGCTCATCATACGTGCCTGGAATCAAGAGTAACCATGACTTCAACCACTGGAACTTTATACAGCAGACTAAGATAAAATTTGCAAGATAAAATTTGCAAGTGGATTTTAATTGGCAGCCAACAACAAAGCGGATGCACCGCATCACAGGCTGGAAAAGGTTTCTTCATCTTGCAAAATAAAGATCAAGCTACTTTATGCACGTGACTTAGCATATTATAAGCCCAAATGTTTACATTTGAAGTACTTAAAACATACTTTACCAATATTGCAAGCCTGTCACTGCTTTGTGCAGTACTTGGTGCGACTTGAATGTACCACACCATCACCCAACAGATGGGAGTGACAGTGCCAATGTCTTGGAGGTATTAACAAGAACAAGCACACCCTTTTAAGAATAATGCAGAAGATTTTCTTAGAAGTTGAAAATGAACGGATATGAAAAGTACAAACCAAAGTGCTCAAAACCAAAAGCCAGTTTGATACATCTGACAATAAGCTATTAAAGTTCAGACCAGGTGAAAATCTGATAACTTTAAAATATCTGAAGACAAAGCCAAAGGTCTTGTCAAGTTGATCCATCACAAACTACAACTTGTTAGGCAAGAGTTGATTCACACCGTGTGTGTTTGTGTGTGTGCACTGGCGTTTGCAGGTGTGTGTAAGCTTCATCAGCCTAAAATGCTTTATTCTTTACTCTGCAATATGCACAACTTTCACCTAACATGAGGCAGGTTGCCCTTCATATTTTATTAAGGTATCTTTAACAAATCATTTTCATAAAGGAACTAAGTAAGGCATTCTCCCATTTTCTTACCGGGCTGTGCTAGTTTTGGGTGTGTGGCCACAGTATAAGTTTAGGTTTTAAGACAGCCAACTTCTCAAGACTGTTCCTCAACTTAATGAATTGAAGAATCAACCATAAAACAAGACGTGAAAGGTATATGAAGCAAAGAGCTATATACCTGATGCAATTGATTCATTTTATCCACTACAATGTGGCCCATCTCCTCAACGCTGCTAACAAAATAAGGATGTCCAATGTCTTCAACTTGCCGCTCTGTATATGTCGAAACTTCACCAAAATTCAGCGCAAGGCGATCAGGTCTCTGAAGCAAATGTTGAAATGTAGGCTGCAGTTCATAACATTGTTCAAACAGAGATCTGCGGCAAAATACATAAAGTCCAAGTCGGGCACGGGACATGGCAACAACCAATCTTCTAACATCACGAAGGTGACCCACAAAGCGAGAACGCACTAGAGAGAGCAAAATAAAATCATTTTGCTGTCCTTGAAACTTATCAACAGTGGCGACCTGTACATGAGCATTGATGGTGATTATAATGATATTGAACAAACACATACGCACATATGGTACGTTGTGTGTGTGTGTGTGTGTGTGTGTCTATATGAAAGCCTGCTGCCTGAATTGCAACAATGGTGTTAAGAGTAACAAGATGGCATTGGTGCAACAAAAGATGCCCCATGGATGGAATTGGTCATTCCATGTGCACCAACTCACATGTATAACTTTTATTTGGCCATCAAGCAACTAGATGAACCTCATTCTAAGCAAAAGTATATAAATATGTGAAAATCAACCTTTAGAAAAATTACTCATTATTCATAGTCATTATGCCTAGTTAATGTAAGAGAAGCAATCAAGCATCTTACCTTGCAGGGTGGGCCTATAAAGTCATAAGGGACGCATCTTCTGTTGATAACATCACGAATAAGAAGTTTTTGCCCATTGTAAGTGGTCAATATGGAGATCTTGTTTGCAGGATATCCAAGCAAACGCATGTATATATAAACACTAACAATGTATTCAGCCTCTCCCTCATTTTGATAGAACCAGGGAGAAGGAGCAGTCTCGCCTCTCCCATGATAATCAGGCACGTCCACTAACTGGTAATCATAGGAGAACCCAGCATTTGCATTCTTAAAGATAGCCCCCTCCTTTACATAAGGAAGGTCTCCCAAATCTCTGTATCTCCAATTGTAAAGCTTAGCTATGCTTGGCCTGGCTCTACCCTGGGCATTGAGCTCAATATAAGGAATACCCAGCCGAACAAACCTAGTGAATAAGCTCTGATCCATGTGGCTATACTTCTGAAAAGCCATGTTTTTCACAACGGGAGGCAACTGGTGATGATCACCAATCAGTATGCAGCGTTTAAGACGTGCATGACCATCCTCCTGCCTCTGAAGTAACATTGGTATGAAAGTTTCAATCTCCAATATTTGGGCACTTTCTTCCATCAGCAAGTTGTCATACTTAAAACCCAACTGGAGGAAGTCCTTTCTCTTCAGAGCTGCATGTGTGCAGGTCATTGCCACTATCTTTGCCTGTTTTGTCATTAGGTAATTTGCTCGATCAGCTGTTGATTTGAGCAATTCAAAAGCCCTACACTCTTCTAGTTCTTGGAACATAGTCTTAAGATGACGAAAGCACCCTTTTGCTGCCCGCATGTCTTTCTCAAATGATTGACCAGTAAAAACTGGCTGAGGGGTGTTGGAGAAGAACTCCTTAAAAGGAAAACGGTCCTGGACAAGTGTTGGTTTATCTTCGTTATCCGCACAAGTAGCAAGGAATTGCTCCCAACGTGAATATACATGCAGTAACCAAAAGTATCCAGCAGTTTCACAAGTATAAGCTACATCCTCAGGAAGTTGGAGAGATCTTGCAAGCCTCTCCACTTCGCTAAGCAATTCCAACCGTCGAACAAGCATTGCATTGACACGCCCTTGCCTACTGAAGTCAAGATCAGTTGCTAGTTCTTGTTCACCTTGACCAAGTCGAAGAAGATACCGTGCTGGCACATCTCTCTAAGAAAATGATGAAAAAGTTCCAGGCATTAAAGCAACATATACACGAAATAAGCTTTTCTAGATACAGAACAGGCTTTAATATCAAGAACACCAGTGAATGCTCCATATCAAGAGTGCAAAACTCAAGGGATCATATTCACATTTAACGACTATCTAAATTACTAGTCTTTATGTCAATATCCACATGAATATATTTCAAACCTAATACCTGCATTATCTTCTCAAACAGGTCATTCAAGGCCTGGTTGGAATGGGTGATTATTAATGTTCTCTGGGATGGACAATTATGATATAGAACATTCATGATTTGCACGGCTGTATCAGTCTTTCCAGTACCAGGAGGCCCCACAACCATGGTTAGTCCTGGCTGGATACCAGACATGATTGCTCCAATCTGCACAAGAAAAACAAATGCAATCATTCAAAAAGAAAGTAATAGCATGTTTCTTATCCATCATTA
>Ga0307517_10004987_pt1 | contig 20208 bp, 23 predicted proteins | sample 23_EM_MG_FD_194515 | JGI IMG/M metagenome (GOLD analysis project Ga0307517, IMG submission 194515) | Populus trichocarpa ectomycorrhiza microbial communities from riparian zone in the Pacific Northwest, United States - 23_EM | ecosystem: Host-associated > Plants > Roots > Unclassified | place...
TGGCAACTCGAATTTAGGGTGCACAACACGTGGTGGCTTTCGTATACAAGGTCATATAGAAAAGCCGAATTTTGGACCTTCCGAATCTAATCCCTTTAAAGCGAGTGTGAGCCATAGGATAAGACCTCTGCAATATGTATTCTGGAATTCGGATAACCCACCGTATGGACCTAAGTATATACGGCGGAAGTGAATAGAAGCAGCAAATAAAAGTAACCAGTCACCGGCACATAGAGGATCATGGTCGCTGTGAAATCAGAGTTTCGTTCGAGGCTCCCAGTGAGTACTTCTTCAGGTACCAAACAACAGACCACAACGCGTCGACGCGCCTTCAGACTGAACAATGAACACTGTCACTCCATCCATTAGGGATTCCATCCTTCAGCTTCAAGAGATCTCCAGCAGTGAGATCCAAACAATCGTTGGCAAGACTTTTCAGGACATGGAGGCTCGCTGGTCCGGAAATGTGTCTCCCTTTCAAAATTGGTATCGCCAAAACGCGTCCATATCTAGCACAGTGCGCGATCGCCACGGTCGTCGTTTGATTGCTTGGAAGACGAATTCAGCATTCTCACCTGGGAATATTTTTTTTCGGACCGTCGACACCTGTAGGCTTTTACCCATGGCTCTTGCCGATTTTAGGGTTCAAATCTGGGCGGATCCTTCTCTTTGGGAACGTCTTGACAAGCAAAAAGATGCACGTGTAAGGTGGTGCACAACTTCCATGGCCATTATGGTACGTCCAGTCCAACCAGTTACGTGTCAGTTGTCAACAAAATCAGATCCACGAATTGCTTTTGCTTCGTAATATGCACGATGAGGGGGGTGCCGATATCCCAGTCATTGCTGTTGCTTGGAATGAAGAAATCATGGACCGTGCTATTGACTATTGGGTGGGGTTGAGTAGAGGTGAATGGTCAGAAGCAGAACGCCAAGCATCTTGTCAGTCAACGACTCTCCTTAGTCTATATACTGTCAACTAAATGAGGTCTTAGACGATGTTGCCGGTTCTTTCTGTCGCCGCCTTCTGCCTACTTTTGCGCAAGCCGATCTTCTAGTTCGTGCACTTTATTCAGATCCGGCGGTTGGTTACATTCCACCTTTCATTATTTTTATGCCATTGGCCCCCGAAGGCAAGGCTCGTATTTTATTCACAAAGCCCTCCCACATGCTTCCTCAGGCATTCGCTGAATCCTGGCCTTCATTCTGTGGGAGCCCCGCGTGTGCCGACTCTGAATGTGGAATGTTTGATTTTACGACTTGCAAGTGTCTTGCGGAGGGCACTCCAATGGTCAGAGCGGGACCATGGCTACCACACAGAGTCGTTTGCAACTTGTGGGGCTGTGAGCAAAAGCGTCGTGATACACAGCCCCAGATTCGGATGAAGCGTTGTGACAGGTGTAAAGAGGTCATCTATTGTGATGAGATGCATCAGGTATGTTTCAGCCTTTGAATTAGTCGTTGTTGCCAATACCTTTGGCAGTCGCTTGATTGGGGGCAACATAAGAAAGTCTGTGAGAAGCGGAGGTAGTTTACACAATTCCCTTAGGTACAGTTGTTCTGTTCTGTTCTTTTTCGACACCTCCACTCGTCCTGCGACAGCTTTTAGGGTTTGATGTGGTTTCAACTTTATAAATTTGATATTTTTTCCAAATAATTGAAATGTGCGGCAAATAACGCATTTAACCTTGTCACCCGCGACCCAAACTTCTCTACCCATCCAAACGACTCCGCTTGCTGTCTAGGAGTCTGCCCACACCCCACTCGCAGTTGCCTCTGGGAAATCAACTTACTGCACCAAGGTCCGAAATGAAGGAAATCATGTCCACTGCGAGCCGAATCCAGTTGTATTGGGTCAACACGGCTTATAACTGATCCAAAGGGATCGGTTTCAGGACGTGGTTTGTTGCAAGCAACACGGGAGAACCGCTCTGGTGGTAGGAGGCATACCTCTTACTAGAATCTAAGTTGACATCTCCAGATTCCCTAGAATCTAGAATATTTGTACGGCGATTTTATCCAACTGGACACAAAGTTGGTGTAGAAACCGATGATTGAGAAACACTCGAATGTGCGGGGCCTTTTAGCATTGACACGGACGGGCCACTCGAGTGTTTGTTTGAACAATATTGCTTGCGGAGAGAAAGACCCGTCGTCTCCCTTTTTCAGTTCTGCCAATCATCCCTTGGAGATCCGAAACTTGAATGCAGGGACGATTTTATTCTCAGCTGGTTCCGCTCGTCATTCGTGTACAGTTGCATGCACTGCGCTGAACTTACTCCGCAGCACGTATGGAAGTCGCACTCTATATAATCTCCAAGGTGTCCCCCAAAACTTTACTGATACTACATATGGGGTTTGCCCATACTTATTACTCGAGGGCCTCCGCCAGGTGAGTGGTACATAACTTTTGTGATTTATTTAGACCAAGCAACAATTTTAATTGAGTCTCCGAGTTCACTTGCTAATAAAACTGGGCATAAGGTACATGCAACTATGTGTCATCACAAAAACCAAAAAGGACATAAAAAGAGCATTAAGAATGAAAGGATAAAAAGAAGTGATATCAGGGCTATTAGGTTGTGGGATAAGCAAGTCAAGATGTCGATCGTAATGACTGAAAAGAAAAGCGTTGGAGGGTCGTGATTGATTGGAGACGTCTAGAAGAAAGGTTCACATAAAATGTGAGAGAGAGAAGACGAAAGGGATGGATGAGCAATACAAAATTCTAGCATGGCATACAGAGCATCATGAAAAAAAAAAAAAGGTGGGTATTATTAGTCGTATAATTCAAAATGTGTTGCCGGCTTGTTGCAAAATAATTTTTACAAACCGATCCAGCAACTGTCTCTTGGCCTTTGATCGTAAATCAGGTGCACTCGTAGCTAACAATCTCTCGACGAGTGTAACAATTCCGTTGGATCCATCAAACGGAATTTCGTGAGCGTCAAATTGATGCACATCTATTAGGGCAAATGATCAAATTTTTTTTAAAAAAATCAGGAAAGGAACGTACAATGCTTGAAAAGTCTGTAACCGTCCGCATCCAACGCCTTTCTAAAGACCTCTGCAACCTCCCTGCCTAGCTTTGACGTCTCCACCTCTTCGTCCCCTGCTCGGCCCCTTCGCCCACTACGCCCAGTGCTGTGTTCAGATGATGAATTATCAGCCAAACCCCTAACAAATAAAGACGATGAAGGCAGCAGCGCCCCTTCTGGAACTTTACTTGGCGCCCACGCAAGACCCAAACCAAGATCGAGCGAACGTCCTTTATGTCCAGACCGGTGACCAACGACCAAGCCGTTGCCCAATCGTTCCGCGGAAAGAGTCAGCATGGAAGGGATGCTGGGAATTGGAACGGGAACGGGAGGCCGATCTCCACTGAGTTTCAGACCCTTCTTCTTCATCTCCTTCTGCCTTTCCTTCTCTTTTGCTTTCTCGAACTGGACTCTCTCATATTCCCTCTCGGTCCTCTCTCTATCTTGTTCCCTCTGGAAATGACCGTATCCTGTCCCAGTGGTACTCGTGCTGCCTCCCGTCCCGGTGCTCCAAGATGTGGGCGTCGGCACCGGGGGCTCAAATGAGAACAACCCATGGTGCGGATGGCCACCCACGAGCCTCGATAAGCCACTTCCACTTGCGGTCTTTCCAGTCACGGCTCGGGTGTTGTAACGCCTTCCTGTAGCTTTGCTCAAGCTCGAGTTCTTTCCTGGGCCCGTCCCTCCTGTTGAAGTAGAAGCGTGGACATAATCCGGAGTGGTCCTTTGAGATGATGTCTTCTCCTTATCTGGGACCTTTCTCTGCTCCCTTTCTCTGACCAGCAACTGGTCCGCTTGGCCTCTTTTTATCGACAACTCCCGTTGCAACGTTCCCACTCCAGCCATCCCTGGTCCCATCGCATTCACCTTTTCTCTCGATCCTCCACCACTTCCCGACCTTTGCATCATCAACGGCCCAACACCACTCCACCCCGGTCGTTCGAAATCGAAGCTGCCATGCTTTTTCGACCTGGCACTAGTACTCAATCTAATTGGGCCAGGTAGCCTGGGTAAAGGCGGCAGGGGAGGGGACAAAGCTCCATCTCTATTTTTGGCTTTGTGAAGATTCACTTGGCTTCTACCCTCTTCGTCAAGGACGCCCATTGCGGGACCAGGGGTGGCGCCTCGATAACGCAAACCGGAGTCGAGGGAGCCTTTTACGGTGTGAACTTGGTATCCCGGCCTGGTTTTACCATTAAGAATGTCGTCTTTGAGAGGAGTAGGGGGAGTGTGAATAAGCATTGGAAGATTTGAGTGGCTTTCTGATTGATCTTCTCTCAAGCTGCTCCGCCGACGAAGAGAAGATCTCCTTTTGAGTGGTTGAGATACGGGGAGGGGCTGTGATTTTATACTTTCTAGTGAGAGATTAACAACACAACGAAAAGCGAGGGAAGTGAAACACACTTGTGAATAATCTCGTGATCTTGATTGAAGCTGCGGTGGAACCGTTTGATGAAGAAGCGGTGGCAGTTGTATTAACGACCCTGAGGACTTTGGGGCCAGTGGGCGTAGGGGAAGGGCTGCGGTTAGGAAGGCGACGAGAGGCATGAGGCGAAAAGGAATTGCGCGGTCGGGGAGTTGTGCTGTCGTCGGCGGTGGGGAGTGGGGGGACATCTAGGGAAGTATCGGGTGTTCCTGGACGAGAAAGTGATCTTGATCGTGACCGCGATAGACTTGCGAGGGACATGTTGAAGAGATCTTGGAACCTTCTCCGTGGCTTGGCGGAGGGCTGAACTGGCGGCAATGGGGGTTGTTGTGGGAAGCGACGTGCTTTTGGGGTTGAAGGAGTAACAGTTGTAGTTGAAGACAGGGGTCTGGACTGAACGCGGGTGGGTGGTTTTGAGCCAGGCTGCATGGTGGATCTGGAGGGAGATCGCGACCTAGTGAGAAAACTGTAGAGCTGAGAATTTAAAGGGTGAATGGGAGAAGAGGGAGAAATAAGAGGACGTACTTTGCTTTCTTTCTTGAGCCTCCGCGACGGACGTTCGTCTTGTTGTTGGTGCATGTGGGAAGAGGAACTGTCGGCATACTCCGCGCTGTCCTCGTGTTCATCATGCGTCTGCCCCGCCTCCCACTGTCCACTGCCTTTCCCTGCGTCGACGCCCATGCTGCTCGCCAGCTCCGTCTCGTCGGCGCAGGGCCTGAGACCCCGTATGCCCGTCCAAATCCTGCCTCATACAACGTCTACCGCCATCGCACTCCCTTTCCCCTCACCTACTTCCCCGCCACTCCCCTCCCTTCCTTCGATGTCGCCTATGAAACTTGGGGGTCTCTTTCCCCCACAAAAGACAATGTTATCCTGCTCCACACCGGTCTCTCTGCCTCCTCCCACGCTGCCTCCACCTCCCTCAACGACGCACCAGGCTGGTGGGAAAACTTCATCGGTCCCCACAAGCCCCTCGACACCAACAGCTTCTTCATCATCTGCACCAACGTCCTCGGAGGCTGCTATGGCTCTACTGGCCCCTCATCCATCGACCAGGCCACCGGTACTCCTTGGGCCACCCATTTTCCCCTTCTCTCCCTGTTCGACATGGTCAATGCCCAGTTCCGCCTTCTCGATCATCTCGGCATCGACAGACTCCATGCCAGCATCGGCGGCTCCATGGGCGGTATGCAGTCTCTCGCTGCCGGGTGGCTCTACCCAGAAAGAGTCGGCAAGATCGTCAGCATCAGTGGAACCGCTCGAAGCAGTCCCTCTGCCATCGCTATGCGTTTCGCCCAGCGTAGTGGTACGCCCTCTTCTCTTCTTTCTCTCCCCTCTCTTCTCAAATACAATCAGTTCTAATGGCAGATCCAAACTGGAACAAGGGTTTCTACTACGACAGCCTTCCTCCTCACACTGGTATGAAACTCGCCAGACGTAAGTCTACATCCCCACAACCACTCCAGTTAATCACTCCTTTATCTTCCCAGAAATAGCCACCATCACTTATCGTTCTGGTCCCGAGTGGGATCAACGTTTCGGCCGTCAGCTTCGTGAACTTCCGGAGAAGGAGATCAGCCATCGCCTACCCGCCCTATGTCCCGACTTTCTCATAGAAACCTACCTTGACCACCAGGGAGAATCCTTCTGTCTCAAATACGACGCAAACTCACTATTATACATCTCCAAAGCCATGGACTTGTTTGATATGACCCTCCCTGCTCTCACCGCTCTCAACCTCAAACCTCGGATATCCAACTCTTCCTCCAACCAGCTCCAGCCACACAAAACCTCTCATTCAAAATCTCACCCTCCTCCCGTCAACCCACCACCTTATCTCCCTGACCTCGCACTAGGCATGCAACCTCTCTCAAACATCCCTACTCTCGTGCTCGGCGTTCAGTCCGACATCCTCTTCGCAGTCGAGCAGCAGAGGGAGGTCGCGGACGCGCTGAGAATGGCTGGCAATAACCAAGTAAGTTATTACGAGCTCGGCGGAGTGTGGGGCCATGATACCTTTCTAATCGATGTCCTGAATGTCGGTGGTGCGATTCGTGGTTTCTTGTCATGATGTATATTAAAAATGAATTGGTGTACTGCATGCATCAAGGCGAAGAGCCCGAGTCCAAATCCAAGGTAACAGAGTCATCTAAAATTTCAACCGGTGTGGAGCTTATTCCATCCCATTCGACCTCCACAACATCGCGTAAACGTTGGATGTCGTGTTCGCAGATCCCAGAGCACCATAAAATGTTTAATTTCTCCAATTTGGAGCCAGACGGAGATCGCTCTTCCAGACACTGTTGCAATTCACAACCACAACGGATCCGGGAAGAAAACGTTGCGTGATCCAGTGTAAGGACTCGAAGATTTTTGAATGGGTATAGTTGTTTCTCTAGAGTCAGGACTGCAACGAAATTTGGCATGCTCTCGCGAGAAAGTGTGACGTGGCGCAGACGAGGTAGTGAGTCGGAAAGTTCGAGCAGGATCTCGCTGCGGTAGCCGATTTCCAGTCTCAATGACAGGATATTGTCTCGTGGAAAAGCAGGAAGTATTTCCTGAATTATGTCTTCAGGGTCATATCCGCACAGGGTCAGCTCAAAATCCATGGCGATCGGCCAATCCGTTTCGACATCGGTTCTGGAGGCTGATATTTTCAAGCCATTATCCGTGGGAGAGATCCAGATACTCTTGTAGTAACAACTATCCGAGTCATTGTGCATACCTCGAATTAAGGAGTGAACGGATGATGTGAAAGCTGAGATCTGTGGCACAGCATCGGAACGAAGCCAAAATTTGCAGACGCAGCGAATCCGAATGTTTGTTGTCGGTGGGACAGTGATGAGGGAAAGGAAGTGGGAAATCTGGGAAGGACCTTGTGTTGAAGTTATGTGTAACTGTCGAAGTTTGGTGATGTGTGCAGGTTGAATAGGTGCGAAAGGCGGTTCAGAAGGGAGGGAGTTTCGCAAATGCAGGAACTCCAATGCAGGCATCCTACGAAGTGCGGTAATGAAATCGTCCAAGGAAACCCTGAGATCGGTCGCGCCAATTGTGAGGTGTGTCAGGCAAGGGAATGATTGCAAAGGCTCCCAAGCAAAGTTGAAGCCGTGTGCTTCTATGACTCGTAAGCGATCCGGCAACAAAATGGAATTCGGAAAAATTAGATCATCCCCAATAGTGCGGTATAATCGAATTTCGCGAAGTCGAAGGGAGGAAGGTCGTTCGTCTAGCCCTGCAAGCAAATTTGAAAACCCCGCTTGTCCAATCATCAGCGACATTTCCGCGATTCGCGACGTGTGGTCGTTTACCACTCTCTTGACAAGTGGGAAAATCGAGTGGACGTCAACATTAATGGCAAGATCTGCCATTTTGGATCGCTCCAGCATCAAGGAAACTGCTCCCAAGCTCTGAAATAGCAATGTACTCCAAATATCAGGTGTGTTGATGGCCACCAATCTCCAGCGCCGGCATACGAATGTAAAGTTGTACCGAATGACATAGGATAGGCGGTCAAAATTGTATGCCTCCTTGCAAGCCGTCACAGCTAACCCAAAGATCTCTCCAAGAATTTCAGGAGGTAAGAGATCAATGGGTGAATTGTCCAGACCGTCCGACTCTGACCTAGAGCTGGCCATCGTGGGGATTGAACAACGAACGGGCCTTTGGTGATATGCCACTTGTCTACAAATGATGAAGAGGTACTGCTCTTACATAACCAAGATTGTGATGTATTTACAACTGAAGCCATCTATGCTGCGCCATTCTATTTCAACCCCACCATAATATTCCCAAGGTTTCTACCATGAATCGCATATTTGGTTCTTCTGCGAGCAAGAAGCCCAAAGCAAATTTGCAGGACGCGATCAACTCAGTGAGTCCACATCTGAGCTTGCTTGAGCCTTTTCAATAGAAAGACACAACAAAAACTACTAGACAGATGCTCGCATCTCCTCCATCGAGGTCAAAATCCGTAAACTTGATGGTGAATTGTTGGCGTACAAAGATCAACTATCCAAATTGCGTCCTGGCCCAGGGAAGAATGCTGTCCAACAACGAGCTCTGCGCGTACTTAAACAGAAGAAAATGTACGAAGACCAGCTCACGCAACTGACGCAGCAGTCATTTAATATGGAGAATGCGGCGATGATAACAGAGAACTTGAGAAATACGATGACTACGGTTAATGCCATGCAGGTCGCCAACAAAGAATTGAGGAAGCAATATGGGAAGGTGGATGTGGATAAGATCGAAGTAAGATACTTTATTCTTTGCAGATTCACCACATTATTTCGCCTTTTAGAACATACATTATGAGATGGAGGATCTAATAGAGCAAGCCAACGAGATTCAAGAATCTCTAGGACGCTCATATGCAGTTCCGGATGAGCTCGATGAAGCGGACCTTGAAGCTGGTATGTTCAACCAGATATCTTATCCACCATTAACGCTGCCGTATTTCGTGGCAGAATTGGATGCTCTAGCACTTGAACCTCCAGAGGAAGAAGGCACTGGTTACCTCGCCGATCTGAATAAAGTGCCAGACTTCATAGACGAGGCACCAATAGATGTAGGAGAGGTAGGCAAACATCATCTATCTGATGACTTGGGTATTGAAGCAAACATTAGACACTCAGACCGGAAGCCGTCAAGACAACGGGTTAACCAGTACCAATTTTGTATCAGCAATTTATACGTGGCTTAATGATGAAAACCTGATGTACAATAACAATACGGGTATCATCCATACCTTCGCGTCACTTCCGTCTCGGCGAACCAGTCATCAGTCTCCCTGGTTTCCTCAGGGGAAGCGATGTTCACAATAGTGGACTTGCTTTGCGTATCTGTAAACGTGGGTTGATGAATTTCAAAACAGGAAAACAATATAAAAACACACAAGCAAGATAGGCCTCTACACCATTCTCTCTTCCGATGCCGCTTTCCTTCATTCCACCCCTTAAAGAATGTAAGAACGACGTGGTGGGTGCGGACGATCGTATTTCTCACCAAGGCGAACTAGGATCATTTCTGTGGTGCGTGTTCACCCAACACATGCCACTTTCGATCTGTGCCGCGACACGATGGGCTCTTGATAAGTTGGTTGTCCAAATTCCAGCCCCTAATCCGTATTTACTAGCATTTGCAAGTGTGACGCCTTCGTGTTCGTGCTACACGAGCATTGCGGTCAAAATCAAAGAATGCTCAAAGAAAAGGAAAAAAAAAACAACCATAAATCGTTTGATTACAACAACGGGCCCAAACACCTCTTCCTGCCATATGTCATCTTCCGTGTTGACATTGGTCAGAACAGTTGGGGGATAGAATGCGCCCTTTGAAAAATCAAATCCATCTAATTCGGAGAACCCGGACATCCGCTGCCCTCCCGTAACTATAAGTGCAGTTTTCGAAGCCCGTTTGACGAAGTCATCGATCCGTGTGAGATGTTTAAACGAGATTACAGTCCCCATCGTTGATTTAGGATTCGAAGCTAGTTGTTTTAGTTGGTAAGCTGAATATGGGAATCTGTAAGATACGGACGTTGGCCCATCCTATGTCTGATGCTTTCTACCTTCTCTAAGAAAAGGGAAATGAATTTCTGGTATACAGCGTCTTGAACAAGGAGGCGAGTGCCTGAAACGCATGTTTGGCCAGAAGCAACGAAGGCGGCAAACGCAGCGCCATTGACGGCACTTATCAGGTCTGCGTCCTCGAATACAATGATGGGTGCCTTTATTACGCGTCGTCAACTCCGAAGAACATAATGAAGTGAATCCCCACCTTTCCACCTAATTCTGCAGTGTAGGAAGCAAGGTTGGCCCCTACCATGCTACCGACTGCTCTTCCTGTCGAGGTTCCAGCCTCGGATGAACGTAAATCATCACATTTATAGCATCCTGGATGAAGATATATACCGTAATATCGACTTTTCGCACCAACGGGTTCTGGGCTATCCAAGAGCCAGTTTGGGGACCCCTTCCCGGAAGGACGGTCAATACACCAGGAGGAACTGGCAACAATTAATTCTGGCGGAAAAAATAGAAAGGAACGACCTGCCTCCAGCTGTAGTGGCCATCTCCGCAAACTCGAGAACAGTAATGGGGGCAAGCTTGCAAAGGTGAATGTTGTTTGTCGGATAAATGTCAGAATGCAGGTACCTCAGAGGGTTTCACCACAACACTATTTCCAGCAGCTAGGGCAGGTGCAATCTTCTTGATTGCGATTAGCAACGGGTGGTTGAATGGCTACTTTCGGCCTCTCATTAGACATATCAAATCACCACTCGCACACCTGACTCACAATTATTTGTGCAACGACACCTAACGGAACCCTTTCCACATAATTAAGCAGCTTGCCTTGAGTTGGTGCAACAAATGAACTCTGCGTGCGCAATAACGCAGAGAAATAATCACTGTAAAAGGTAGCGTAAGGTGGTGGTGGTGAATTTGGAAAGAGAAATAAGCTAACAGCCATTCAGGAAGACGACCGAGCTGAGCCTTCATTTCTCTGATTGTTCTCCCTGTTTGCATCGTCTCGAGTTCAGCTAATTCTGGAATACGTTCTTCCAGCAGTCGGGCAAGGTTCGATAGGACCTTGGACCGATGCAAAGTGGGGGATTTCGACCATATCCCAGACAGAAAGATTTCATGAGCCTTTTTAATAGAACGTTTAACGTTCTCCTCTGAAGCAGAGATGACACTAGATATGTCAATGTGTTAGTCGTTGCCCAAAGGTTTAATTAAATAAAAGGATTTCGCACGTGCATATTATTTCTTCAGTTGCAGGGTTGAACACTGGTATTCTAATCTGTATATTTACATAAAAAGGCTTGCAGGTTAAAGAAAGGATGTACTCTTCTGATTTTTGACCAGTTGTTGGGCTCGGACCGTAAGTCATTTTGTGCAATGATCGCGACTGTGGACTGGTAGGAATGTCAGATCTAAGCTGGTCATATATTTTATACTCACTTGCTGAGAGTGGTCTTCAATACTTTACGGAACATGTCTGACCTGTAGTGGCTTGCTTGAGAACGCAGAAAACCTCCAAGGACCGAGTCGCAAAACAAGCACAGACAACGCGTAGATCACGTGTTTCTTCACGACGTTGAGCTTGGTCATCAACTTCAAGCACAGAGTTGACATCACCGAGCACATCTCAGAAATGCCTCCTCGTCGCTCATCCCGTGCATCATCTGCCCAACCAGTTTCTAAGCCACCATCAACGGCGCCAACCAGCGTTGAGGAGCCTCCGGTTAATGGAATCAATGGGATACATCCTGAGGTGTCCAACAAACGCAGCCCCTCTCTAGAGCGTCCCGAGCCTCCTCCACCAAAACGGCTGCGTTCAGACTCGAAGAAGTCTGAGAATTTACCTCCTACGACTGGGACTCGGAAACCCCCTTCCAGAACAGCCAAGAAAGGTCCAGAGGTGGTTGTTGCCAGGAAATCTAGAAAACTCTCTCCTGTGCGTGAGGCTGAACCTGCTCAGGTATCTAAGCCAGAACACAAGCAATTAAAACCCTATTTCAACCAAGTGCCTACTCCACCTCAGCCACAGCGACCCGGACTTCTGCCTTTCGTTTGGGGTACCGGTAACTTCGGTCAATTTGGTTTGGGACCTGAAATTTTTTCGGAAATTTCGAAGCCCAAAAGACACAGTTGGATGGAGAAGAAAATGGATGAAGGTGTCTTCGGCGAACCAGGCGCTGGCATCGAATCTGTAGCTGCTGGTGGATTACACACCGTTTTCATTGACGAGAAAGGAACTGTATGACATTTTCCCCATTTTCTCGGCTTCTCTCATTCGAATGTTAGGTCTGGACGTGTGGCACGAACGACAATGCTGCTCTGGGGCGTGTTACGGAAAATGTTCCCGACACAAATAATCCTGGCGGTTTCTTGAATGGAAATGATCTCACCACTTACCCCCATCCCATTCATTCCCTAATCGAGGAAGGTTTTCGCGCTGTTAAGGCTGTGGCAGGCGATAGTATCTGCGGGGTCGTTAGTGATAAGGGTGATCTGCGTGTATGGGGAACATTTCGGGTAAGCTAAATTTTATCTGAAACAATCCTGGCTTGCTAAAACCTCGTCAAAGGGCGATGAAGGCCTTTTGGGCTTCTCTAATGGCCTTAACATGGAATATCATCCTGTTTCCATTTTGGACTTGAGTCACAAACCTGGCGACCACGAAAAGGTCTCTTCCGTGGCTGCGGGAGTTAATCATCTTGTCGTCCTCACCACCCATGGCAATATCTATACCTGGGGAGCAGGAGAACAGGCCCAGCTTGGTCGTAAAGTTCTAGAGAGACGGAAAATCCACGGAACTGTTCCAGAGAAGGTTACTCTTGGTGGTCGAAGTCGTAAGGCAGTGGTTGTTGGCTCAGGTGACAATCACTCCTTCGCAGTCGACGACAAGGGTGATGTCTGGGCTTGGGGTCTCAATAGCATGGGTCAAACGGGCACGGGCTGGGATTCGCCTGCAGATACTATCATTCAACTCCCCACAAAAGTTAAACACCTAACCAAGGCTGAACTGGGTGACGACGTCGTTGTACAAATCGAGGGTGGTGCCCATCATACCATATTCCTCACGAATCTCGGTAGGGTATATGCTTGCGGACGCTCAAATGCTGGCCAGCTTGGACTTGCTGACGACGACGATGCATTCAAGGATCGTCCCAAAACTGACTTCATCAGCGAGCCGTCCCTTGTCATGTTTCCTGATCCTGATGACCCAGTCATTCAAATTTCATGCGGTGTTCACAATAGCGGTGCTGTAACTCGCGCCGGAGCTCTTTACACCTGGGGACAAGGTGTTCAAGGCGAACTTGGGCTGGGAGTTAAAGAAGAAGTTCGCACACCCCATGTTGTGGTAAGGAGAGAAGGAGGAGCGTGGTTTGCCGCTGCCGTCGCTTGCGGAGGACAGCATACTTTTGGCCTTTTCCGCAAAAAAATAAATGACACGGAGTAGCCGCGACAAGGTTTCGAGTCAAAATCTGCAACGTTTTGTTCTCCTGCATCTGATAGATTTCTTCTATTTATCTAGCATCTACCATTGAGGCACACGTACATGTATCACACACCCCTTGTTGTCTTCTTGGTACATAGATATGTTATATACTCATTTTCTCCTCATACGATCGGTAATAAGATTCTCATCCTCGCATACTTGAATCCACATGAACCTCAAGTGTAGGTGGCGGAAAGCCTGCCAACAATATAATCGCCAGCACTAACGGGGGGATACCTAGGGATTTCGCCACAATTTGGCAGGCAAGAAATTGTGGAAGAAAAATTTGGATTGCAGAAGAACGCAATAGACTGTCGCAATGGTGTGATACCTTCAAGGTCACTGATCTTCTTGGCTGGGGGAGCAACGACACGATGCAACGTGGAACGCAGAACGTCGTTGCTCCAACGAGCAAGGAGGTCCCCCGCGTTTACAACGATAGTCCCATCCTAAGATTGGTTATGAATTGGCACAAACCGTGACGCGGAGACTTACCATGGGTGAAGCTGGGATAAATTCGCCATTCTGCGGATTCTGAACTTCTAAACCACCGATGGAGTCCTGGAACAGGAGCGTGATGGAACCATAATCTACAACATTTGTGACTAGGAGTTGGAGGCAAATGTAAAAAGAAACCCGAACCACTGTGGGCTCCTGCCCGATATTGCCCCTCTTCACGCAGGAGGCTGGTCTTCATAGGGGGGTAGGATAAAAGACGAAGGTTGTGGCATTTTTCGTCTATACTCGCATCAAAGAAATGTTCTGGGAGATCAAGACCAAGTGCAATGGAACGCATGACTTGGACATGAAGCGCATGGCAAGTCTATAAAATAAATTAGTCGATTAATTACGTACTGAGAACGAGATGAATTTACTTCATAAAAATCTAGCATCCGTTGCTTAAAGCCTGGGACCAAAGACTCAGAAGGCCACCTGTTTTTCCAAACGGTGTCCCAGTCCCTCCCAATTTCCATACTTTCTTTATAATCGGGTGTCTTTTCCCGGAGGGCCGCTATCTCGTCGGGGTCGGCAGATTGAGTGACTTTTTCTCGACCGATACTGACATAACCTCTATTAGCTCGCGGGTCCTCCCATGCCATAGTCCCCTGTTTGATTTATTAGAAATCGTTTTACCGCTGAAGGCCTCTCCCACCTTCGATTCCTTTGGAAGCAGAAAGAATTGGGCACTCTGAGAAATCGTTCAGCAAGTAAGATATTACAAATGTGATAAATTAATACCTTATGAAATGTCTGACGAATCTCAGCTTGACAAAGAGATACAATACACCTTGTGATTCACCAACTCAACGGGAAGACCTACAAGTTTCGATTCCATGATTAGACAGGTATATGAAACCACTCTTCTTGAAGGCAGACACGATCTCCCCGGCGGTTTGTTGTTTCTCCTTCGGAGATGATGCCAGTCGAAATTTGCTGAAATTGACAACGGGGATGGAGAACGAACCATCTTGTGAAGCAAATCCCCGATATCGATGTGCAAGACGTACTGGCAAATTAGTCCTGGTGAACAACATGGTACGAAAAGAAGCGCCAGGAGTCGGTACCGAACAATTCTTGGCATGCACGAACGGCATGCTCAACACAGTGCAAGCAGACAATTTTGAAGTCAGCGACGAAGACAAGCAGGCTTGCATGCGGTCTTTTGGTAACATTATAAGGTCATTCATTCTCTGGCCTCAGCAGTAAACTGGTCACCCTTGACATGTCGTCTAAGTCGAATACAGACAACAAACGCGTACTCCATCACAGGTGACTTTGATTCTCCATGACGTTTCGCAGCCCTCTTGACCGTGTTGGACAGTCTTTTACCTGCTTCTGGGTTTTATGGGTCAAACTCTAGCCATTCTACGGAACATGGGTACGCATTCACAGCGCTTTCGAGGTCCTATGGTTGAACCAATGTGCAGCACTGGTGGAAGAACATACCATGTCCCAAACTATGCCACGAGGTACGACCCTGATTCATGATATTGTTATTCTGAGAATAGGACCATGAACACATAGTTATGCAAATGACAGGTCAAAGTTAATCACCGTAACTTTCGATGAAGGAAAAGGGAATCTTAGGATTACTGTGGCCCTTGTCATTGCTTTCTTACTCATCACCGCAGTCCCCTTGTCGACAGCAACAGCCTGGGCACAGTATTTTATTTAACCTCACACTACACAACGCTGTACGACAGAAAACAATATTTTACATACTTGGCATGCTCGGGAGTAAACCCAACCCGCGTCGCGAACGTGAAATAATATTTTCGCAGCTCTCTAATAACCATGTCGGACCCTTCACTCTATGGCTCCAACTCTAGCCACTCCGAGTCTAATGAGCATCGGTACTTCTTGTGGCAACTTTCGGGGATCTATTCTTTACTCTGAAATTGCAGGACTGGCGGAAGAACATACCATCTCCCAAACTACGCCACTAGGTGCGCCACCCTTAGTTTATTCATTCTAGGGATATGACCATGAAGATGCAGTTATGCAAACAACAGAACGAATTTAATCACCATAGTTTTCAATGAGGGGAAAACAAGTCCGAGTCATGTAAATTGGGTTCACATTGCTGTCACCTTTATCTTTGCGTTCTTCCTCCTCACCGCAGTACCATTTTCGCCCAGAGCACCGACCAGTCGGACATGGTCGCAGTATTTTCGAGTTAACCTGCCTTCGAACTTGGCTTCGAACTTTATGCCAATGAAAAGGGTCGCGCAACTTGCACTAGTTCATCGATCTGCAACCAACACGGATCCGCACCCTTCTTTCAAATTTGGGGATTTCTGTTGGGATAAGCCAAGGTCACCCCACTGTCGAGGACACTACGGAAATCGGGAGCATACAACAAGTGTGTGGGATCTCCCCGGAGTTCTCTCCGATTTGTTAGACTCCTGCTGTTCAAATTATCGGGACTCGGCACGACAAGCCAGCATCTTGCGAAACGCCTTCTTACTACCGGGCAATGGTCATATCTAAAGATTGTTAGCCATAAGGAGGTATAAGGTGAGCACTGAGAACTCGTTCAGAGGTGCTCCTGGATAACCTGAACTCCAAGGGCCAGTGGACAAACAAGGGATGTCGGTATTTCCAGTGTGTCATCCTCTTCATAGTAACATGTCTGTCTTCTACAGTTGACCAGAATTGCAGTCAAATTCCCATCCTGTGTGAGATAATTCTTGTTGGCTCGAAATTGACCCCACATATGGACTTGAGAAAATGGACTTGAGAAACAAGTCACGACCGGCTTCTGGAGAAGCGAGTACTCGGTGCCTGCTCCTTCTATCGAGGCTTAGGGACATGCTGTGTCAGTGTTCCATTGGGGAGCCACTACAACTTGCACACAACGATTCCCTGCCAGTCTGGTAATTAATTCACTGATTTTAGACTTTATTATTATTCCTGGCCGACAGTACAATCTTCCAAGGATTTACCAATCGATGCAGGTCGAAATACCTTTTGGATTTTCAGATTAACATATCCACATGTGCTCGATGCCTCACCTCGGTTTGCTCGGGAGTCGGGAACACCAACCGGGTGTATAAACTTCCCGGCGTTCCAAGTTCTAGGATATCATTGGGTTTTGAGTCTCATGAACAGCCTACCTAGCCCTAATTCCCAGAGAGATGGACAAATTCCGCGGCAAGACCGAGGATTCTGCTTCGCACAGTTATTAACTTCAAGTCATAGATACTCTTGAGGTATGTAAACAATTTCTATCCCTGAATCTGATGTGATTATGGTTGCTCGGACCCAGAATACTAGGGTCTAAAGTCTTTTCTTTACTCCACATCTCGGCACACTTGCAGGTGGTTAAAGTAATAGGGATACCTCGGCCGACCAATAATTTTTTTATGAGACTGGGAATTTCTGCTTCGCACCGACAAGAATGTGGAATCTCTTCATGTCGCGACATATCGGCTGCAAGCCTGCTTCTTGGCAGTGCTTCAACTCGACGCTAACAGCCTCTACCATCTGAAACTGAGCGTTACAGTATTGCAATCGTTATTGAATCATTACCCAAGGCCTCATTGAAACTCATCCTCGGGGTGTCGCAATAATCATCCATCATACCGCAGCTGACTATTTTGGCAAGAAACTTTGCTGCGCCACTCAATTAATTATCTGTGCTTCTTTCTCGCATGACTCGTATCTTATTTCTCTCGGGGTCGAGAAATTGGCTAGTGGCTGCGACAAACTTATGCTGGCTACCCGTTTCAAGTTCTCAGAGATCACCAGTATAAAGCCAACCCGTCCACTTGCTTTTTGCTGCATCGACCTCCTTCCATTTCTTTTCGACACCCAGACTACTTTTAAATTTTCGAACCATTTGCAATGATGATGCTTCCAAGACCTTTCGACCTGATGTCGGTGATTTTCGTGATGGTAGTCTCCCTTGGGGCTCTGGCAAGCCCTGCCGCCAAACCTCAGAACGAAATCATTCAGCCTGCGATAGAGAGGTCCGACCTGGCGAAACGAGGTGGTACGCGGTGGACATGGTATAATGTCCAGACCGGCAACCAGTGAGTACATTTTATTGGCACAGGGTTATTAATGATACTTACCGGTTATATTAGAGTTTACTGTGGTGGATATCGATATAATAATGAGGCAGTATGTTAAACAATTATTTAAATTTGCGTTCGAATCGTTGATCTGCATCACAAAGATTGTTGCTTTAAGTGGTTCGGTGAGCTTTAATATTACCGAGTGACCCGTACTCAGCCAGTTTGTTCTAATCACCTCTTTCCAGAACATGAATCGCGGTTTGTGCGGAAAACGCATAAAGATGACTTACAATGGTGTAACCAAATATGCGACTGTTGTCGATATGGTAAGTATTCGCTACTGTCTGATCTCCCGAGCTCAAGTCCTTTGCAAAGTGTCCAAGCTGTCCGGACTGGGGTCTTGACCTGTCGGAGGGCCTATTCCCAAATTTTGCACCTCTGGATTTTGGTGTTATCTATGGTGACTGGGCCTTTGAATAGATCCGCACCCTCCATCGAGCCTGTTCTCCATTTGAATCCTCGGTTTCCGATTGTAATTATTTCCGCGATGCCTTTGCGCAAACCCATTGTTACTGGGTCAACCCAAGGGACGATTTATGGTCAGATATAGGATATTAAAACATTAGCCTGGTGTGTCATTACGAGGGAAGACAGGAATCTTCTTTAGAAAGCCATATTTTTATGTACTATTTTCCTTTATGGAGCATCTGTTATGGTAGAATATCAGATGCTGGAATTTTGTCAGAATAAAGATTATCATCGCCTCTGGCTCTTATGATACTTTGACTTGGATTTCTTGAAGACTGTAGTTCTCACTGGCCCGGGTTACATTAAATATATACATTGCTGTTATGTCAAATATTTATACAGCTGGTCGTAGTGCTCTTAGTCTATCTGCGAGTTTATTGTCTTCATCTTTCAGAGTCTGACTAGATGCAACGGAGAGGTCTGGTACTGAAGAGAGATCTTTCGCTGCTAGGTCATGCTGTAATTCTATATTGGCCTCCTCAGCTGTTTGACGAAGAAGTTGGTCGATTTGGTCTTGAGGGGTGGAAACAGCAGTTGTGGAACTCATAGCGTCTTCCATTACGGAAGTTTGGACGTCCAGGTCGGTGAATTGAGCTTCGAATTTATCCATTATCATTGATACCTAACGTTTATTCATTGTCATTATTAGGGATATATTAAGGAAGACGGATGGACTCACCTTGTCGAGGTTCATGCTTGACATTGCCTGGTCCATTCCTCTTACGACAGAAGTCATATTTCCCGTCACCTGGCGCATCGTCACGGCCGTTTCAACTCTACTAGCGACTGCATCTATCCTGCTCGAAAGACGAAGAAGGTTGAGAGCTTCGCTCTTCTTGCGGATGGCGTTGGAAGCATAGATCCTTGCACCGTCGATGTTGCCTTGTTGCAAGGCCTGTGGATGAAATATTAGGTATTGGACATAGTCTTGGAAAAGACGCACCCTCTTTAACCGTGACTTTTCACCATTCTCATCTTTCTGTGCCTTTTTGGCTTGCCGACTGAGCGTCTTTGCGGTGAACTGCGGAGGAAGTATATGAACAAGTTACAAATCAGCGTCGATAGAAATATTTTGGGTTACTTTTAGCTGAAAAAGAGTTTCTGCAGTCGCATGCTCAGCTGTGATATAGCTACGGGAAGAATCGACTCACTCTCAAGGTTGCTCATGATGGTAAATTGCAATCGGCACTTGGGATTGAAAAGCACTGCTGATCACATGACACTAATTTTAGACTCTATATTTGTATATCTCCACAAGTAATCTAGGTACTAAGTGCCCTGTGAGAGGCAAGCAACGTAAGAGGTCATTAAAAATGGGGAATAGCTTCGGGATGTATGTCTGAAGGCAAAGTCAAGGTTACCGGGTTGCAAAACTCCTACGGTTTGTAAGGCAAAGCATATCGAGAGGGATTCCGAAGCCCCAAAGACCTTGTTTGCGGGGGGAGAAGGACACGAATGCGGTTCCTAGCATGCCTTGGAGATGTATTGGAAGATCTGGAGCCACTGTTAAGGCGAAGTGAAACCGGTAGCAGATTGGCGGGGGTAACTGAGACCACCAGATTGCCGTTGTCGGTATGCTTAACTGCAGCAACCCGACGGGTGCATTCCATGATGCTATTCATGGCGCTTTGGAGTTCGTGGATAGGAAGCTGTCTGAGGGAACAGCTAGATAGAGTCGGCTCCGCGACTC
>Ga0307517_10004989_pt1 | contig 20205 bp, 11 predicted proteins | sample 23_EM_MG_FD_194515 | JGI IMG/M metagenome (GOLD analysis project Ga0307517, IMG submission 194515) | Populus trichocarpa ectomycorrhiza microbial communities from riparian zone in the Pacific Northwest, United States - 23_EM | ecosystem: Host-associated > Plants > Roots > Unclassified | place...
TGAAGACTTTATTTTGTCACAACCACAATAATTCAAGAGTAAAATATGACACTATTTTTTTTTTCTTTGGGGGGGGGGGGGGTTTACGTGTCGATTATCTATATGAATCCACCAACCAAAAAAAAAAGGGGAGGGGGGTATATTAATACTGTAAATTAAAATTTTTAACATAATAACACTATTTTAAAAAATATTTAAAATATATATTTTCATTTTATTATATTTTTAAAATGTAAAATGACATATTTTCTAAACGCAATAAAAAAGTTGTCGTGTTTTAAAATAATAATATTTAAACATGATATATTTTTGAAGCGCAATAATTGCCAACAAGTCGGCCAGTTGGATGCAGTTATGTAATCGGTTGATATTTCCACACAAAATCATAATTTTATTAAATTTTTTTAAATATATTTTATAAATAAAAATATATATTTTTGTTCAATTTATAGACTCAAAAATAAATATCAATTAAAATTTTAAAAAGTTATTATTCACATAATAGTTGTCATTGGTGATTTTAAGTAGTCAAGTATAGGTTTGCTATAACCAAATAAAGATATGTCCCAAACAAATTATGTGGATAGCATAGCAAATGCTTTTATGGACCAATAGAATAAATTTAGACTCAAGAGAATGTTTTATTGCGTCAAATCATAATAATAATTCAAAAAACTTATAACTTTTGATCCGATTATTGTATCGCGTTTAAATTTTTACAAAAATTTCTAAATGTTATTTTTTTTAGAGTAATTATGAAATTACTATCCCAATCATTATTAGATTTTTAAATTTTAAAAATTTTACCTTTATCAATTAGACCTAAATTTAAATAGGTATCTCAGTTATTAACCTTATTTTGATTAAAATTTTCTAACAATTTCAACAACAACTTCCAAAAATATGTTTTTTTTATTTATTTCCGTGTCATTTCATAATTTATTTGTATTTTACGTTCTAATTTATCAAATAAAAGAAAGAAAATGAAAACTATTGCTGTATTTATTCACTCAAAACTTTATAGAAGTGTAATAAAGCAAGCTCCTTTCTTTCTTATCTTCACATCACTCTCACTCACTCCCTGCTTCTCTCATCAATCATAAACAGCAAATCAGCATTAATAGTAGTTAAGTTCTCTTCTCACTTCTCAGGCAGCTTTTTATCGGAGATCCCTTCTTCTGTTTCTTTCTCATCTGAAGTGTAAGTAGTGCTTGTTTATTCGTTCTTGCAAGTTTCAAATTGAAAAGAAAAAAAACAAAGAAAATCTGTAGCATTATTTCCTTTGTTATGTTATTGGAATTCCACAGTTATAGGCTTATTGCTGAGAGACAAAGGGTTTTCATGTTTGCTGTGATAGCATATTTTTGTACCTTCATGAGTCTTCCTTTAATATGCAAATGGAAACTCAAAGCTTGTGGCTTTAAGTTCACTAAAGAGCTTAAAGACGAGAAATATGTGGTGGGATTTCTAAAAATGAGGAAACACATTTTTTCCCAATACTTAAAGTGGACTTTTCACTGAAAGAAAGAAGAAAAGAAAAGAAAAGGATCCCCTTTTTTTTTTTTTTGACAGATGGGATTCCTTTTCTTTTGCTTCTACCTTTCTTATTTGGTTGTTATAGCAATAGTAGTACATTCCACTTAGTCTTATAAGATACAATGTTAAGTTTGTTTTGTTTTTGGTTTTTATTCTTTGGTCTATAAATAATGGGTTAAAAGTGGTGAATTAGTGGATGTGTTGGGGGTTGGGGGAGGTAAGATTCTTTTGAACACATTAGGTGAGTAGGGTCTAGTCCAGGGGCCTACTTACTGTGATTAGCCCAAGCAACTTCAATGTGAATTATTGCTTACTTTTGTTGATGGTAAAAAGATGAAACCAGCTCCATTTTAATACAAGTTAGATATACTGAGACAATTGAGATATAAAGAGAGAAAGAGAGAGAGGAGAGAGCATTTATTAGGTGTGCTGGGTGGAGACAGTTTGTTAGGTAACACACTGAGAAGTCATGGTTGTGTCTAGGAGAGGTAAATATGTACAAAAGTAGAGAAATTTGATTGATTTTTGTAGTTACTGTGCTTGAAATCTGTGAATTGATTGTGGATGTTTGTGTTTGGAGATTGATTGATTTCTGCAAGAAACTTTACTGGGTTATAAAGAGACCTTTGTTTAGTAGATGCTTCTTTTACTTGGTTTAGTTTAGGTTTGCCTGGTATTTTGTCTGAGTTCTCTGAGCTGGGGAGTTCAGGGCTTTCGGAGGCATCAAGAGGAATTACTTTGTAAGATTGGGAAACAAGCAGATCGGATTTTGTTCTCTTAAAGCGAATAAAGATTAGCTCTGATAATTCAGAAAAAAAGAGGTGGCTGGCACTTAGAATCATCAAGATTTGAAGGTGAACTGGGTTCTTCAGTTTTTCAGGGGCATATGCTGTTTATAACGCTATTCAATTTATGCAGAACCTATTTCTAATCCTGTCCAGTATTAGTATGTTTTGAGTTTTGCATGTTTAAAGTTGCAATTTGATCCTTGATGTCATAATGATTGCAGGATCTGGTGTCCCATTGCTTGTTGATTTCATGAAGAAGTATTCTTTGTGAAGTGATTCTATAAGTTCTGACTCACTGATGGAGTGGAATGGCAAACCCCACTTACAGTGGGACTGGGAGAGCCTGATAATGTTCAATGGAATAACAACTGAAAATTCTAAGCAGTTAAGCCCAACAGATTTGGAAACTGATGGAGAAAAAGGAACCGACTCTGGGTTTTTCTATTCATCTGGGAGTGCAAGCAGAAGCGGTGGTTCTAGCTCTGATTTGGAACTTGCTTCTTTCTCAAAGTGCTCGAAGTCAGCTTCCATCAATTCTTCATCAGCTGGGGAAGTTAAAACATCCAAATTCACTTTGGAGGCCTCTAAAGCAAATCCATCTGATTACAATAAGAAAGAAATTGGAAAGGCTAAGACAGCTAGTATGTCTTCCACAATTGAGGCTGCAGGTGGTTCAGGTGACCAGCTGCTTGGTTTGAAGCTTGGTAAACGAATATACTTTGAAGATGCTTGTGCTGGCAACAATGTTCAGTCGTCATCATTTTCTACAGTTCCTGTGCCCTCTTTTACTTCAGCAAAGAAATTGAAGTCCACTATTCAGAGTCAGCGTGCTCCATGCTGTCAAGTGGAAGGCTGTAACCTTGACCTCTCATCAGCTAAAGATTATCATCGCAAACATAGAGTTTGTGAAAGCCATTCAAAGTGCCAGAAGGTCATTGTAGCTGGTTTGGAACGCAGGTTTTGCCAGCAGTGTAGCAGGTAAAGCTTCTAATGAAATGAGTGGTTGTGTGTTGGAAGACAATAATGCCTGAGAATGGGTCATTTTTTACATGCTCTTTTGCTAATTGTTGTTATCTAGTGTGGTGTATTGATTATGTCAATTCTCGTCAATTACTAATTATAGTAAGATTATTCCTAGCTTTTATGATTGCATTGACAATTTGGGTTTTGGATGTCAAAGGTTCCATGGCCTGTCAGAGTTCGATGAAAAGAAGAAAAGCTGTCGCAGGCGACTTTCTGATCACAATGCAAGACGCCGCAAACAACCAGGATCGGTCCATTTAAATTCAAGAGTGTCTTCATCATTATATGGTACTGGTCTCAAACTGAGACTTTGATTATTCTCTTGAAGCTGATTTGTAGAATATGCTATTGTCATTGATCTTTGTTGTAGTTGTTTCTCAATCTTCCCATATGCTATGAAATGAAGCGATATGGATGATGCTATACAGTTCCCTTTGCTTTAATGAGGCTAAACCAAAAGGAGGAAAGAGACCCCTTTGGCTAGTTTTATATGGACTTGATGTCTCAATTTTCTCTAATTGAGCAACAAAATAAAAAAAGATTTTTCTTTGATTGTGAATGACACTTGCAAGTTAATGTCCTAATTATTTGCAACAAATTTGTATCTGTTTGTAGATGAGAAGCACATAAAAATGCAAAAACTCATCGTTTTTGAAATCACTTACAAATAAGCATATTGTGGTATTATAGTTTTAAAGGTTTCTTCCAGCATGTCTGAACTGCTATTATCATTGAAACATTCAGTTTGAGTTATGGGTATAACTTTATCTTCTTATTTCTGACTCTGTGATGTACTGCATGTGATGGAGTCCTTTGTGTTCATTGATTGTTTAAATTTTCTTTATCAATCCCCAAAAGTTCTTTCCTTTAATGAACTCTTGGTTAGCTATATTTAACAAAGTAAACCTGAGGTGGTACCATGTCTCACCTGTCCCCTTTGCGCACGGGACTACAATCTGGTTTACTGATATTGTTTCAACTCAGGATACACTAGTTCATACATCTAAGTTGGTATTGATAATAACCATTCATGCAACTTAAAATTATCTTTGTTTACTATGCAGATGAAAGGCAACAGATGAGTCTTGCTTGGGACAGGGCACCACTTGTTCATGCCAGGCCTAATGCAAATTTGACGTGGGAAGGCACATACATCTCCAAGTTCACAATAACAAAAGATTATATAGCAAAGCCTGCAGAAATAGGTGGTAATGATGGGCAGTTTCACTTGCCTGGCTTTGATCTGACAAATGGCATTGATATTCAGCACCATCATAAGTCTAATAGCTCCTTACCATCTAAAGGTAAGGGCACTGCAGCTGAGATTCTCAACCAAGGTTTGTTTTGTTTTCATTTTGAGAAACAAGCCTTACAATTATTGCATTAAGTTTCTTAATGTTGATGGTATGGTTAGCAATATATAAAATCTTTACTAGAATTTCTTAGCAAGGTTTCCTTGATATGTCTAACAAGTAACAATATGCTCTAGTGACCAACAATAATAATAAAGGTAATATTTAATCAAAGATCTGAAAAGAGTTTATTTTACATGAAAATGACGCAAATGAGTAAAAATCATTACAGGATAGCTTTGTGAGATTCTCCAGGTGCGTCCATTTAAATTGTTATTAATGGTGGATAATTTGAAACCTTACTGTTGTCTTCATGAAATTCCCAAGGTCCAGTTTCACTGTCTGTAAGCCTAAAATCAACAACCTTTCTTAAACTTACAATCTATTCAATTAGAGTTCGATGTCAATAAGGCTTTGGCATTGGGCATGGACCTTGCTCTTAACCAATGTGATAAACCACATGCTTGTGACTGCAGATTATAACTAAAGGAAAGGTTTCTAGTGCTTCAATCATTGGGAACATGAACAAGGTTTCATGTTGATTGATGAATATATCAAAGTCTAAAAAAGTACATCCATGAAATATCTGCTGAATCAAGCATCAACATATCAACTTCTGCTTTTAAAAAACTATGGAGAATTCATAGTAAGATACGAAAATTTTGCTTAAAGGACTTTGGAATATATTAATTGATTCACTTTTGCAATTTTTCTTGACACAATTATGGGGAATTAAGATGTTTAACTGATGGATACTAGATACAATGGGCATTAATTGTAACTGCTGTAAAATAAATAAGATTGATCTTGCATAACAAAATTAACATGCACATAATATGTGTTGGACTTAATTAAGCATTGTAGAACATATTCTGTTCTTCAGATTGCACTATGCTATTTGATATGAAAAGAGCATGGTTTCTTTAACAAATTAATTGATGCTTTGAAATGGACATGATTTTTTTATCAAAATAATTGATTCGATTTGTTTCTTTTAGTCTCAATGAAGCTAAATAATTTATAATAGCTATCAATGGTCGCAACACTTGGTGTCTCTGATTCACTGAAGTTTAGGATTTGTCCACTGTCTGTGTCCACTTGGCCTCGAGCCTCGTTTGTTCTTTTGCTGTTTTCTTTTCTTTTAGTACTGGTACATGAATCCAAAGCTATATATATATATATAAGGTATGTATATATCAAATTTACATGTAATAGGTAATAAGGTATGTATAAAATCGCAGCATAAGCAAAATATTGGTTGCTCTGGTGGTTTAAAATTATCTTAACTGGCACATATGAGGTTGGAGCCCCATTCAAGAGTCGAAGTACCATGACATTGCTAAAAATAACAGAAAGTATTGCTAATTGGAGATACATGGATGATAGTTAGATATCACATGATATATTTGAGAATAATTCGGCAGTGTGATAAATGGGGTGCAAAATCTAATATTGGCAGATATACCACTGATTTTGGCAATGATGAATGCAAATAAATGTGACAAAGCCTAAATTTCTTATAGAAAAAAAAAGGGACACTTATAGTTCCTGGTGGTTTGCAAGAATTATTTCCTTCTGTATTTAAGCATAGCTCTGCTTAATTTTGGAAATCAGAGATGTATGACGTGGTGGTCTGAGTGGACAGTGAACGTGTTTTGTGTCCTTGTTGATTGGTGCAAGTCTGGGGATCCTAATAAGCATAGAAGAAGCTTAAGAATGTGTAGATGGTTAACATATTGTTTTAAAAGTCATATGGATGAAGTATGAATTTGGAAGCATTGCTTTTTATGGAGACAGTTAATAGAGCAGATCCTCATGAACAGAGATAAGAACTATTGTGCTAGGGGTTTCTTTTTTTCTTTTTTTTTGGCCTGGAGTGATTCTCCTCTTTCTAAAATTTGATGCTTGAAATTATTTGGAATGTGAACCTTGCAGGTTTGGAAGAATACATCATTCCTTCCAAAGCGGAAGCAGCACCAGAATCTCATCGTGCTCTCTCTCTTCTGTCAAACAATTCATGGGGTTCACGTGAGCCGCAATCTATTTCATTTGAACAACCCGTGCATACAAATCACACCACTCAGTCTGTGCTGCAAGTTATACCCCAAAACTCACCACTTGCTTCATCAGAGTATTGGAGGACTGAGCAACCGTCAACTGACTCTCAAGTGCATACCTTGACGTCTCACTGATGGTAGCAGTTACTTTCAAGAGTTTCAGCAGTTAAGAACATCAAAAGGGAATGACTTCAATTCCATCCAGATGAACTTACTGCTGAAGCGATTTATCATTTTCATCTTAACAAATTAAGTGAAGGTCAGTATCTGGTTTGACATTTAGCTTAGATGCACAATACTTTCTTGTGCTCACTGCAACTTAAATTTACAGTAATCATGTGGTAGTCAGTCCTTAAAACCTTTCCGTGATCTTAGATATAAAAGTTAAATTATAGTGTTCTGCATTGGTGGAAGATAATTGAAATCATTCAATGTGGGGATAAATTACACTTTTTAACTCCAAATGATGCCCTGCATGTTGCAAGCGCTGGACATCACATATTCTTCTTCCCATTAACTCTCAAGTGTGAGATTGCCCCGAGTCCTTGAAATTAGTTTGTTTGTAGACAATTAGTGGATACTGATGGTAGGGGTTATAAAACTTGTAGTTATGGTGAAGTTATCATTTTGCTGCAGAATTTTTTCAGTACCTGTAGTAATCTGACTAGTATTTTCCATATTCTTCAGGCACTGGACCATCCTGTAGCATACTGTTAGGATTCAGATCATGGTGATTCGAAGTTCTCCTAAAACACCATTTGGACTGGTTAATGATGGATCACTGATTTGAAAGTTATCTGTATCTGTTATTAAATTTCTAGGAACCTAGAACTTAATATTGCAACTTTTGAAGCATCTTTTGAAAACCTAGGGATCTGAGCTATCAATTTTCTTGTTCCTTCCATTCGATGCCCATGGTAAAGCTCGTCTTCGCTTCTCTTGTGCTGTAATATACTGAAAATAGTAGTACTTAAATGCAGGTCTGAATGATCTTTCAGCCCTTATATGGCTCTGATGTGAACTATGAGCATGAGCTGTTTGAAAATTTGGTGTCATTACTGAATGGTGTCTATTCTGCTAGTTTACAAGTGCTGGTTGCTGACTGATTATTTTTCGGGGTACTTGATAACCTATCATAGTTTATGTTGAAGGTAATTTTTTTCCCCTCCATGCAATCATCTCCTTGTCTGGCAGACTAACCATATATTCGCCATTATCAATAATGATACATATGATGTCATTGGATAATAATTGGCAAGCAAAAAAACATAGCCCTTCCTGCCTCGAGCTTGAGTTGTGGTCAAATTGCTGTTGTTCTTGGGCATGTACCTTCCTTCCATTCAGGACTGTAAAGAGCAAAGCAAGCCTAATTGTCATGTATCGTGAGAATTTGGATCGTCTTTACTTGTAGAGAGCTTTCCTTCTTCTCAATTTTTTTTTGTTTGAAAAGATTTATATATAAAAAAATGAAAGCGTCTACAAACTAAAACAAGAACTTTTTTTTTCCGATGGGTATTATTCATTTTTTTGGATTCACTAAAAGATAAGAGGTCTGTTGAAGACAATCCAACCAAAGTTCTTATTTCTCCATTCAGAAAAGCCATTACTTACTAAACACGTTATTCTACTTTCTTATTGAAAAATAATTTTAGAAAGAAATGAAAAATGTTTCATTGAAATTGCAAGCCCAGCAAATCAATTGGTGTCACAACAGGTCCAATTTGAAGAGACATTTGTGACAGCGCTGGGATGGTTTTTTTCTTCCATGAATGAAGAGCTTGGCTTGTAGCGAAAAAGTGGGGATCACCCATGCTTTGAAGTTACGGTAACAATCACCCACTTGCGCGCGCACGTTTATGTCACAAAGCTTGGTCTTTACTTTACCTTGAAAGCAATGTTTCCAAGCCCTTGCCTTTTACCACAAGCAGGCATCTCATGGAATGGATTCTTGTCGCATCATGACGTTCCTTTTATTGATGCTATCTGGTGAAAAATAAAGCCTACATTATTTCTTTAATTCTTACCACCCCTTTCCATTTTAATGTTCAAGTAACAGCACACGCTGGTGAAATTCACCGTAAGCTATTGTCAGAGTGCAGGAAATTGCATCGTCAATATCATCAGATAGAACTTTGCCTTCTTTCTCCTAAAACAATCCCACGATTAGAATGGAATGCGAAAACAGTTGAGGGCATCAACTGGCTAAATGGATGGATTTTTGCAAACTCGCAAACTTTAACAAGTAGGCCGCACAAATCACCCAACTGAGGTTTGGACCAATCGTGAGGAGCTTGGGGGCCAACAACCAATAGTTGGAGTCCCAATATCCCTCCCCTCAGAAGCATCGTGGATTAAAAACCTTTCTTTTCAGGTCTGACCTTGAATTCATAACGAATGACTGGATTTCTGGAAGTTTAGGGTATCACAAGAGTTTGAAGAACAATCCTGCAGGTGAACCAGATTCCGGATCACCAACCAGCCTAGAATGACAGTAAACACAAGATGGAATCGTGCATCCATCCACACCACAATGAGATTGGCTACTAGTGATGGCATCAAACACGAGAACACGGTCCCTCTAAAGTGGTCCAACCCCATACCATAGTAGCAATTCCAGAAACAAAATGTCTCCTTGGATAGATCAAAAAGGGATAAGAATATGACCACACTAATGAAAGAAGAAATCGCAGCTAATGAGGGATAAACGAAGTTATGCACCTATGCTAATGCAGATATAACTTCCATCCATGAACCTCAGCCTCGTCTAAATTTTATTGGCTATTTGGAACAAAATCATGTGTAAAATTGAATTCAATTCCATATATGATTTGAATTCAATTGATAAGCTGTTATAAAATACTAAAACACATGATTGAATTCGATTGTGCCTATGGAAATTAATTGAATTAACTATCTTGGCTTTTTTTGCCCTTAAAATCATTTCTTTTTATTACAAAAAAACTTTTTTTTTCTGTGACAAGAACGCTTATATTTACCACTTTTTAACTACATCCTTGTAACATTTTTACCATCTTTATGTTAATTTTCCAGTCTATCAAGACTCCGGTACATTTATCCCAAGTTACAGAAGCTTCCACTGAATTCTCTCCCTTTTTTTTCTAAAAAGGAATCAAAGTTAGGCTATGTTTATCACAGAAAACAGATCCACCCACCTCATCACAACAGAATAAAAGAATATGATCTCGGGGAGAGGGGTAGGCATGGAATCAGGTGGTTTTTCTCAGTGATTGCTTTTGTGGTACAAGAAAAAAATTAAAAAGCAGAAAAGAAGGTGGTCATCATGAAAGGAAAAGAGGTTGACGAATGAAAAGAAAGAGAGCAGTGAAATATAGTGCTTCTGCACACACACACACACACAACATAAATCAATACTTGCCATAAAAGAAAAACCAAAATTCCAAAGGACACGGAGAAAGAGGAAGAGACCATTTACTTACCAAAAGAAGAAAAGGGATATGTAGTAGTTGAGATGAGAAGTGAGTCCAGAGATACACACTGCTATTATTCTAGTTTTGTGGCCACTCTATGACCTGTTTGCTTTGAGCTTACATTTATTTATAAGATTTGAATCTCTCTTATCTGCAAGAAGGTGTTAGAAGAAATGGTGGGGGTTAGAAAAGGAGAAGGAAAGAGACGGGGGCTTGTAAGAAATAGGATTTGTGTTGTTAAGGGTATTATTGGAATGTTGTTTTTAATGTCAATTCATTACGGTAGCGAATCAGAGGGTCCCCTCTGATTTTCTTTTGGTCATTTTTTAACAATTGAATTTCATTTGGTATTCAAATCAATACCCTCAAAAGGGTTCCAAACTAAGGAATTGATTTAACCCTTGAAATTGAATTCAATTCCAAGGGTTCCAAACAGCCTGTTAGGTAGTCAAACAAGGCATGTTAAATAGACAGGCTATCTAAAAACTTCCAACAGGTTCAAACATGGTCCTGATAGCCTTAGCACAACAAATAGGGAAGGAAATATTGCATGGATTGGAACTACTTAACTAGACGACTGGTAGAGACCTAATTAAGTTATCACCTTGGAAAACACAGACGCTTCAAACAGAAGCATCTGCTGAAACAAAGAAATTTCAATGGCATAGACACAATTTCATCAAATGAGTAAGAAATATGCAGACTGCAGTATTCTAAATTCATGGTATCATCCCACTGGAATATATGAATGATTCCAAAAGCATAAATGCCTAACTAATAGAAACCATAACCAACCTGTAGAATCTTAACCAGATTAAGCTATGCATCAAAGGATCCATAAAGACCAGTAGACCACAATACCATTGCTAGTAATACAACTTGACAGACATCATGAAAAGGTATAGTAACTCGACAACCGCTGCAACATGAGGACAACAAGACTGACTTTCAGACACCCATATTGAGCAAAGCTGGACGACAACTCTGGACCTTCTCAACCCTCAAACATGTCCTAGTACTCACTGGAACAGTAGACAATTGCAAATCAATGGTTGCAGAGAGAAAGATAATTGACAATTAATGAGGTACATAGCAAGAACTACATAGAAAGAGATGACTGGGAGGGGAGGGAGAAAGAAGGAAGAGGCCAAACATCCTTCTCACTAATGATCATTGAATTTGTGAAGAGTACATATGTTATTGATGAGCAAAACAGTTTCAAACAATGAATGGAAATACAATGAAGATGAATCACATAACAAACCTGATCATCCTCATCAGGTGCCGGCGAAGGGGACTTCTTTGACTCAGCTGGTTTCTCAGCCCCACAATTTTGTCTATTGCACTTTGTCCGGAATGGATAGTTTATGTTGTTGCATTTTTCACACTTCCAGCTTCCCTCCGGCATTTTTTGTTCTGAAAGGCAAGAAGCTCATTAGTATCAATTCAGAATATGAAGCTTACCATGTGCGGGATTTAAAAGGACTTACTGGAATTTTTGTCAGACTTTGCAACCTACAATGGCAAGAAAATATTGAATATTAGACAACTTACCATTATTAAACAAAAGTATAAACTAGAAATTACCATTACTAGAAAAAACTACAAACTAAACCAATAATTTTGAATTCCCAGTAATTTTCAAGCTTATCCCAAGTTCAGTGTCCCAAAGAGTACAAAGACATGAGAAAAAAGAAAGGCCACCAAGCACAAAAATAATTGACTGATTCTTCTATATTTAAGAAGAAAGTAGCACAGACCTGGGACCCTGGCTTTGGAGTATTGCACTTCCTCATGTTACAAACAGTTCTAAAAGAAAAGTTGATGTTCCCACATTTCGGGCATGTCCAGTCATTATCACGTGATGCATCTACAGTGGCATTATAAGAAGAAAAGATCAAGGTTGGAGAACAAAGAAGTTTCACGTTGTTGCTCATACACATCGTATTGATGACAAACCTGAACCCTTCTTCTGAGATATATCATCTGGGAAAAAACCTGGCCTTGGCCCCTGGAAAATAGCATGCACTTATGAATCAAGCACATATCCATAAAAGAAGATTGCTAGAATCTAAAAATACATAAATTGCATTCTCTCTTAAAAACATAATGAACTATGAATTTACATTTGTATTTATTAGCATTGTTATCTACATACATAGACACAAAATGCTCACCAATTGGCATATAAATAAAGTGAATGTAATATGCTTAAACATGAACTATCAAGTTATATGAATACATAAAAACAAACTATATAAGCCCCTAAAAATACAAAGAATAGCATATACACAGGAGTATTTTTTGCATTTATGCACACAAATTTGACATGAAGCAAGGCATCTCAGGAACCAATTAAGCATAATGTGAAAATCACTGTTTTAAACCCCTAGTCATGTTTCCTAAATTCCACAGCTTAGCAAATTAGTAAGAATAATTACTAACGTACCATAGCTGCAGGGCCCATTGGCATACCTAATCCATACCGGTCCATTAGGGGGGGCATTGCATACATCCCACCTGCAGAAAATAAAAAACATTACTTCATAAATGCAACCGAAATTATTCGAAGTACATACATAAATAACCTGCAATAAAGTGCATCTAAATAGACCACTGATTAGAAACAAACAGTGCTTAGAAAGAAAAGACACCAGAAGTTCAATTTATCAAATATAAGGACAGATCATGTACACTATGATACATAAAAACCAGGAAAACAAACAAGGGATCGTGAAAGAACCATTGATAACAAATAGTAAAAAAAAAGGTATTTATTAAATAGGGAAAACTGAAGAAACAAAAACACAAACCTAGAGCCTGATTACAGTTTTATTTTTAAAAAGAAAAACACAATAACATACCATTTCCCATCATAGATCCACCAGAATAAGGAGGTGGTCCTGAAATATGCAACGGTCTGTATGGACTGCCACCAGAAAGGCGGCTGCCATAATTGTAATGATAAGCCGAGCCCCCAGTGAATGGAACGTCGTATGGAGGAATAGATGACCCGTTGAAGAGAGAAGAACCATATGGTGGCACACCCATATACATTGAAGAAGGTGCACCAGAACCTAAATAAGGAGCTGATGAATAACCCTGTGGTGCTTGCAGGGGCTTGGCAGCAGATTTCTGGCATCAAGGAAAAAAAAGAGCAAATATATGGATTAGAATCCAACACAAACAACAGGAAAAGTCAAACACCATAACAAAACAGTGTGTCAATATGAAGACTGAACAAGCATAGATTAATCCTAAGCCACCCTATCTTTTAGCTCAGGTGGCTATTAGTTTTGACACTAACTGCTGGCTACAGACAGCCTTGTGTAAGTCTATCATGTTCGGTTCCTGAAATTACCAGTAATTCCACCTAAACACAATTTCATAACAAGTAAATACCCATCAACACACCAGCAACACTCTATAACAAGTAAAACAGGTCCCTGCAATTATGACTCACCGAAATATGATCAGCTGGCCTAGGTTGGGTACAATTACGCATGTTACAAGTAGTCCTAAATGAAAAATTGACATTGCCACAGCTTGGACAAGTCCAATCATCCTCCCTGCGACTACCTACACAGCAACGAACACAACTCAATTCCAACTTCATAACCAAAAGCAAAACCAGTTGTCCGAAATAGGCATGAAAATGCAATCATTCTACTCGATGGATATGCCCTGTCGCACGTGTTTTCAATTAATATGCATAAAGTCGCAAATCTTAAAAAAGTTAAAAGAAACACTTTTTTGAAAGAAAAAATAGTGATTAATAAGAATTCCGTACCATCAGTTCTTGCGCGCTTCGCTGCTGATGAATTTCTGTTATCCACCTGAAGAATAAAAAAAATAACAGTCAAAAACCACGAAACATGTCAGATTGAAAAAAATTACAAAATTCTATACGGCAATTCGCAATTTAAATGGAATCCAACTCGATATATCTAAAACTGTAAATCCAATTTCTCAAAATTAAGTAATCTTTGGAAAAATTGCAATTTACGAAAACAATAACAAAAAAATTAGATCCATTGGAGTTCAGCGCAGAAACAAAAATTAGAGAAAAAAAAAACTAGTAATCTTTCAATTGATGCGTAATCAATCGAAAGAAAGAAAAAAGAAAAAAGAAAAGAAAAGAAGAACCTGAGACATGGCGTGGTATTTGGGTCTTTAGGTTTTTTTCGACTTTGGAGAGGCTGAAACAAGAGGCTGCTTTATTCTGCCCTCCTGTAGAAACTAGAAAGCAAGACAAGAAGTGCGAGAGGGGAAATTTTTCTTCTGTTAAATTAAATTAAATTTAAAAGAAGAAATCCTTGGCATTTCACAATTTAAGTGAAAAAAATAATTATTTTACTTTTCTTTATTCGGGTAATATCCTCGTTTACACCTGATTTATTAGTCATTATAATAATAATATTTAATTATTATTTCAAAAAAATATATATATAGTGAAAACATTGAAGAGAAGATAAAAAAAAAATAAGATAGTAATATAATTGTGCTTGATACAGCCCACTAAAATAAAATAATTATCTATGTATTATGTTTGATTATATTGAATAAAATATAAAAAAATTATTTTATTATTAATATATATTATTGTCAAACTTACCCATCTAGAAAAATAATTATATATATTTTTTTAACTTTAGTTCATATCAAGTGTTGAAATTAATAATATTATAATAATTATAGTTATAAAACCATGATTGGCCTGACGGGTTGACTGGGAATCAGGTCGACCCAAGGCCTAGGCTAGTTCGAGTTTAAGAAAAAACTAAAAAAATAATTGACTCGACCTGAATTTATCAAAAACCCAAGTCGACATGGAATAAATCATAGGTTAAAAATCCGTTGATTTTTTTTGAAAAAAAATGGTTAAAAAAGGTTGCTTTATTAAAAAAAATTAAATAGATTAGGTCAATCAGGTTGACCCTCCTGATCCCTGACCTGACCCTTATCTCAGGCCGGCTCTAAAACCGGGCTTTAAAACTATTTTAATAATCATTTTATACATACGTTGACTTAGGTTAATCCGATTTGACTTGCCCAGCCCGTAACCTAAGCCTTACCCTAGTCAACCCCCAAGTCGAGTTTTAAAACTATGATGATAAAAACTTTTATCCTTACATTGACCCGAGTCAACCCAAATTGACCCTCTTAATCCGTGACCCGAGTCTTGCCTTTGGTTGCCCCCTGAATTTGGTTTTAAAAATATGATAATAAGTACTTTTATTCTTATGTTGACTCTCCGAATGCATGACCATGAGCTTGTCTTGGGTTAACTCTTGAACCGGTTTTAAAACTATAATAATTATTATTTTTATCATTATGTTGACATAAGTCAACAATCAACTCCGCATATGACCCGACCTTGCCTCGGATTAACCCCCGAGTTGAGTTTTTAAATTATGATAATAATCACTTTTATTTTTACGTTGACTTGGGTCAACTTGAGTTTACCCAACTCGTAACCCGAGCTTTACCTTGGATCAACCCCCAATTTGGGTTTTGAAACTACTATAATAACTATTTTTATTATTACATGTCTTAGTTTAACAATTATAGAATTGAGAATTTTTTATGATGATATTTTAGAAATAAAAAATAATAAATATTGTCTCTTGAGACGTATACCCTCCATACCTCATGTTTTGAAAATACAAAAATTCACTTTAAAATTGTATTAGAGGCAAAATCATTTTTATATCTTTGCCTCTTTAACCAAATATATTTTTGTTTTCACTATTCTTATTTTTTTTATCCCAAAATAATAATCTTTTCAAGTTGTTTACATGTTAAAATTACATAATTATTCTTAAAAAAAATATTAAACTTTTGTCAATGGGCTTCATCGTCTTTTTTTTTTAAGCATGATAAAATTATTGTATTACTCTTAAAAATAAAAATTATTAAACTTGTCTTTAAAGGCTTTTAGTATTTCCTACTTGTTTTTTTCATTATAATCAAGTTGATATAATTTAGTATTTTAATAAATAAAAAATATTATTTAAAAATAAAAAATGGTTGGTCCATGGAATGTAAGCGGGAGATGATCATACTATCTGGGCTGTGTATAAGACGTCTTTCACTAGCATAACAATGGTTTTTTGAGCGACGTTCGAATCTCCCTGATAGCATCTCTATTTATGGGCAACACAAATAGCCAATGAATCTCTAGTTTGGTGCCGGTGTTTTTTTTTTTTTTTTCTTCTTTCCACATCGTTTTTTCCTTTGAGCCTCCAGTTTCTAAAAGCAACGCTTCAAAAAAAAAAAATTTCACCCAAATTTGATCCATATTATTTTGATTATTATTTGTTTTATTTAGAATAATTTATAAAATTATTTTTTTTTCTCCCTTCAATTCATCTATCATATTTCATTTCTGTTATTTTGATTGTTATTTTTTTTGCTTTTATCTTTTTCTTGATTTATTTTATTTTTCAATTCTATCCCCTGATATTTTATTTTTATACTAGATTTAATCATCATTTTTTTAATTGTAATTTTTTTAATTTATTTTATTTTTCAATTATGTTACCCATTGCTTTATTTTATTTAATTTTTATACCATATTTTATTCTCATTTCTTTGATTGCTATTTATTTTTTTTATTTTAGATTATTGATAATTTTACTTCATATTTTTTCAAGTTTGTCTTCTATTGGGTAACTCGATTTAATGATTAGAGTAATGAGTTTTGAAGATTGGCATGGTTAAACTTTGATTTTATTTTTTAATCTCTTTTTTAAATTGATTTGTTTTGGGTTCTTTTTTTTCAATTGATTTTTTAAAATAGTTTGTTATTTATATGGATGATGGAAATAATATTTTTTTTACTATTCTTAGAATCTACCAAGATTAAGTCTCTATGTTTAAGAAATAAATCATCTTAAACACGGATTCCAAGGCTTGAAATTGAAAAAAAGTTAAACGAGGAAGTAAGCATTCTTAAGTATCGAATTTATTCCTTAAATCAAACTCACATTATACTGGCAATATATCTCTTCTCTTCGAGGAATATATTCTGTTCCATATATTGCTATGCATAAAATTTCTCATACTTAAACTAATAGCCTGTTTAGTCTCTACTGCGATGATTATTTTGTTGGGTTATATTTAGCAACAACTACTTTGTTTGTGTTGGTTTGTGCTTTTAAAATAAACATATTAAACATTTAAATTGTTTGATAATGAATCATTACAAGTAAAATCATTTAATTATTCTATAATCTATTACTATGCTGTCTTAATTCGGATCACTAATAAGAAAATAGCTTAAATTCAAGTGTTTTTATAGAGAATTAAAATAATTACTTGAAAACATGGATATCATCACCGGTTCGAGTTTTACAAACCTTATGGTTATTGGAGACTTACATGGTCGTTAATTTTAAGGTCCGTGAGATTAATCGAGGTACGTGCAAACTGGCTCGAACAACCATGTTAATTAAAAAAAAAACAATCATGTTTAAATAGATACTACAAAAAGCTCCCCTTATGTGTTATAAAATTATATGGACCGTTAAAAAATTGATAGAAACTCTATCGTATCTAAGTAAATATTACAAAAACTCCCTTTTTTTTTTTAATCTAAAATACCTTTAGTATTTTCAAAATCACCCCCTTAACATTAAAGGCATCTGGGGGTGCAAAAGAGGGTTTTTTAATATCTTCAAGCTTTTGGAAGATTACTATATTTCATTATTGTTATTTTCCCTGATAATACAAGCCAGGAAAAAAGAATTAAAACATTACATTTTTTTCGAGTAGATGGAAACACTAATGATTTGATTAAACCTTACGCGTGCACTGCTGTATTTTGTGTTTTAAGTATTTTTAAAGTTCTTTTTAGTTATAGAATCATTGTTAACACTTAACACTTTAAATATTACCTTATAAAACAACACCTGTTTGATGTTTAAATGATAACACATTTATTTTCATTCAAACATTTGATTTTTATTTTTATTTTTATTACATTTCAACAGTAAATTAAGTACAATAATAACTGGATTTTTTTGTCAATAATTTCTTTTTAACCTTGAAAAAAATCAATGCATATTAGAAGAAAAAATTTGAAAATATTGCGACAGTGGCATATTGAACAACATATTTTTTTAAAAAAATATTGAGACGGTGACACACTAGACCGATTTAGACCACTCATGATTAATCTATGAAACCTACAATATAGGAAATGATATCGTGATAACCCAACAAAACCCATATCAAAAGAAAATAAAGAGCCCAATTCTAGTAAACAAAAATATCAAGAAGTTAGCATGAGATGCAACAATTAATTTAATTCAAACAAAAAATATTATTTTTATAAAAAATGGGTTAAATAAAAAAAGAATGAATGACAAATAAAAAGACCCTAGATAACCTGAATCACTTTTAAACAGTGAAAGATTCTATATAAAGCAAATAAAAATAAATGTCAACGCGCATTAATTTTTTAAACTTGTGACTCAGGTTATTAGACCGGAAACACCACATATGAAAAACCATGAAGCCCAACTCCCATCAAATCAAACGTTAAATGATGAAATCAGAAAAAAAAATTATATAAAAGGATTAAAAACAAAAAAATAACAATTAAAATAATGAGGATAAAAATCAAAATAAAAAAAAAACAAATTAGAAAGAAATTACAAATTTTCAATAGAATTGTGAAATTGAAAAGAAAAATAACTGTAACAAAAGAATAAACAATAAAAAGAACAAGGGCAAGAGTGAAAAAATAATATACCATCAATTTAGATTGAATAATGAAATTGAAAGCTAACAAAACTTTTACAAAATAGTTAGTAAAAAAATCATAAATCAAGAGAATAAGGATCAAATTGAAAAAAAAATATATAACTAATTGAGAATGAATGATAGAATTGAAAACAAAATTTTTTTTTTATAAAATAGCCTAGAACAAAAATTAGAAATCAAAATAATAAGGATTATAGTTAAAACATCAGTAGAAAGGAGGACCAACCTGATTTTTTTAAGGGATGAGAGAGAAAAGATATATAAAAGAATCTCGTTGGCAACAAACCGTCTTGCCACCGCCGACACGTGCCACGCTAAGAGAAAGAGAACTTGGCAACACTTCTAAAGACATGGCAAAAAAACATCCTTGGCGGTTGAAATGCGTCTCACATGTCACTCAAAGTGCACATGCGCCTCTCACATAATGACGCATAAGCATCAATAACTTCCACACTCACATTAAAATACCTACATGATCGCATGATAATCACAAAAAAAAAAAAAAACTAGAGTGAAATGAAGAATTAGCCCCCAGAGGCAAGTCTTAAATTTTTTTAATCCAAGGGCAATAAAATCAATTTACCGTGCTAATTATAGTAAAAATTCAAAAAGGCTCTTAGACCTTAGCTAATCGTTTTTTTTTCAGGGCAACTAGGTAATTACACCGTATAAAAGAATGCAAAATAATCGAGATGCCCCCGATCATTCTTATAATAACAAAATGAGTCATGTAAAAAAAAACCTAGTTAAACCTTGGTGACATTTTTTTTTAAAATAAAAGGGAAAAAATAATTTTATTATTCAAATCCAAGTAAATCAATGCATTTTCACGCCCTTTAGGTGTTTTTACCAATACTTAGAGACGATTGAAAGTGTGATAATGATTACTTTTTAAAATGCTTTTCGCTCGGAAATACATCAATATATATATATATTTTAAAAAAATTAATTTTGATACCAGTACATAAAAATGATCTAAAAACACAAAAAAATAATTTGAACAAATAAAAAATAATTTTTTTTACTTTTTTTAAATATTTTTGAAATATAAAAATAAACGAGCTCTAATAAATGCTCTAAAGACGAGCATTAACCTTTGCCTCGGCAAAAAAAAAAAATAAAAATCAGAAAATAAATAACTTCTTTGCGTGAATAGTCAATTAAGATGACGGTTTTTTTTGGAAAACAGATCACACTAATCATATAATCTTAGATAATATTTGACATTTTA
>Ga0307517_10004990_pt1 | contig 20202 bp, 11 predicted proteins | sample 23_EM_MG_FD_194515 | JGI IMG/M metagenome (GOLD analysis project Ga0307517, IMG submission 194515) | Populus trichocarpa ectomycorrhiza microbial communities from riparian zone in the Pacific Northwest, United States - 23_EM | ecosystem: Host-associated > Plants > Roots > Unclassified | place...
CCTAGTGACCACATACTAGGTGGCGACTCCTTTTTACACAATAAAAGAAAAGACCCCGAAACCAATCGAGGGATCGCCGCGACGCCGCGCTCCGCCGCGAGGGTGCGACAAGAGCATTGTTGGTTTTGAAATTTTATGACTCGAGTTTGTATGCCAAGCAATAACGCGGTAATGGAAACAATTCAGGAGAGATATTAATGTCTTGAAGGCTTAATATGGCCTATTTTGAAGGATAAGGATCACTCAATCGATGAAAAGCTAACAATATCCGTTGAAAACACTAAAAGCATTGTGTGGCAATACATTGCAGTAGAAACTCAATGGTTACAAGCCATAGAGGAGGAGATTTCTATTTTGAGGAGGGCAATAGTAAGCACTATGGGTAGTTTAAGCATTTCTAAACCTAAATTGCCAGAATTGAAACTCTTCAGTGGGGTAATGGGGTTATAAATTCCAAGGAATTAGATAATTTTCTATGGACATGAATCGATATTTCAATGTTGCTAAGATTTATTTGGGTGACCAAGTGGACATCATTCTGATGTACCTTGTGGGTGATGCAAAGGTGTGATGAAGAACAAGGTCTAAGGATGATCAAAATACTAGACAACCTAAGATCGATACATGTAAATGTTTGAAGCAAGAGTTGAAAGAATTATTCATGTTGAATAATACTTTTTGGCTTGCATATGAAGACTTAAAGAAGTTGAAGCAAGACAATTCAGTGCGGTAATATGTTAAAAAAGTTTAGTTCTTTGATTCTTGATGTTAAAAACATGTTTGAAGAAGATAAGTTGTTTAACTTTTTTCGGGACTCCAACCGTGAACATAAAGGAGTTATAAAGAAAAAAGGTTAAAAATTTATCTTCTATCATCGTAGTCACTAATGAGTTGATGGATTTTAAAGTAACCACTAAAAAAGGATATGTTACAGGTGAAGAGGAAAAGGAAAAGGAAAGGAAAAGGAAAATAAGTTTGGTGGGGGTGGATCTAAACTTGTTGTTAACAAAAGGGAAGGCCAAACAGTTAGGGGTGAAAGGAAAGGAAGCGAAGCTAAACTTTAGCTATTTTATTTGTGGTGAACCACACTATGGAAATGAATGTCTTAAGATGGAAAAACTCAATGTCATCTTGGTTAGTAATGGTAATGAAGAGAAAGTAATCTCACATAAACCTAATGTGTGTGTTGAATTGCTTGGTGGCTGAGCTGAGGGATTTAGTTGAGAGTACAACCTTGTAAAGCATGATTTGGTGAGGATTGATGCATTGAGGCAAGGAAAATTAGGTGTTTTAGATACTTTGATGTGCATGAGAATCAAAGTAAATGATAAATATGTTATTGATATGTTAGATTTGGGTGCTACATATATTTTTATTGCTAACAGATTGTTGAAGGAGCTTGACTTGTGGTTGAGTAATAACCGCACTACCATGAAGGTGGTGTTTAAGAGTGTGGTAGCGGTTATTTTTCAAAGTATATTTCGCTTGAAAATGTATTAAAATAATAGTTTTTTATTTTTAAAAAAATTATTTTTGACATCAGTACATCAAAATAATCTGAAAACACAAAAAAAATTAATTTAAAGCAAAACAAATTTTTAATTTTTTTCAAAAACACTTTTAAACACACAAAAACAAATAGTCCCAAAAATAGTGAATGCCAAGGCACAAAAGATACTATGCATGGCTTGGCTTACAACGTGTTTTTTTTTTTTTGGACCGATGAAAGGGAAACAAAACTTTTTGATGGTGAATTTGGATGACTTCAACATCATCATTGGCATGCATTACTTAAAGAAAGTAAATGTTGCTCTAATACTAGGGTCATTGATCACTGTGTCATGAGCGACAACACCATCTCATCCTCTATACTGCTTGCCACTAATACAGTTGGTTGAGTTAAGAAAATAGTTGGAAGATTTGAGATTTTGGCATGGATTGCCAAGGAAGATGGATGCAAAACTCTAAGTGTCATATACAAGCCTTTATGTCTGTGCTATGCTCGTAATTTTGTGTTCATCTCCCTCACTTTTATTCCAACGAATGGCCTACCCAATGTGGGTCATGTTGAAGTTCAATATCAACTAGGATTTAGGCTAATAGAATTTAGAGTTTGTAAGAGTTTTAATATTAGCTAAATGAGGAATCCTAGTTAATGTAGGAATCATTAATAAATAAGGATTTATAATAGACTAGTTTATTAGAATCATTGTTTAATTAGAATGTTAGATTTCTTATTAGATTATGATTTTCTTTGAATAGTTTAATTCCTTGATTATCTAGAACTTGAGGCCTATAAATCAAACCAAGGAGCCGATAATATGAGAAAGGTACGTCTACAAAAACTACGTGGTGACTTGGAAAAGTTACATATGCTTAAACAAGAGAATATTTCAGAATACTTTACAAGAGTATTAGCCATATACAATCAAATGAAGAGATATGGGAAAAAGATGAAAAAGACATGTGTCGTAGAGAAGATTCTATGCTCACTACAAAAGAAGTTTCATTATGTGGTGGTCGCGATAGAGGAGTCGTAAAATATGGATTTTTCTTTCAATACAAGGTCTCATGGGAAAATTACAAGCCTATGAGGAAAGAGTCAGTGAGATTCAAGAGGATATAGGTGTACAAACATTTTTTTTCAAAGTAAGATGGTTTTAGATATTCCTAAGAAGGATGAGGAAGAGGATGATTTGGAAGAGGCAACCTCAACAAATCAAACAGTCGACCGAATGAAGGGAACTGGTCAACCAGTTTAACTAGCAGTAGCAATACAAGATCCAGATTTGACAACAGGTTTGACAAATCAAAAGTTAAATGCTATAATTATCAAAATACAGGTCATTATGCAAGGGATTGCTGGAGTCCAACCAAGAGGGTTGAGGAGAATGCAAATCTTATGATAGAAGAAGAGAAGGAAGTCACTCTACTACTAGTGCATAATAAGAGAATGCAAGACAAAGAGAACATGTGGTACCTAGACAACGAAGCCAGTAATCACATGTGTGGAAACAAAGACAAGTTCATGGAGCTTGATGAAGATGTAGATTGTGTTATCTACTTGTAAAATAGATGTCCTACTAAAAGCTTGAATAACATGACTCCACAAGAAGCATGAAATAGAAGAAAACCAAGTGTCTCTCACTTGAAAGTTTTTTGTAGCATTAGTTATGTGCATGTAGATGATCAAGTAAGGACTAAGCTAGATGACAAAAGTAAAAAAATGATCTTTGTGGGCTATGACCAAAAGTCCAAGGGATACAAGCTTTACAACCCTAATGAAGGAAATATGTTGATTAGTAGAGATGTTAAGTTCAATGAAGAAGGAGCATGGGATTGGAAGGTAAATAATAGCGAGAAATATGACTTCTTACTAATTCTTGATGAAGAGGAGGAAATATATAAAGATTATTAAGAACCTATAGTCATTCCTCCACAAACACAAACACCAATAAACTCAACTTCTTCTTCTACTACTGAAAGCTCAAGTAGTGGCACTCTATCAAGTCCATCAAGAAAGATGAAGAGCCTTGATGACTTATATGAGGTAACTAATCATATTGATAATGATGTAGCACTATATTTTCACCTTGCTACATATGATTCTATAGTGTTTGAAGAAGCAATAAAAGATGGAAAGTTGAGAATGGCTATGAATGAGGAGATTGCATCAATTGAAAAAAATAACACATGAAAATTAGTTCCTAGACCAAAAAAAAAAAAAGAATCCAATAGGTGTTAAGTGGATCTACAAAGAAAAAAAATGTCAAAAGAGAAAAATAGAGGTACAAGGCAAGATTGGAAGAAAAAAGTTATAATAAAAAACAATGAATTAATTACAATGAAGTTTTTGCTTTAATTGATAACATTTAATGTAAGCTACAAGAAATTGAAGAAGTGTAAGCTCAAAAGTTAATCTCATTTGGAAAAGTCAATAATTCGGTTTAAGGTTTAGAAACACAAATGAGGTTTGGAAAAATAAAATTAAGATTGAGTACAATGGTGAAATTACCTTCATCAATTTTTTGTAATGATGGAATACGAACAACATCAACGCTATTAAGGCAGGACATTGTGAAGATAAGGAAAAGATGAAAGAATGATGACAGTTGATATTGAGAGGGGAGTGTTGAAGTTCAATATCAACTAGGATTTAGGCTAATATGATTTAGAATTTGTTAGAGTTCTAATATTAGTTAAATGAGAAATCCTAGTTAATGTAGGAATCCTTGATGAAGAAGGATTTATAATTGATGAAGAAGGATTTATAATAGACTAGTTTATTAGAATCTTTATTTAATTAGAATGTTAGATTTCTTATTATATTTGATTTTCTTTGAATAATTTAATTCCTTGATTTTCTAGGATTTAAGACCTATAAATAGGCTTGTAATCTTAAGCATTATACACAAGTATAAAGAGATATAGAAAGGAGCTATAAAGATATATCTTATGAGAAAACTCTTAATAAAATATTATTTTTTTAATTTTTCTTCTTGTTCTTTAACTTTATTTTTATAAATTAACTACCACACCCTATACTTTTTTTCCAATAAATCATTAATCTCTTCTTCAGTCCTTTCAACACCAAGTGATTTGAGATGTTAATTAATCATGATTCTCTACCATGAACAATGACTTGATCAGTGATCCTAAGGAACCAAACAGAGTTCGACCCCTTGTGAATTGTTCATTTATCGAGTTGTTTTGGGACCGTGGGAGTCCCTGTTGGGAGGTATATTGCGATTGCTTGTTTGGGTAGCTCCTCTCTAGATGCCATGTTTCTTGTGTTTAAATTTGTATGTTTAATTGTTTTTTCCCAGTCACTTGGTCCTTTATTCCACGGGTAGCTTAGACAAGAAATACGTATTTGTCCATGTAAGGTGAGATGATATTATTTCCTATTTTTTGTATCCCAGATTATGTCCCCGACAAAATATATTTCACGTCTTTGTGGACCCCTTTTTTGTGTATAGTGTGATCAAACTGTAAATGGGACATAAGCCTGGAAGTTCTCATCATGGTTCTTGAGGTATGGACGGTGTAAACCTTTCATGCTAGAGAACCTTATCTCTTAACAGGTGCTTCCCAAGAAAGTTTCTCTAACTAGAGAGAACAAGGACTGGCTAGTTTTTGGCAAGGCATCGTCACTGCTGACATTACATCACTAGATGCAAGTCTCGATCCCTGCTCCAAATTGGGACTAATATGACCGGAGGAGACTTGCTGGTAGAGCAGTATTCAATGATCTATCGATAATGTTGTTTTATTGACCCCACTAATGAGAGTGACAGTACTGAATATGCCATTGATAGTGCTACCTCTTAGTGGGAAGCGGTACTTGAAAGCTCAACTAGTGCTTTTCTTTTAACACGTCCTACTTCAAGTGGTACACGGTCTTCTTGGATCAATAAGCAGGTAGAGTGAAGATGGAAGGAAGCATGAGAGCTTTAGGCTTACAAGGCTTGAGGAGAATCCCATTCTTGAGGTGGCGGAGCAGAAATTCAAGCACTGGGTCTGCAGTTACACTTGTTAGTGTGAAAAGACGACTGCCTTTTTCTCGCCACGGTGGATCATCATTCTTAATGCAGCTATTTTGGAAGTTCAGGACTCAATGGAAGCAAGCTTTTAGGTGGCAAAGGAGCAGCGCGCAGTGCAGCTATGATCTTTATAGCTACTCTCTGAACTTCGATGATGGTCTCTGCCATGAGTCTTGAGCAATTCCAACGGTATGTTTCTGAATAAAACCTCCCCTTCAGCAATATGTCACTTCATGGCTCGCAGTCGCTTCAGAAGCCTTCTGGGGCATATGGACAAGGTTTCTTTTAAGTTATTGGGGGTATGATCCTTTCTGCGACGGCTTTTATCATTGTTTTACTCATGCTACTTGCTTGTTGAAACCTGTATCAGGACAGATTGTAGAGTCTTCTTGAGCTGAGCCATGTTTCTTCATCCTTCCCCCCAGATAAAAACTATCTTTTTAAATGCTAGTAGTACTGATTATGCTGCCTTTTACTTGATGTTTCTTTTGGTTGCTAAGAAGCAAGGGGAAAGAGAAACCTAACGTTATCTGGGGATCGAAGCAATCTTACAATCAAGCCTAAATATTTCCCAGGATTTGAATGATATATAATTGTAGTGTCCTGAATCTGTTGCTTCGAGTTTTTGTGGAGGCTTCAATCCTTATGGGAGAAATGTCTCCAGAGATAGAGATGAGAAGAAAAAAGCGACCATGTCCTCCATGATTTTATGCAAGACAGCTGCTGATATTGGTTTAAACCTGGTTTTTTCCCCTGTATTTCATCAATAATGCTTCGTTTCTATCCCTATAGTTTAAAGCTTCTCGGTGTTATCCTTCAGGTTGGTTTTTCAAAGTATTTTTAAAATATAAAAATAAAAACAAGTAATTCTTTTTTATAGTTATTTCAGCGTTTGTTCTTATGATTTTGTTGCTGTGTAACTTGCGGTGCATCATGACTGAGATATGCAAAGAAAATGATATCCTTTTCAATGAGATTTTGAAAGGGCAAAGGATGATCGAGCGAATAAGTGGTAGGGTCACCTTTGCTTGTTCTTTCTGTATAAAAACACACACACAAGTCACAACCATATATCTTGCATTAATCCACTACTTAAAAGACAAGACAAGGAGGTCCTCCCTCGGATCCTCCTCCACCCATTCAAGTTCTCTCTTCATTCCTACCTGTCAGTTTTGTGGTAGGCCCTGCCCTTGCCTGTGGCAGATTCGAGAGCCAACCACTGCCTGGGCGGCACCCATGTGCGAGGCAGATTCGAAGGCCACCTGGTGCTTGGATCTTCACAGAGACTCACGTGGCGTAATGACAGCATAAGTATTAAGTTTTTGTTTTTCATTGTTATTACTTATAATAAAAATATTGATATTTATTTAACAACTCATAATATTTTTAGTATTCATACTATTAATTATAAATAAAATTATAATATTTATAGCACAAATAATACTATTTTTTATATAAATATTTTAAATTTTTTAAAAAATAATAATATTTTTAACCCAAATACTATTCATTATAATAAAATGATAATATTTGTAACACCAATTATACTGTTTTTAAGAGTAATACTTTTAATTATAATAACAATTAAAATATTTATAATACAAATAATACTATTTTTATATTAATACTTTTAATTATAATAAAAACATTTGATAATAATACTTTTATCATAATAAAAATTAAAATATTTAAAATCTTTCGTCAAGACCCAATAGAATTGGGTAACGCAAGACATAAAAATATTATTTTTTCTCTCTATAATTCAAAGTGTTCATATCAAAAATATTGTTATTTGTGTTACAAATATTATTATTTTTATTATAATTAATAGTATAAATATTAAAAATATTATCATTTGTGTTATAAATATTATTAGTTTTATTATAATTAATATTATTAATAAAATAATTAATAAGTTTGAAAAAAAAATTATTATTAATATTAAAAAAATATTATTTTTTATATTATAAATTTTTACAGTAATTTTTATGAAAATAAAAAGTGAGCCCAACGCGTAGCGTGGGCATCCAACTAGTTTCATTTTAAAACAAAATAAAGAGCAATCATGAAAGGTAATTTGAAAATATATGATAATCAATACAATTAATTGCACCTTTTTTTTTAATTTATGTGAAAGTTAAGTGAGACTAAAACCTTAAAATGGAGGAAGTCAAAGAATAAACAATAACCAAAAAAAAAAACTCTCAGATTATACATAGACCATCGAGACCTAGTTAATTCAAGGATTCATGTGTATTTTTAGAACTTTTTCTCTTCGAGTTCTTTACTTTTCCTTTTATATTAAATGGATCACTCTATTTATACTATGTTAGTTCATACATCTATGTGACACTTTTTCTATGTGACCCAATAATTCTTTTATTTTAAATTTTTATAGTTTAAAGTGAAAATTAAATAATTAAAATAAAGTAAATTAAATAAAAAAACCCTCAATGAACCTAATTAATTATAGTAAATTAATTCTTACGTGTTTATTTTCCATTTGCTTATTTTTTTAATTACATAAATTTATAAATGGAAGAGTTATTTTAAGAAAAACGTTATGAACTTATGATTTCTGGAAGAAAGGATCCTTACATAAACAAAATAAAAAAAAATTAGTAATAAAAAGAATTGCATGTATATGTGGCCAAAATGAGAGTAATAAGAGACTCAATTGAAATGCACAGTTGCTTAAAACTTGTGCTGCACCTGCACATACATGACATGACATGGAATCTCATTTAATTTTCTCTCGTCTTTATATGTTAAGGTGATAAATAATCCTAAATTTGAATAATTCACAAATTCATGAACTATATATTTTTTATATATATACGTACATACACATTAATGAGCACTATGTACCAAAACCAAAAGGCGTTTTAAACTAAGGTATACAAAATTTAGTAAAATTTCATGTTGTTACCCTTTTTTCTTAACCCCATAAAAAATAAAAATAAAAATAAAAAGATATATACAAGAGAATACATAAAAAGAAATTCTAAAAAAGTATCGCCAAAGTTGTTGGTGGAACTATCATTATTCAACTAAGAAACGCCCCTTCTATAACCCTATTTCCTTGAAATCAAATGTTTCATCTCATATTCTTTATTGGTCTAAAAAAAAGTCATAAATGAGTTTGTTGGGGTTCTAACAAACCAAAACTAAGCTGGTTTTACCATATAATCAATCATTTTGGATTTAGGTGGTTTTGTAACAAACTTGGAGGCTAATGTGAGGTGTTTCTAACCATTTGATCTTGAGAGAATGGAAAAGCCTTTTGATCTTTTATTATTGGCTAATGATTTTTAGAAAAATTAATGATATGTCAAGAACAATATTTCACCAAGCAACTCCTTAGGAGATGTCCAAATAACCATAAACTTAAACGAATGACCTAACCATCAAATCTTTGTTGTGCAAAAGCTACATGAAACAAAAGTTATGAAGTTTTGATTTATGAAAACTTTGTGTATTAGGGACTGTTGAATGTGTGGACGCTTTCTGACCTATTTGTTAGGTCTTTGGTCTAGTGTGGTGTCAGCATCCTCCTCACTTATTGGTTTGTTCATTTCCACACCTTTGATGACATCTATAACCTCTTTGTCTTTGGCCTTTCGTTGTCTTTCTAGTTCTTCAAGTGTAAAACACCTGCTACTTCGAGTTAATCCATCAATTTCGGTTTGCAACATAGAAGAAGGATTCTAAATTTTGGAAGAATTTTTGTAATTATGAGGCAGTGTATTATAGTTCCTATTGTGGGTAAAGGCAGGCCTTATCAGAACAAGCTTTGGCGAACTGCTCTCAGTATGCTGGATCCTACACGCTTCTGCTTTTTTCCCTTGAAAACTTATCATGCCCATGACATCATCCTCTTTCTCATTCTCTATTTGTAAAAAACCACAAGTCATCAATTGTATCCGTTATGGTGAAACTCCTCATATTCCTCAATGTTGTGTCTTATAAAACATGGTCTATGAACCCTAGAAAATATAACTTTAAATCTCTCTACCATATAACAGAATCCATATATGCTTTAGAGTAGAAGAAAAAACAAAGGATAGTATTATGAAAAAGAAAGGAAATTATTATGGAAAACTAAGGTGAAGAAGAGTTGAATAATATGTGTAAAAAAAATCTTTCTTCGACCTCTATTCTTTAATTACCCGTCATAAAATAATATTAACTTGACAATTTTTGGCTTTGAAATCCAACCTTTTTTGTTTTACTAAAAAAAAAATATTTAGGTTAAAGAAAAACACTTTTTAGATTGTTTATTCATGTGTTGAACAATAAATAATCTTTAAGGGCTTAAAACTTATTCATGGGTTGGATAAAAAATCTTTAAGGGCCTAAAATTTATTTTATAGCAAACCCAAATAAAAGACTTGGACCCAAGACCCGAAGCTCTTGAGCTTATGCGTAATGTGTGTGGCTTAAGCCTAATGTGTGTGGCTTAAGCCTAAAACCTACTTAGCATAGGCCTTCTTCTCCTTATAAACTTCGGTGCCCTACAAGCTCAATCTTAACACTTCAACTTTCTATCATATAAGTTAGAAGAGTTCTTAGAGATCAATTTATCATTCACCCATAATTTATTTTAATCAAATTAATATTTTATGTTAAAGTATTTTTGTTGAAGAAGAATTTTCAAGAAAGTCTTAATCCTAAAAATAAGTGGTCTCAACTTTTAATTTAGTCTTTAAATGTTTCTATTAACCATAAACAAATTTCTAATAAACACAAAAAATAATGTAAAAAGAATTTTTCATCTTTGAGGTGTGAATAGTTTTTTAGTTTCTATACAAATTTTTTAAAACAATTAACAAGGATTTGTTTACCTTAAAAATAATAGAAGAAATGAACATAAAAAAATAGGTGAACCAAACATGGCTCTTATTGAAATATTGGAGAATTTGAAAAACAATATTTTTGGTGTTTTCTAGTTTTCAGAGAATTGAAGAATAATAGGTGAACCAAACTTGCCTTTTATTAAAAACACTTGCTTATACTTGCTTGTTGAAGTATTTAGAATTTGATTTGATGAGGCCAGTAGGACAAAGAGATATGAGACCTCTAAGGAATTATTTTGTTGTATGATGACAGAGGGTTCTTCAATGAGCACCCATGTTTTGAAAATGATTGGCTATATTAAAAAATTAAGTCAATTGGCTTTTGTCATGGACCATGAGTTAAGTATTGACTTGGTCTTGCAATCATTACCCCCAAAGCTTTTCGCAATTTATTAAGAACTATCACATGAACAATATGAGACCTCTAAAGAATTATTCCGCTGTATGATGACAGAGGGTTCTTCAATAAGCACCCATGTTTTGAAAATGATTGGCTATATTAAGAAATTAGGTCAATTGGCTTTTGTCATGGACTATGAGTTAAGTATTGACTTGGTCTTGTAGTCATTACCCCCAAAGCTTTTCGCAATTTATTAAGAACTATCACATGAACAAGTTGGATAGTACATTGTCAGAATTGCTTAATATGTTTAAGACTACTAAAGGGGTCCTTAAGAAGAAAAAAGGTCCAGTTCTTCTAGTTCAGTCTTCTACAATGTCTAAGAAGAAGAATAACAAAAAAAAAAGGTGTTGTCTCTAAAGTAAACAAGCCTTCTAGGGGCATGAAGAAAGACAAGGGCACTTATCTTCATAATGGAAAGAAAGGACATTAGAGGAGGAATTGCAAGGAATACCTTGCAACCATAAAGGTTAAAAAGCTTAACGAAGCTTCTACTTCAAGTATGTTTATAATTTTAAACTATTTTACTACTTTGCATTGTAGTTCTCGGGTATTGGATACCGAATGTGGTTTTCACATTGCAATAGCATGCGGGAACTAAAAAAAAGTAAAAGATTAGTTGAAAAAAAAATGGATATACGACTCAGTAATGAAGCAAGGGTTGTTGCATTAGTTGTAAGAACTAGTTATTTTGTTTTGCCTAATAGGTTGATACTAGAACTTTATAATTGTCATTTTGTTCCAGTATTTTAAGACATTATTTTCATTTTATTTAGTATTAAATAGATTTAAATTTATTATTGAGGACAAATGTTGTTCTTTTATAATAATGATGTTTTTATAGATTAGGTAATTATGCTAATGGTTTGTATATACCTGAATTTAAAATTTCCAGGTTCAATATAAATTGTAATAAAATTGAAATATAGATTGAAATAAGTATTAAGATACTTCAATTGAATCGATGTGGTTAATATTTGACCAAATATTTCAAGGATTATCTAAAAGAGAATGAGATTCTTTACACTTCTTAGAACACTACATCCAAATAAAATATATTCTCAACGCTAAAACATTAAATGTTTAGCTTGAACCTTAAGAAACACAAAATCTCTATAAATTTGGTAGGACATGTCATGCATCAATGATATAAGGACCTCTCATGAAAATTGTGAATGACATGTTGCTCATAATTAATAAGCCTACGAATTACTTGGAAGTAATATATTATATTTATTCCAAGAAATGACTTAAAGCTATAGACTTCATGTATTAACCAAGTTTAGAACTTCGTTGATCCACCTGAAGGGATAAAACCTAATGGATCTAAGTGAGTCTTTAAAAGAAAGACTAATATGAAAGGCAATATACAAATATACTATGCAAGATTTAAGGAGTAGGAATATCCGATTTTGATGGTATAATCAACTGATTTGATTTCATAAAAAATATGGATAAACCTTGTGTTTGCAAAAGGTTAATGGGAATGATGTCTTTTTTCTAATATTATATATAGATGATATATTTAGAAATGGCATATTTTTTCTTTAATCAGTAAAGTTTTAATTGTTCAAGAATTTCTCCATAAAAAAATTGAGAGAAACAACATATATTGGATATAGAGATCTATAAAGATAGATCTAGAAGGTTACTATGATAACAATGGAGTCATTGCATAAGCAAAAGAACTAAGGTCTCATCAATGATCCTAACAAGTACTTAATAAATTCCATTTGATTTGATAAATCAATGAAATGAAAGATGTAAAGATAGAATGAGTACCCACCAAAGAGAATCTAGAAGATCCTCTTACTAAGTCATTATCCATGTAGAAGCATTAATGCTACATGAAGCAATGATATTAGATACATGAGCAATTGACTTTAGTGCGGGTGAAAGATTGTTTGTTTAATATGTCTTATAGTTAATCGGTTGGTTACATGTAACATTATTATATTCATATAAATATATATTTATTATTAATAAAGACTTAATTTATCTTTAATATTCATATAATATTATATTAATGAATATAGAGTAAAGATAAAGTTCATGGGACATAAATTAGTTGTTATAATTATGAAATTTTTATTGCATCAAAACATTATTCCTAAAATGTTCATGGTTGATGCTCTCTTAAATATTGGACATTTATTGGAGTCACAAAGACTGGTACATATTATGTTCTTTTTTTTTTATATAAAAGGAAGCAACTGTTCTCATAAGCTGGGGTATAAGGGATGCCTAAAACTAATATGTAAGTGTTTCTCATAAGACATGTACATTGAACCGAACCGCATGAGAATTTCATATAGAGAGTTCACCTATATTTATGAAAAGGCTCACGTGACGATTATGTAAGTGATCCTTAGACTTGAGATCACTAAGTCATCTTATATAGAGAATATTATGCTTTGATACTGTTATATGTTATCTTAATTGAGGTAACGAAAGGCCAAACATTAGGTATAACATGAACTATATGAAGATGCTTAAGTGATCAAGAGATGATTCATCACCCTATATGAATTAGGAAAAATGTTTCATTTGTTCTCAAATAGTATTGACTGAGAAATCATTGGCTAAGGTGGAATGAGATTTGAAAAGAGTTTTGAATCTTATTTAAACGATAAATGACTATTATGTAGATAACAAACATGATTTAACATGACAGACATACTTCATGCTTTAATGTTAAATCAGAACATTATTAATGAAAGGATATTAATTACACTAAGAACCAGTCTCTGAAAGGTTAAGTCAAACCGCTAATAACTTTTCTAATATTTGAGGGATCATGACACGTTGTTAGATGATGCACTTGATCTTCAAATATAAATTAAGCAATTGTTGAATAAATAATAAATTAAATTATTTAATTCTATTTAATTAGAATTATAATTTATATTTGTGCCAATATATTAAGAACCTAATGAATCACACACATTAATAACCATTAGTCAAAAATTAAATTAAGATGATTTAATTAAGTATGGCTTGATTAAAATATATTTTAGAAATTAAGAACTTATCATTAATACAGAGATTATATTTATAAACCTAGAAAAAAAAAGTAAGGACTTGATTGAGTTAATCTCTAAAATGATCTCGAATTAATATATGGATATTATTCAAGGGCAAATTGATATTTTGTCAATTTATAAGGTTTTTCCATATTTTCCTATAAATAATAAGCTATACCTCTCTTTTTTTAAGAGAGGAGTGGTTGTATAATAGACAGAAAAACTATCTAAAAACAATATTAGAGCTAGCACTCTAGGTATAGCAATCCCTCTCTCCTAAAAAGGGATTTAGAAGATTTTTTAGAGGTGGTTCATGTGGATTATTGTTGGAAACCGGATAATTAGACGACTTATGGTTTACGATAACCCAGCTTTTAAGGAAATATTTAAAGACCAAGAACACCAAATCTTCAGGTAATAAATCTCTAAACAACTCTAGATCTATCTAGCGGGATCTTAGGGACTCCCAAATATGTTTTTATAGCCAACATTAGTTTCCTTATTTATCTAGGATAAGTAATTGTAGCTTTAAAGAATCCTCTTAAACATGGAAACCCTTGTTGCCTTTCTTTAACCTTCCTTATACAATAAGGAAACTTTCCAAAATAAGCTAACTAATCTATCATTAAATATTATCAGCTCTTATTTCCTTGTGTAGCTAGCATGAATAAGATTTTCTTATAAGAAAAGGATTTTAGAACATTAATGAATTCTAGCCACACTTGAAAATTATGTTGTAGCCTATTAAAGATTCTTATAGAACTAGGGAATTCCCTAACCAAGTTATCACATCCTTATAGAAAAAGGATTATTGCCAAATAGAAAGTCCACAGGTTAAAAAGAAGTAAATAACAAAATTCATACAACCTATTATGACCTATATCATAAGGATTTCTTGAACTCTGGTTTACTTATATTTTTACCCTAACTTAAATCAATATTTTCGGGAAACGATGGGTAAATTTTCAGCCAGATCCAACGGTCAGATTAAGAATTATAATTGTTTCTATAAAACTAGACAATAGGACAATTATGCTATAATACAATTTTTTTTATTCAATCTTTTCTTCGATTGTATCATTCCCTTTCTATTCAAGATGATTCGACCTCAAATCACCAATAAGTATAATGGATTTTTCAAAAGCCTCTTGTTTAAGCCTTCAGAGCTTTTTTCTTGCTAACACTCGCCTCCAACAATTTTATATGAAAGTAGCAACCATTATCTTTCATCTTTTATCTTTTAGGCGTTGTTACTCCTCTCTCTCTAAAACTTTCCATTCATATTATAGTTCATTTAACTTGTCAAATTCTTTCATTAAAACCCCAAACTTATAAAATAGATCTTTGCATTCTTTATCAAAAACACCAATATGTTTGTTCCTCTTCCTTTGATACCACCTTTCCTTTTGATATCTCCTCTTTCTTTGCCATAATACCTCATTAGAATACATGTAATCTTAATTGTAATACTCCTTTTTCAAAAAAATTTACTTTAAATTTTAAAACTAGTCAGAAAATAAAAAATTTGACCAATCTTTTTTTCTTATAACAGACCCTAAAACAAAAGCTAATGACAATAAAGAAAGTAAGAAGACATTAAGGACTAAAGAAAACTGACCCAGAATAAAAACATGGATAGAAACAAGTAGATTTAACGTGAAATAAGAGAAAAAAATGAATTTAACATAAGGATATAACTTGATTAATGGAGCCAATCTTTGATACCAAATGATGTGAAGCTCTTGATCACGTGGTCAAACAACCCATAATGAAGATGATACAACTCCTAGAAAGCCAATAAATCAGGTATGATAGAAGTGCGACACAATAGAAACCTGTCCAAAAGCATCAGCACTATTGGAATAAAAAAAACCCCTACCCAACGAATACCAATTCATGAACGAGAAGTATAAGGAAGATGTCACAAGGTCAGTTACACCTTGATAAGTCAAATTTGTTCTTTTTTCCAACAAAGAAAACGTGTTGCATCATGCAGAACACAAGTTTATTTCAGCTTCTGGGAGTGGCCTCCCTGCTGTTCGTCCCACTAGCGTCACCCCTCCGATTGGTGCTACCTCTTCCCCTTCCCTAGTAAAAGGCAAGATCCCTTTTGGGAGTCACCAGCGAGCCGCCACTGATATCCCAACAGGTACTACCAATACATAATCTCCTACACTAGTACATTTCCTTGAATATGCATCTTCAACATCTTGCCACTTAAAGGAAACCGATATTGGATAACCCATAGATATGTGGCATTTATGTTTAATCGGATATGTTGCTAGGAAATTCCTAGGATTTGCATCTCTGTCGAACTTTATTAGCAAAACCTGGAAACACAAATCAAATTTTACCATACATGACTCTGGCTGGCTAATTTTTGCTTTCTCCTCTGAAATGGAAATGCTTGATATCCTGGGTGGAGGTCCCTACTATGTCTTTGGTCGGCCTCTCATTCTGAAGGTCATGCTGAATTTCTTTAATTTCAAAGCCACTGATATGACGCATATGCCGACTTGGGTAAGATTTCCTAACTTACCTCTCAAATGCTGGACTTCTATCTGCCTTTCAAAAATTGCTAGTATGATTGGGAAGCCTACACACTACGATGCTTCTACTACCTCCATGACTCGGCTATCATACGCTAGAGTCCTTGTAGAGGTTGACCTGCTTATGGATCTGCCTATTTCTGTTAATGTAGTCCTGCCCAATGGCTCACCTTTATCTCAGCAGGTTATGTACGAATCACTCCCTCGTTTCTACAAGTAATGCAGGGTTCTCGGGCATACTGTTTCTACTTACAATAAAGGAACCAGTTCTAAATGTAAGAAGAAGTCCCATAAGGCTCCTGCTTGCTCTGGCAACTCCAGCCCTTCTACAGAAACCGTTGCTGTAGAGAAACAACAACCATATAGTGAAGGCCCTCATGAAGACCCATACATTAATCCAATATCTGCTGAAGCTTCCACGGCTGTTGAAAAGAGGCATAAATCACCTGGGCGCAAACGAACCAAGCTAGCTGAAGTAGGACATTCTGGTGCTAAACGCTCTACTTCTCTAAAAGATGTACATATATCTGCTGAATGTGATGCTATTGCAAATGTGGAGCCTCCCAAGAGCTAATATTTAACTCGTAGCAAAATTACAGCCACTAATAACTTTGGCTAACAGGAGAAACAAAATAGAGTATCCAAGACCGCTATTGTAGCTGATTCAAGACATCAGAGCAGCTCTGATGATTCTGCTCCAACATCTTCTCTCTGATTTCCTCTTTTGGTTTCATTGTATTTGTGGATCTTTATTTGATAGGGAGTCTGTTCCCTTTTTTTGTATATATTGTTATGGATTTGTTTGTTGGCCTTGATCCTTAACTGATCAAGTCATGGTTGCCCTTTGTCTTGGTTATGAGTTTCTCTCTTGCTGCTTTTAGGCATGTCTCTGCCTTCAGCTGGCTAGCTGTTGTTTCTTCTTGTGTTGTGTTTTTTGATTTTGTTTTTCTATGTGCAGGCTCTCTGCTTGCTTGCCTTGCTACTTGGTTTACCATTGTGCAGAGTTACTGCTTGGCTTTTTGTTGTTGTTGCTGGCTGTGTTACCTTTGCTTTCTCATTGCTGATTGAGCATTTAGGTTCTTGGCTTCCTGTTGTGCAGTCATACTGCTGGATATGCTAATGCTTTGCCTGCTTGACTGCATCTCCTTTTCTTGGTATTGCTAGCTGGGTGTTTTGTTGCTGATTTGCTGGTTGTTGCTTTTGGCTCTGCTAGTTGGGTTTTGGTTTTTAAAGCCCTTGCCTGCTCTTGTCTTTGTAGTTGTGGTAGCTTGATTTCATGTTATTGGTTGCTGATTGTGCTGGTGCATTGCCTCCCTACTTATTAGTTGTTGTTCTCTTTGTTAGGATACCTAGTTTCAGTTGTATTCTAGATGGGTAGTTGCTGCGTGTTTTTTTTTCTTGTTTCTTGGATGTTGTTGGCTGCTCTCGGCCTCTGTGGGAGCTCATCCCAGTTTGTGTTTTAGGGAGCCTATTATGTTTTCATGTTTATATTTGTATATATAAATGACTTGTTGGTTCTCCAGCTCTGTTTCATTTAATCTATAAATTTCTTACATTTAATAAAAAAAAAAAACAAGCCTTCACAATTTCAATTATAACAATAATTATAAGTGTATTTAAACCCTTTAACATAAATTATTACAAGTATTTCTTTCTAATCAAATATTATCTATAGAAAATAGATATAATGTGTTGTCCAAAATAAATCCACAATAAAAGGAAAATAAGCACTTGAATTTTTTTCTATTCTTTTAACTATAAGACATATATAAATAACACAAGAAATATAACAAGCACAAGCAACACATAATTCTACCAAATATTGTCACCATAAGAACCCAAATTTGAATTTTATTACTGAATATTTTCTCTTCTAGTAGTCTTCTAAAATACAAACTAAATAACCTTATTTATAATAATAGGTCTCAATTGAATAAAAAGAAAAAGAAATTCCTAAACTAAATAGGAAGAATAAAAACACCAGAAAAGAAAATATTTTTCTATACTAAATGGGAATAAAAATAATTAAGGAAACAAATAACTTTCCCGACAAATTCTTCTACATCAATCTCCCCGGGTTGGAAGGAGTTCATTCTCGAGTTCAAATTGTTGTTGTCTCGATCTCTTGGATGTCCAATCAAGACCCTCTAACTTTTTCTCTCTCTTCATTTTAGATTTTGCATAAGAAACATCAATTGACAAATGATTTCTCTTCCACTAGCTTCTAAAGTAATGAATTGTAAACCTCAAACTTGATTTATCAACATGTGTTTAATCCATATAACCTTTAAACAAATCTATCTTAGTGATAATTTTAAACTTGTGATCAACATAGTCTAAGCTAATAATTGTACCGTACATGTTCTATTTGCACTCAATCTTTAACTTATCAACAAGGACACTATCGATGACATTATCATCATTATTTTCATTATATATGTTATCATTATCAATATAATCATCATCAAAATAAATATCATAAATCTCCAAGATACTCATCTCGATCAAGAAGTTAACTCCTCTACTTATGCCTTTGAAACATATTTTTCAAATTGGTTATTGATATGTGATCACTCTCCTTACAATACTCAGTTTTTTCTTCATCTTCGTCAATTTTTGGGTAATTTTTAAAATCACCGCAACAACTTTATCACTTCCAATCGACATGTTAATTATGTAATTTATCTTTGCGTATCTTCTATCACCAGTTCCTGGACGTTGTTTTCTTGAGGGAGAACCTACTCATTTCCTCTTACATGAGTAAATTTTATTCTGCAACCACCTCTTCTAGCAAAGATTATTCAGAGACACATAACAACTAACCACTAGGAATCGTTAAACTCTGATACCAACTGACACGAACAAAAATAACTCAAGAAAAATAGGAAGCACATGCAACCCATAATTTTTTTGAATAAGGTCACCACAAGAACTCTAATTTGAATTTTATTATTGAATATTTTTTGTTCAAATGGTTTCCTTAAATATAAACTAAACAACCCTATTTATAACAGTCATTGGCCTATATTATAAGAAAAAATAAAATTTCTAAGCTAAATAGGTAGAATAAAAACACCATAAAAAAATAATTTTCCTAAATTAAATAGGAATAAAAATAACTAAGAAAACAAATAACTTCATCTAAAAGTCCTCATGCATCAAATTAATTTTAACATTTTTATAAAAAACAAATTATGCCATTCTTAACTTACATTAAACATTCGGCATGCATACCAAAACTTTTCCTCAATCAAATACCTTTACGTCAAATATTTGCAAGTACATCCAACTCAGCTATTGGCTTGCTAGCTAATTACCCTATGAAAAACTTGACAATTCCTGGATCATAGAACGGTAGAAGAAGTCATAAAATGGATACTACTTGTCACAGGGCGACGTCGAATGGCGGGCTTCCCTCTTGGGAGGTATTGGGAAAAGAAAGGGTTTTGAGTTTAATCATAAAATTAGGATTAAGGTTCAAGAGTCGCCACCTAATATTATGGTTATTAAAAAACCTATGGTCTGCGAGAGTTCGGGTAAGAGACTAGTTGTGCAAGAGAAAGACGCATCACCCCTAGTGCACCCTACCTAAGGTAAGTTGCATTGTTGTTTGACTATTATTCTATGTCTTGTTCCTATCTGTTGGTTTTGTCTAAGGCTCAAAGCATATCTTCTTTTGTGAGGAAATCTTTATCTTATCGGGCTAAATCTTAATCATTCTAAAGTCTAAATTTTAGCATCATATTTATTTTGCACTTTGTATTTTTTATCTTAAATATCTAAGGGCATACTCTACTTTATAGTTTTACACTCTTAAGTATTAAATTGTAC
>Ga0307517_10004991_pt1 | contig 20200 bp, 22 predicted proteins | sample 23_EM_MG_FD_194515 | JGI IMG/M metagenome (GOLD analysis project Ga0307517, IMG submission 194515) | Populus trichocarpa ectomycorrhiza microbial communities from riparian zone in the Pacific Northwest, United States - 23_EM | ecosystem: Host-associated > Plants > Roots > Unclassified | place...
CCAAATAATCATGCCTGCCGGGCGCGCGCAGTGGTCAGTCCTGGCGATGAAGAAGAGTGTGATTGTGATGGATTTCACCCACACTGTCGGGAAGGAAGGTGAAAGGCGGAGGGCGGGCGGAGGCGCCCGAAATCTCCCACAGTCAATGACAATCTTGAGCGTCAACATTGCGCGTCTAAGTAATACGACCGAACGTGCTTTCTAACTACCCAAAGCACGACCCAATAAAGCCACCGCATCATTCAGAGTCACTACGTAGTGTACTCGCACTCAGCCACCTTCAAAGTCTCCCCGCGCTCGTTCACAGACAAAGGCTCGAATCCGAACGCCCTGTCGACCACTTCCAAACTCAGTTCTGGCGCTATTCCGGACGGGATACACAACAGAGATCCCAAACTGATCCGGACACTGCCAGGATCCAAGAGAGGATAAATGTACTGGATGGTTTTGAACGAGGTGAGGGCGGAGAACAGTGTGACGGTGCAAGACCATCCAGAGAACGAGTCGAAGAAACCCCTTCGCTCAAGTGGAGTGTCCGAGAGCCGTGAAACGATGTACGACCGGGAAACGGGACCGGTTTGGACGTTGAGGACGCCCCCGGGTCCAGCCCTTGGAACCAAAACCCTCTTCCCGTCAACCTCGCTCTCCTCGGCACATCATGCATCGAGCACAAGGCCGAACGTCTGATGCCGCTCGAAACCACGGCAAATACCTCGATGATGCCACTTCGGCCTCTCAGCGTGCCTGATCTCGTTTGAAATCCGGTGTGGAAAGCGGCACGCATCCTCCGTGCGGAGGATTTCGATGCCTTCCCGCATGATCTATACGCGGTGGTCGCGGTGGAGATTCTCAGGGTCGTATCACCCCTTCAGAGACTAGCCAGATTGGAGGTAGTTTGGGGGAGGGGATCCAAATGCGGAATCTGGCAGGGTGGGATGGGTTGAGGGCATCAAAGTGAGTGGCGGCAACCTGCTCGACCACCAGCCGTTGAGATCTTCAATGCGTATTTCGTTTGCCCTGAGGAATGGCCGCTGATTACCGTTCGAGATCGAACAGTCCGAACGTTGTGAGAGGCGAAAGACTTTCTGCTCGACTTGATCTACTTTCCACGGCGCTTCCAGGGTCTCGTCATCGCCACTTTCTTGACTTTCGACTCCCGGTTGGGCGAAGAGAGCCCGGACCCGTGCGTTCGCCCCCGGTTCGCTGCGAGCGGTGCTTCGGTCGAAACATGCCCAACTTGTAGGCTCATTCAATTGCTGTCCTGCACTGATAGCAGAGTGAACGCCGAATCTAACTGAATTCTCTCTCATCCCTTTCGTTCTCAGTTGTCCGACAAAGTTTCCACGTCGGCCGCAGGTAGTATACGACGTGATCATCACCATGGAAGCGACGCCCACCGGCTCCAAGTTCTCCGGATTTGTCGGTCCTGCCACCACTCCGAGGATAATGGCAGACACGATCCCGTCAATCTCTTGCTCTTAACGGACTAGACGGTGTCGAAGACCGAGAATAACTCCGCTAATGGACGGTGTGCCTTCATCTGTCGTTCGTAAAACGAAGGTTGTCTAAACGATATCGATGTGAGGAAGCACATGGTACCCGTCGTAACTCATGTTCACAGCACCAAATTGAGGACGTGCATAAAGCCCTTTCACCAACGTATCCAACCCGCCACCCTCACAACGCATAAAACACGGATCTAGTCAAGGCGATTATGGTTTTGTATATCCCTCCGCCACGATATCCCTCCGGGTCACACCCTACTCGCTTCACCCAGCTCATTTGGTCTTTCGCTCATCCGCCCTAAATTGTACACTCCACAACTCATGAGACCAAGGACGGGCAGATGCGTTGTGCAACCGGTTGGGCGATGCCGGCCTCATGTAATTGCGATGTTCCACGGCGAGCTCTTCGACGCAAAGGAGTCGGGGAAGCTTGCCGCTATAGTTAGATACCGCCCGTTGGACATAGGGTAATCAATGCACATGCGTTAGGTATTTCCCGTAAACCCATACGTGCCCGTACAGCCGCATGAGGGAGGAGGGCACGCAATGTTCTCGTGCTCATCGAGGAACTCAAAGTCCTATCGTGACTTGTTCAGTTTTTCCATTTCCTCATCCAACAGTGTACTAGGGTTTTTAAATTTTAATCGTTGTACGCGGTTACGAAGCGGGTCTGAAGCACGACGATTATTGGCGTGCACAGATCGGGAGTTGCCAGCCTTGAGCTTGAGGTTTGCCTCGAGGGCACAACGGGGCCGGGCGCTACACTCTTCCTTGCCCTTCCCCCCTCAAGATGCTGAACCGCCTGAAGAAACGTTGGAAATCCTTCCGAAGACCGGTGCCCCCCGAGAACCCTACCCACCAAAACACCGACACCGGTGCAGAGTGTGGCAGGGACTCTGAAGGTGAGTAACGTTGGGGGGATTTCGGGGATGGTGGGGTCGATTGGACTGATTCTACCATGACACCAGATATCTATGTCGGCCACGGAGGGGGTTCTCGGATCGCAAATCGGGGCAGAGGGACTGGGGATCAACTACCTCCCGTGCAGAATGCCTCAACGTCAAGTCTGACTCCTGGGCAAGAGGGTGGCAACGCAAGTGAGTGCGGTGAGCTATAGCTATTGGGACCGACGTTTATTCCCCGTTGCGGTAGCACTGCAAGGACGAGGGCACATGCATGGGGGCTCCGCAGGAGCGCGGAGCCAGCAACTCAGTCGCAACACTCCTGATCTCCACTCCACTAAGAGGGATTCAAATCGGAGGGAGCACGAAGGCCGGGGACAGAGTGTCCAGCAACCTTCAGAGATTGCTCCTGAATGTACACTTGGCGATGGTCAGGACGGAGGGGATGCTCATGACATCGATCAAGCCCAGTCCGGGAAGTCTAGGGGTAAGTCTTGGTGTTCGTGTATACTACAGTCCATGTTGACCGCTACTAGTTAAGGAGAGAGGCCAGATTAGGCGGGCCGTTGACCGTTTCGTCGCTGTGGTCGATCTAGCGAAAGGGCCAGCCGAAGCGTTTGGTCCCCTCCAAGCCGTCTTGGAGTCCATCTCCATCGCTTACGCCATGCATCAGGTTTGCTTTGACGCTCTGTTCAAAACCCTTCTTGACAATCACATCTCCAGAAAACTGTTGCCGTCAAGGACAAGATCGGTGTATTTCGCTCACGCATCGCTACGCTGGAGGAGTTTTTCGAGAAGCCCGCAAGTGATGAGGAGGAAACAGAACGCCGTGAAGAATTGTTGATGTACGCAAGTGGTCCCCATTCAGACTGGATGCTTAAACCTTTCTAGTAAACTCAAAGATGTCGGGGAACGGGTACGGACGTTGGACGGGAAGTCTACGGCTCTGCGATACCTCGATAATGCTCAAGACAGCGAAGAGGTCAACGGACTTCTCGAAGATCTGCAAGAGGCTGTCAACGACTACTTGGTTCGTTCATGACTGCGACACTCCTCTCGATGCTGACCAGGATAACAGATGGCACAACAAACGGCGATCTACAATAAAGGATGTCAGCTTATGGTGGGTGGCCCCCCTTTCGTGTCCGAACAAGTGGAATAATCTTTCTTGACAGGATGCAGGTCAGGATGTTCTCTGCCCTCTACGACAGGTGTCTGACATGAAGCTCTGGTAGCCGAAATGGCTGTCCTCAATAATTTCCGCAGTGCGAATGGGGCCGAGCACCGACACGGTGAACGCAAAGGTTGTCTCAAGGGAACGCGCGGAACCGTCCTGAACGGCATCGAACTCTGGGCAAGGGACTTCGGCAAGTCCCCCGTCTACTGGTTGAATGGGTTGGCCGGAACGGGGAAGAGCACCATTGCGAAGACGATCGCGGAGAGGCTGTTTGCAGACGGTCAGCTCGGGGCCTCCTTCTTCTGTTCAAGGGATTTCAAGGATCGGAAAAACCTTCACTTCATGTTCCCGACACTGGCCACTCAACTCGCGCGCAGGTACACAAAATTTCGATCGATCCTCGTCCCGTTGATCCAGCGGGATCCAGGAATCGCCTACGAATCACTGTACAACCAGATGAACAAGTTGATCGTCCGGCCCCTCAAAGAATCCAGCATCTCGACTGTAATCATCATCGACGCTTTGGACGAATGTGAAGACCGGGAGCCGACTTCGGCGATCCTGTTCGTCCTTGGACAGTTGATATCCAAGATCCCGAAAGTAAAATTCTTCCTTACTGGTCGCCCGGAGCCACGCATCTCTGGAGGTTTCCGTCTCTCGCTGTTGGCGAAAAATACGGACATGTTCATTCTCCATGAGGTCGAGCCGGACCAAGTAGACAGCGACATACGGCTATTCTTCGAAAACGGCTTCTCGGAACTGGCGGGTCGTTGGTGTGGGTTGGATAACTGGCCAACCGGAGAGCAGCTGGACCAACTTTGTGGACGAGCAGCAGGACTGTTTGTCTATGCTGCGGTGACAATCAAGTTCATCGATAACATCAAGTGGGATCCCAGAAAACAGCTGAATATCATTCTGCGGTCGCAGAAGATTGGTAATCCCGAGGGGAAGACCTTGGACTCACTGTATACATCAATTCTTCGGGAGGCTTTCGGCGATGATGGACCGGAGTATGACGCCAAGACTCGCTCCGTCCTCGGTGCTGTTGTCCTCGCAATCAACCCCCTCTCTCCATCCGCTACCGCCACGCTCTTGGGATTCGATACCGGGGATGTCCCCCCCATACTGTCATCATTCAATTCACTCCTTATCCTCCAGGAGGATGTCAATCATCCTGTTCGGCCTTTCCATAAGTCATTCCCTGACTTTGTCATTGATCCAAACCGGTGCACCAACCAGAGGTTTCACATCTCCCCTCCAGATCACCATTTCCAACTTCTTATCGACTGCCTTGGTCTGATGAATCAAACACTGGAGAAGAACATGTGCAAGCTCCCGGATGCCGTCGCAAACTCAGATGTCAGCGACTTAAAGGAGAGGACTGAGCGATACATCAATCCAGCTTTGCAATATGCGTGTATGTCGTGGCACATACACCTTGTTGGTGCGGAAACGACACCGGCTCGTGCACCCACAATCACCCCTACCCTACGCCAGTTCCTTGAGAAGAAGTTTTTGTTCTGGTTGGAAGTACTAAGTGTCCTCGACGCCGCCAGGAATGCGGTTGAAGCACTGCAAATCACCATAGACTGGTTGCAGGTGTGTCGGGTTTTTATGTTTGATGTCTCGCCTGAATTTACCCAGACCGGATACAGGAGTCACCAACGCTTGACCTCGCCAACGACTGTTTTCGTTTCGCAACCGGATGCTTCGAAATCATCAGCGCATCCTCTCCGCATATCTATCACTCGGCGCTCTTAGTGGCCCCCCAAGAATCGATCGTACGAGAACTATATGAGTCACACGCCCACCCTTTCACGAGAGTTGTGCATGGGCTACCGATGTCATGGGATAAAAGTACTGCGGCCACGACGCGTCCCTCTACAATCGATGTGGTTGTATGGTCACCATGCAATAGGTTCATTGCCATTTCCCGGGAAGGTGCCATGACGGTGGATGTGCTGGATTCAGCAACTCTCCAGCGACTTCAAACCCTCGAATCCCCACAGGGCACATCCGTATGGCATAGGGCGGTCATTTTCTCCCCGGATAGTCGTATTTTAACATGCTCCAGTGGTGGTTCCGTGGACTCCCGTCACCAATGCCAAGAGCTATCCGTCGTCAGCTGGGACCTCCAGACAGGTGGTGTAGCCAGCATCATCAGGTGGAAAGGACCACCACGGGAAAATGTGGGAAATACCTCCATCACGTTTTCGGCGAATGGAAGGGCAGTTGCCGTTTTTCGTTGGTATCGGGGTAAACCCAGCACCGCCAACGTCTTCATTTTCGATGTCGCCTCCGGTATACACATGCACTCCCATTCGTTCGACAGTCACACTCCGCTCATGGACAACATTTGGGCTCACGGAGAATCCTTGCGGTTCGCAACTGTTCATACGGGGACCATCACCATCTGGGAAGCCGGGTTCACCTCAGGTGCCACACCCACGGAGGTCGAGACCCTTCCTGCCCCGGACGGCTATCACGATGTCTACGGCAGCCTTCGACTCCTCCCCGCCCCATGCAGACTCGCCCTCGTTCTTGAGCGCGGAGTTCTGGTACGCGATGTCCGGAATTCCAACCACCTGCTACATTTTACGGGCGCTTGGTTCGATAAAAGGATGTCTTTCTCCTCCGATGGTCATTTCTTTGCATGCTCAACTACCGGATCGGGCATTTATCTCTGGAAGGAGTCGCCCACTGGCTATATACTTCACCGAATACTTGAATCCAGCACCGACTGTCCCAATCCACTCCTCTCCCCAAATGGAGAATCGATTGTCGTGTTCGGTAATCACACGATCCGGCTATTTCGTACAAGTTTGATCACCACCCCTTCCAGTATTCCGACCCGGGCTCCTCGACGCACCAAGGATTTCGTCCTGGATTTTTCTCCTGACGGGGCGCTGGCAGCGGTCACGGTGCAGAATGGCGGAACGGTCGTAGTTCTCAACCTCAAGTCCGGTGTCCCACAGTTGACCATCGATGCAAATGTGCGGGTTTATGGTCTCAGGGTGATCGGGAATACTGTTGTTGTTATAGGTGGCGAGAAGGCCATCACTTGGAACCTGCCTACAGGAGACTGTGTCCCTGATGCTAGGGTGGGTCGCAAAGATAGCTCTCGGACAAGAAACCTCCGTTATCCGTTGCTTGTGGGCAGTGCGTCGATCTCTCCCGATTCCCGCTACATTGCCGTCATGTCCGGGGAGCCCCTCCTCCACCTTCTGTCCATTTATAGCGCATCTACCGGAGAGCGTGTTGGGAAGGAGATATCAATAGCTGGAACCACACCTGGAACCACACTATGGTTTTCTCCAGACGGATGCGATGTCTGGTGTGTTCGGGATAGCAGTGAAGCGTGCCGAGTTAGCGGGGGGCAGGATGTGCTGGAGCTACCAAAGTTAGAGTGGCGCACGGTTGATGTCGAAGGATACCCCTGGAGATCATCTCAAGATTTCCAGGTTACGAGCGATTGGTGGATACTTGGCCCAGATGGAAAGCGACTCTTGATGTTGCCTCCTCCTTGGCAGTCTTACGCGGTACATCGGGTATGGAAGGGGCGGTTTCTCGCGTTACTGCATAGTGCACTATCAGAACCTGTTATTTTGGAGTTAAATCCATGACCTGTGATTGATTACCTTGCACCGTCTATCTCTTTCACTTCCCATTTCTACTCCTGTCTTCTACTTCTGTCTTTATTCAACTCGCACCATGACTGAAATATATACCTGTCCTACAGTTTACTCCCATCGTCCGAGTACCCTCCACATAGCGTGCACCAATCATTCCGAAAAATCAAGTGTCGAGACGGCAGCAGCACATGGTGGGGTTGAAGTAACTTGGGTTGCAGTCGGCCTTTCAGGCTTCTGTTTGGAAGGGGTCTTAGCGCGGTTCCCTAAAAGGGTTTTGGGTGTAGCCTTCTCGGCAATTCTTTCTGAAGCTGTGTTGTCTCCAAATCCTAGAGGGGTTACAACTTGGGACGCGACCAACCCGACGGTGGAAGGGTCAGCTGCTTACTTTTCAAACCCAAACCTCTCGCCTAAATCTCAGTACAGGAGGGACAGCTCTCGGTTTAAACCTGGAGCCAGGAACAGCACGAACAGAATCATTTCTTTGTCATACCATGACCAACCCACGACGTCAACTTCGAACGACTTGAACGCCGATAACCCCCACCCGAATTCGGGATCCAGACGTGGCGTAACCTCTGAGTACGCGTAACCCAGTCAGCCATTTTGTGTAATCTTGTCCGTGACGTATCAGCCACTCTTTCCAACCCCGGCGCTGGCGGCACCCCTGATGGTCTGGACTGTTGAAGGGTACCTCGCAATGTGCCCGGTTTCTTTTGGGATGGTGTAGGCCAAACTGAAACGTAGGGATGAAGTGAGTGAGTTTACCGCTTTAAGTCGTCGAGGTCAGGTCTGGCAGAAAATTGCGCCCAGCACTCGGTGGTGTCCCCAGTGTTGTGTGGTGAAGTGAAACCCTTCAGAAACCCTGACGGGAGTTTGTTCAAATGGGTCAGTCTTGCGTCCCACACGACCGAAGCACAATGGCTTTTCCGGTACGCGTCAGGAAGTCCGTCCGGTCGCCGCGCGAAAATATAACTGTGGGTCCTACTTTTGGACGACGTTTCCCTTTGTCCCGATTCTCCGCGGGCAAGGTTATTCGAATATCGCCACCGGAACTCAGGCCGGCTATCCTTTCGAAAAGGTCGCTTTCGGCGAACATTTCCGGGAGGGTTAGGATAGCAGCCCGGATCCCCAATTGTGAGGTCTACTTGTTACGCAAGTCGAACCCGTGGGTCGTCTTTGATTATTCTGACGGGCTCGCGCATCCTACCGGCAAGACAGCGCGTTCCAGTTCAGGAGGTCTGAACAGATGTTACGCCGTATTTGATTGTCTTTCCGTAAATAAGACGTCAGGAGGGATGAAGGTCGAAGCGTTAACTGGTGTACCACATCGTTCATGGGCACATAAGCATTGAACCAGAGCCCTGGTGATATCTCCTAGATGTGCGAGATGGAATCGGAATCAAGGGACGCGAGCAAAGTGGGTAATGTCCAGAGAACTGGGACACGTTGATGGAGTGCCAATGTGAAGGGTGGTTCACGGCGAAAACGAAGTCAATCGTCGGCTTCTTCGCGGTGGGATGTCCACCTTGCTCAAAGACCCCTGGGCCATGTGCAAATGCATACCGGATTGGAGCGTTGAATATCGAGACGATCGATTCCAGGAAGTCCGTGTAGAAGCCGCTACCGGTAGAAGCTGGGTTTCGTTAAACGTAGGGGGCAGGTGAGGCAAGTAGGGGTTCCGAATGCGTTCTAGTCTTCGAGGAGGCGGATTCAGGCGACTTGCCCTCGGTTTCTGCACGGTTAGCAGAGGCGGAGGTGGTGGTAGTACGGACTGGCCAGAGAGAATAGGTATGTAGCCGCCCACCACGGCACCGAGAATGACAACATTGCCAAGTGTGGGGAACTATCGGGAGAAACCGTTCGGGAATGCGCCCCGCCCGGCTATCCAGTGATCACGGTAGCCTCTTGCGAGAGCTCCGCTCCGTCGTTCTCGCGGGGCCGAGAGGGAGGAGGGAATGGTAGGTATGTGTGTTGGGGGGGGGGGGGGGGTCGCGGACAGTGTTGAAGTGCTCCAAGATGAGGACACTTGCGGACAGAACCTGCCTGGAAAAGACGTGAACGCGAGTTCCGGCGATCTGTTCAGAACTCACCGGGGGACACCATGGCAAATGTCGTTGATGGCGTAACGCCGACCCCAAGATTTCAAGTAGGGCCAGTGAGACCCCCAACCCAGAATGCCAAACGTGGATTGAAAAATTCGTTGATCTGGTCATCTGAGCCTCCGGTGGTGCGTTTATGTCCGGAAACGGCACGAGTAGTATTCCAGCGCAAGCACGATGTAGGCACCACTGCGAGAAGGAAGGTCCTCGACTTCGGTGAGGATGGCGTAGTCCATGTTGTGCGTGTTCTTCAACTTCTCCATCAGATGGCACTCGGGGCGCAAGAGCAGGATCTCTTGCGTCACCGGAATACCCAGACAGTCGCAATGCCGTATTGCCACTGGTTGTAATGGGGTCTCTCGGATTGCAATCGAGTTGCAATGCGGGTCCTCAGCATCGCAATATCAGGTTGATATTATAATCACGCTTTTGACATCAGCAAATCGCGGAAAGTCCGATATGTGTTGGCGATCGAAGTGCTTCCCCGGCAAGGGCTCACAACCCGTTATAACCCGTTGCAATTCGTTGCAACTCGCCTGGGTGGCGCTTAAGGTCGGGTTATGTAACGCGATACAACCCGTTATAATCCTCTACGGAAGTGGCATGATGTTATAATTGTTTGCCGGACTTTCCACGACTTGCTGATGACTTTGACTTGGAGCGAGTAACTAGAAAAATGCCGACTTCACGCCGGCTAAAACCCTGCTTGCCAACCAGTGTTGATTGGAAAGTGTCCGACAGAAGAAGTGAAACATATATGATTGAAGATTGACTGACACTACAAATGTATCGATGGCATAGAGTCAAGGAAAGTTTATTGTCTGAGCAGGCGAGGGGAGGGTGCGTTCGAGGAAGGAAGACAGTGAGACACTTAAACTGTCAGTGCACTCATGTGTGATATACCCCCTAAACCTCGCATCCGGGGGCCATGGTGCGGTGGTCGATTCGGACCATTACCCAACCCCAACAACGCTAGCACGAAGCGAAATAGACTCAGGGGTGGTTGCGACTCCGGAAACCCCTAGCCTACTGTATCTCTGGGCCTTGCATCACGTTGGAGGTAATCCAGAATATACGGCCCAGCGGCCTGTACAACTTCCTCAGGTGTGCAATTGTGGAACTCAGGTTTCGCGTTGTCTGTCCCCCAGGGAACTCCAGTCGGTGTATGATCGGGATGACATGGCGGAAGTTTCCTATCAAGGAGAGTTGTTCCAGGTAACATAGAGGCACCGAGGACGTGGGGCGCCGCACCTTGGCACACTCCTTCGTCTGCAAATCATCAGCAGGCGAACACAGGCTCATGTCCTCACTCTCCACATTGGCTTCGTCCGACATGGTCGCGGTTAACCTGTAGGTGCCACTGGAAACGAAAGCATTCACCTTGGTGGCCCCAGCGTACCCGATCTTGTCAGAACGCAGCACGTGTCGTCCACATGGAGGTTTTCGACGCCTTCTCATATGATTTGCACGCGGTCACGGCGGTAGAGAGTCAAGAGCAGAGCCCTCCCGCTCAAAAATTGGTTGGGCTGGAATTAGCTTGAGAGGGCCGAGAGCGATAGCGAGGAGGACACGTCCGAGCGATCGAGGTGAGATCGTCAACTGGGCAGCGACAAGTTGGACTTCACACAACGCTGGTGGGGACGCTCGCCCATAGTACTTACTCGCCCAGCAGGCGTTGGGACGCTGCACGCGTGTATAAACCCGATATTCAAAACTGATGGGAGGTGACTTACAAGAGGAAGATATAAACGAAGCTGCTCACGGCTGGTATCTGTGTGAAAACGAAAGGGGGGGAGGAAAACGACGGAAACAGAAGACGAAACCGTTGTCAATGGGAAGTGAGGACACTCCTGAATCCATTGCGCCCGTGCTGGGCGCCAGCTTGGAACTGAATGAAAGCCACGAGGCCAATCACTCACTATCGCACCACCATCTGCCTTGACCAAACAGCGACATGGACGATATGCGAAATTCGTTCTCCAGACTAAAAAAGAAAATCAAGCACAGGCTAACAGGGAGCAAACGCAAACCAGACAGCACACGGGCCGACGCGCGCAGGGGGAGAGTTGACCCAACGGGTGCAGCGGGCGGCGATCACGACCGAGGTGGGAGCGGGACCAGCGCAGACGGACGGAAAGCCCGCCCGGCGAGTCGGGTCCCTCAGCGAGAATCTGTGCCATCAGGTGGAGGCAATAATGACCAGCAAGGAGGAGACGCAGACATCCACGGAAAGGAAGTCACCCAGAGATATTCGTATCTAGACCCGGAAGCCGAGGTTGCGGTCACGGTGGAAAGTAGACACAGTGGAGAAGTCGGGCAAGTCTATCCCCCTCCATCTGCTCCTTCGATCTCGTGCGGTGGGGAACCCGACGGTATGAATATTGTTATTTCTGTTGCTACCTCTGATCGTACCTTTAGACAACGCAGGTACCTCTACCGCCCCTGATCCTGCACCAGAAGTTCTTCATCCCGGCAAGACTGTTGGGCCGGGCGTTGCTGCGGACGAGAACAAGTCGAACTGGAAATCTCCTGCGTCCACCACGGCCAAGTTACTCCTCCGTGGGGTGAGAGACTCCACAGATGCATTCGGTCCGCTCAAATCGATTGCCGGAGGTCTCTGCTTTATCCTGGAAAATTGCGAGGTACGATCCTCCTCTCGCATACCCCTTCCACATCGCTTACGGGCGCACCAGCGAATGAGGGCGGATAAGCAAGCGATGGAATCTTTGGCACCCCGGGTCACGGCGCTCGCTGAATTGCTCTGCGCACCTGTTCCTCAGGGTGATGCCAACGAGCAGGAACGGAGAGAGGAACTGGAACAGTAAGCCCACACTCGCCAAAGTCATAAGTTGAGCCTGACAAACAGGGATCATTAGGAAGCTGGGAAATGTTCTCCTAGAATTCGAGCCATTGGCAAAGCAGGGGAAGGTTGAGGGTTTCTTTAGCAATGTCGAGAATGCGGATAAACTTGGCGGTCTGGTCGAAGATGTCCGTGATGCAATGATAGATTATCAGGTATATATCCGCGAGCCATTTGTTTCTGGCACCACTGACACTCGCACCAGACATCGTTGCAGCAAGATATCTACGACAGGAGTTGTCAGCTCGTTGTGAGTCTCATTCTCTTGCCTTTCGTTCCCGCAGACTGACCGATGGATAGGCAGATGTGGACCGCATCCTTCTGAATGGCATGCGTCACACTCCGGATGCTGGTCACCGTTCTGGGAACAGGCAGGGGTGTCTGAGGGGAACGAGGAAGGATGTCCTCTGGGAGATCGAACGCTGGTTAACGGGCAAACGGGACCAGCGCGTTTTCTGGCTGAATGGCCTGGCCGGGACAGGAAAATCAACCATTGCGCAAACGTTCGCTGAGACAGCTTTCGCGGACGGAAAGCTCGGGGCCAGCTTCTTCTGCTCACGAGACTTCGCGAACCGGAGCAGCCTTCAGATGATCTTCCCAACACTCGCCTTCCAGCTCGCCTATCACTATCCGTTCTTCCGAGAGGAGTTGCTCCAGGTCTTGAAGGCGATCCCTGATGTCAGACAGGAGTCACTCTGTTCGCAGATGGAGAAGCTCATTGCTGGTCCGCTCAAAGCTGCCCACATTTCAACTCTCATTGTCATTGACGCCCTCGACGAGTGCAAGGACGAAGAACCCGCCTCCGCCATTCTTTCTGTGCTCTCCCGCTACGTGGGTGAGATCCCCAATGTCAAGTTCTTTATCACTGGTCGTCCCGAACCACGGATTCGCTCCGGATTTCGCTTGGAGTCACTTGCCCCAATCACAGAAGTCCTCAAGCTGCATGATGTTGAACGTTCCTTAGTGGATAATGATATCAAGCTGTTCTTTAGGACCCAGTTTACCAGTATCATCAAAATCCGAAGTGACTACAACTTCACGGAAGATTGGCCAAGTTCATCCGACATCAACACTCTTTGTGACATGGCAGCAGGGTCCTTCACCTATGCTTCAACAGTTGTCAAATTTGTTGCATCCAAGAACCACACACTTACTGAACAGCTGGACCAGATCATCTTGCTCCCACAAAGCATTGTTCATGAGGGAAGGTCTGGGATTGACCTCCTTTACACCCAGATTCTAGAGCAGACAGTTGATAATGTGGATGATGATGCTGAGGAGATCTATTCCCAGTTCAGGACTGTGGTTGGGGCAGTGTTGCTTGTATTTAACCCTCTTTCAGTGAGGGCACTCTCAGACCTCCTAGGGATGTCTGGCATCCCCACCACCCTTTACCCCCTCCATTCTCTCCTTCTTGTCCCAGACTCAAAGACAGAAGACCCAATTTATCCCTTCCACAAGTCATTTCCAGACTTCCTCACAGACCCAAAGCGGTGTGAGGACAGGCGGTTTTTTGTGGAGCCTGCAGTTTATCATGAGCAAATCTTATTCTCATGCCTCAACCTGATGGGTGAAAGACTAAAGAAGAATATCTGCAACCTGGATGACTATGCTGTTCTCAGTGAGGTTGAAGATCTCCCTACTCAGAGCAAGTACTACATTGGGGATGCTCTAGAATATGCATGCTCCTTCTGGACAAAGCACCTTCTGGAGATCTCTAGCAGCAGCTCTTGTATTGGGGAAGTGCAGAGAGCAATTGACAATTTCTTCACAACACACTTACTTGGTTGGATTGAGGTCCTTGTACTCATTTGGAGTCTTGATGCTGGTATTTATGCCATCAATGATGTTGAACAGTGGTGTACTTCAGTAAGTACTGTGTAAACTGTTCACTGAGGCCTGTGTTTATGTTTATTTAGACAGGAGTTTTATGCAAGTGGACAGCTGATAGCCAGCGCTTTCTATTGGAACACTTTGACACTATCTATAACTCCCCTTCCCACATCTACCATACTGCCCTCCCATTCCTCCCATCCTCATCTTGGCTTCGAGAGTGCTACAATGCAGAGCTTTTGCTCCAAGTTAAGGTGGTCAAGGGGCTTCCAGCAGAATGGGGAACATGTTCCCGTACAATTTTATTGGGTAATACCCCATGGGCCCTCTCATGCTGGAAAAATGCCATTGCAGTTGGTCTTAGGCATAGGGATATCATCATCTTGGATGGAACCACTGGAAGCCAGACAGCTGTTCTTTCTGGGCATACAGATGAAGTGAACTCTCTTGTCTTCTCATCAGATGGGACATCACTTGTGTCTGGAAGTGATGACAAGACTGTCAAGCTCTGGGATGTACAAACTGGTGGGGTTGTTAAGACTTTCTTTGGCCACACCAGCTGGGTTCAGTCTGTTTCCATCTCAGCAGACAGCACTAGGATTGCTTCAGGGTCTTTAGATAATACAATTCATCTGTGGGACATTCAGACAGGAGAGTGCTATTGTGTCATAGAGCAACAGGATGATGTGTACCCTATTTGCTTCTCTCCTACAAACCCTCAGTTCCTCCTATCTATATCTGGAGGCAAAGTCTGGCAGTGGGGTATTGATGGACAACAAATCCAACCTACCTATGATGGTTCCTGTGTTGCTTTCTCCCCAGATGGTACCCAGTTTGTTTTGTGCAATAAGGCATTTGTCACAATTCAAAACTCTGATTCCAGAGATATTGTGGCTGAATTCCATATTACCAATGACAATACCAACTACTGCTGTTTCTCCCCTGATGGGAGGCTTGTTGCTGTTGCTGCTGGTAGCACTGCCTATGTTTGGGACATCACTGGCCCAGATCCTTGTCTTGTTGGAACCTTCATTGGCCATACCAAGGATCTTATGTCCCTTGCATTTTCCTCTCCTACCTCCCTCATCACAGCATCTAGAGACCAATCAATCAAGTTCTGGCAGATTGGTGCCTCACCAATAACCCCAGTTGAGATTGATCTAGAGTCCACACTCCTTACTTCAACTCCAATCAAGTCTGTCACTCTGCAAGCCAAAGATGGTATCACTATCTCAATTGATTCAGATGGGGTGGTGAGGATCTGGGACATTTCAACTGGCATCTGCAAGACTTCCTTCCAAACCCCAGCCAATGACTCCTACAGAGATATCCAGCTGATTGATGGCAGGTTGATCCTTGTTTGGCATGTAGATGAGAAGATTCATATATGGGATACTGAGAAAGGAGAACTCCTCCAAACTGTGGATGCCCCTAGACATCAACTTGAGGACTTGAAGGTATCTGGGGATGGATCAAAAATCCTTTGCCTGTACTATGAATCCATTCAAGCCTGGTCTATACAAACAGGAGAGAATATGGGTAGGGTAGAGATAGAGCATGTGATCCCCCAACGGTCCCTTACTGTGGATGGGTCAAAAGCCTGGATTCACTACCCCCAATCAGAGTACCAGGGATGGGACTTTGGGATCCCAGGCTCATCTCCTATTCAGTTACCCAGCACATCTACACTCCACCTCAGTGGTCCCATGGTGTGGGACATTGATCAATCTAGGATCAAGAATACAGTTACTGGAAAGGTGGTTTTTCAGCTGTCTGGGTGGTTTGCAAAACCCATTGATGTACAATGTGATGGTTACTATCTGACTGCTCTTTACCATTCTGGGGAAGTCTTGATTTTGGACTTTAATCATGTATTTCTCTAGTAGAGATCTATACCTTATATATTATGTTTACCTGTACCTTGTTCAATATGCCAACAATCTCATTGCTAAACATGCATCTTACTCACAATTCACACTATACAACTCGCTGGAAATGTAGGAGAGATCAGCTATATACCATATGTATACAACAAGCAGAGTACATAAGTATTAGAGGAGGGATCCACACCCATGATAATTTGTTTAGAATGGAAAGACCTTGAGTAGAAACAGGAGAGTAGACTAGATGACAATGATTTGGACACAAAACAACAAAGATGGGGTATGAATGCAGAGGGGCAGATGAAAAAGCACAAGCCATCAACCCAGTCAAAACAAGATCAAAGTTAACCCCGCCCAGAGTGCAGTTGATCTCATCAGTGGTGGGAGTCGAATTCCGGAACGTCTCGGTGAGCTTGTCGTGGATCCGGTTGATTTGACGGCTGCATTCGTGACTGCAACAGGACGGTTTAACTTTACGCCAGATAAAAAACGTGCGAATTCGGTCGGCGGCCAACAGGTCACCGATGTGCAACTTGATCCCGAGGGCCAAACTGATGGTGAGCTGGCAGTCCGCTACGATCAGCGCAGGAGGCTCCAATCGAAGAGAGTGGAGAACGAAGGCCTCGACGTCATCAGCCAAAGGCCCGCCTTTCCTGAGGATGTCCCAAGCACGGTAGAGGAGGATGTGACTCATCCAAGCGTGGTGCGGAATGGTGAAGAAGAAATTCTGCCAGTGCATGGTTTCTGGGTCACCAAAGACGCGATCGATGATGTTGGGAGTAGACCCCAGATCCGAGTCTTCGTTGTAACGTTTGGAGGCCATGATGAGGTTCCGGCTAGGAATGGACTCGAACACGGCCTTGTCGAATTCGCCACCAATACACTTGCGCTGGATGGCGGGGCGTTGGCGCCGAGGTACCTAAGCTTGGGGATCACCACGGGACGTCCGGACGAACAACCAAACCATTCGAGCACCGTGCTGTAGAGTCTTTCCGAAAGAATGATCCGTATGCCAGCGTGCCAAACACCTCGGGGATGAACCTCATGATAGCCTTGATGACGTTCGCGTCCATCGACATCTCGAATATCCAAGGATGCAATTCGAGTCCAACACGTAGCCAGCCCAATCAGTCTCCTTGTTGAACAGCGGGTATGACTGGTTGGGTACACTGGCCATGGGCAACTTGATGTGGTCGCAGAAGCTGTTCCCATTAAATGTGCCGAACCTGCCCAACCCATAGGGACCACCAGACCCTGGTCCCGGTCATTTCTTCTGGGAGAACACATGCCCGAACCACTTCGTGGATCGCTCAAGATTGTGTTCGTCGTCAAAGCAGATCGGGGGGCGAACGATGAGGGAGAGCGGGGTTTAGAGCACACGGCTACAGGATAGAATAACAGCAGGAGCGATGGGAAGGTAAAAGGGGGGACCAAACGTGGCAAATCTAATGACGACGCTGGCGGCGACTTTGTCGATAGGGTAGAGGGAGTTGGAAAGGTCATGATCGAGGGGGAGGAAAGCGGCTTGGAGCATGCAGATATTCCAAGACAAGGTCAAAGTGCCAGGTAACCCATTCCGCCCACCCTGCGCCCTCGGTGCCGACTGCGATTGGTAACAAGTACCTCGACTTGGGCGTGACAGTTGAGCCATCACTTGCCCAACACGGTTAGGAGGGAAGCGGCCAAACTCGAGCAAAGGATGGCTTGGACATGGATGATGGCGGAATCAGGGCCGTTCCACTGAGGGAAAGCGGCATCGTTGCCAGTTGGGGTGCTCCCAAGCGAGGCACTGGCGACAGTCTTGAAGAGTCGGTACCTCATTTCTTGGAAACCCAGTTAGTGCTCGCTTTGGACGTCGACAATGAAAACGGATGTGACTGCCTGATCCCCAGAAAAATCAACACCACAACCGCGGTGGATGTGAAAAGAAAAAACACCCACGAAGATTAACATGGCATTCAGGTCTTTAGATGTTGGAGGGGGGGTTGTGGACGGTGTCGGAGTACCCAGATAAGGCGCTGACTCTCCACCCACAACCTGCTTGAGGGGAACGTGAACGAGAGTCTCGAATGTTGGTGCTCCTGCGAGATGGGAGGTCCTCGACTTCGGTGCTTTGGCGTACTTATCCATCGTGCGCGTGTTCCACTTCAAGCTCTCCTTCAGATCGAGGCACAAGGACAGGATATCTTGATGATGAACCGAGGAGTTGACGAAAAACTGGTCGCCCTTATATTGACCCGGGTCCGTAGGGAAGTCGGGAAGTGGCCATGGGAGATGTGACCAGGATCCATCCTGTTGCCCAATGTAAGGAGCACAGAACGGAGGGAGCAGGGTGTTGGGACATGCAACGACGGAGAGTCCCCCCATGGATTCCGAAATACCGGCGATCAAAAGGGGGTTGAAGGTGAGTAAAACCACCGCACCAGACACGGAACGGGAATATGGCTGGTCGTTATTACAGGGACATCACGAAACGCCTGCTCGAGGACCTTGATATAGAGTTGATCTACTCCGGGTTTTCCCCCTTTGGTGATATTCTGCGCAAGCGATGCAGTGAGGGTGAGCCTCTCGGGCGGGATAGATCTGACAAGTTTCGAAGCGTAAATAGAGAACCCGGCGGCTTCCCACAAAATCTCGACTCCGAACGAACCTGGCCAATCGTCCGTCAAGCCAGGGCTTGCGAACTGCATCCGAAAGAACGGCTTGGCGTGGTCGTCCACAGCTTCGGGGTTGGCATCATAGAGCTTAAGCACTTCTGTGATGGGGATATGCGACCCCAGGCAAAATCCGGAACGGATTCGGGATTTGGGCCGTCCAGTTATGAATTTGACATAGGGAATGGCGTCCACACAACCTGAGAGCACAGGTTGAAGAGCAGATTCTGGATCCCTGTCTGGAACATCGAAACAATGAAAGTCCGGAGGCAGGAAACTCGGAGCGGACTAACGACAGATTTCTCCATTTGCGAACGGAAACTCTTGTTGGAAACCCAGGGACCAATAGGCGGCATGGGTCGGGCGTTGGAGAGACCAACTGAGGATTGCTCCGGTCCGCGAAGTCTTGTGAGGAGAGGAAGCTCGCTCCGAGTTTCCCGCCCGCGAAGCCAGTTCCCGTGAGTCCCTGAATAGTCAACCCCCCCGCCCCGGCGAAAACGGTCAGCCAGAATGTACGACGGTTGTGCTCATCAACCAACCAGCGTTCAAGCTTTAGCAACCTTCCCCGTTACCCTCAGAAACCCGGTCTGTTCCCAAAATGATAATGAGCGCCTTCGAGATGGTGGGTGATGTCGAGAAGGGTGGGGCCCACATATTAATTCCTATTTTCCGAGTACTTTGCATGGGTGAAGGGCCGCAGAGGGGGACTCGCGATGAGCCGTCAACTCTTTTCGCAGATATCTTTTTGTGGGTCCGGGGCAAACATTAGAGGTGCAATAACGTAAAGCATGCAGATGCAGACCTGATGGTCCATCATCATATCGCGGATGTCTTCAACCGGACCGTCACGTTTCTCCGCATCCTTATGTTGTGAAAAGACCTTGCCTCGTTCCACCAGTGGGTAGATCTCGAAGAATGGATTCAGTCTCCTAGCGATTTGCCAAGGTTAGACTCGGGTCTTGACCACGGAGTGCATGGGATTACCGCTCGAACGCCTGAATTTTCTTGATCGCACCCGCGAAATAGGCGTGTTGAGTGCTTCCGGAAGCTATTCGACCCAGGGAATCAATGCGTGTTTCGTTTGCCGATTCCCTGTCATTTGCTTAAGGGGCGCGTTGAGGGCGAGCGGAGTTGTGCCGGAGAGCCTTCAAAGGACATTGAGGAATACCTTGGCCGAAGCAGATGCAGGCAGGGATCGAAAACGAACGCCGCTGATTACCGGTACCGTTCGAGATCGAACTCACTCGACTTGGTCCACTTTCCACCACGCTTCCAGGGTCTCGTTGTGGGGATGGTCCCACGAGGTTAGCTTTCTTCCCATCGCTCTGCATCGCCACTTTCTAGGCCTTTTCGACTCCCGGTTGGACGAAGAGATCCCGGACCCGTACGTTGGCCCCGGTTCGTTGCAGGTCGTATTCCGGTTAGGGTACCGTGGGGAATGCCCGACTTATTAACCGGCCTGTTATTAACACTGTTATTAACTGTTATTAACTCGTTAGGAAGTTGGGGGTCCGGATGGCCTGTTAATAACATTTGCTTATCCAATAACCCCGGCCGCCCACGTCGCACCGACCCACAGCGGGGGAGCATGTGTATGAGTAGCGACGTAATTTCAGAATAGCCCGCAGCCAATGGGAACCAATCTTGATGATGAT
>Ga0307517_10004992_pt1 | contig 20198 bp, 12 predicted proteins | sample 23_EM_MG_FD_194515 | JGI IMG/M metagenome (GOLD analysis project Ga0307517, IMG submission 194515) | Populus trichocarpa ectomycorrhiza microbial communities from riparian zone in the Pacific Northwest, United States - 23_EM | ecosystem: Host-associated > Plants > Roots > Unclassified | place...
AGGTAAATGAGCTGGACTTAAGCCTACCCCATGTCTAGGCTGGGTCCAGCCCAGGTTTATTTAGAGAAAAAAAGCATATTGGGCCTTATGTCGGCCCAACAAACCGGGTTAGGTTCGGCTTAAGCCTAACCCATACACATGGGTTTGGGCCTCTAGCCTAATAGGCCCAATCCATGTGGTTGGGCAAAGCCCAACCCAGATTTAAGGGTGTGTTTGGCTACTTAGAGTGAGTTTGCTAAACACGCTTTTAAGACATTTTTTTATACCTCTAATTTTAGGCTAATGGTGTGTTTGACAAACACGCCCTCAACCCTTTCCTTTAGTATTAATTTGTTTTTATTTTGGGGTCTAGCCAAACGATCCTTAAGAAATTCAAAAAATTCTGAAAAAATTCAGGGATCATTTTGAAATTATTTATAAGTCCCTTGAGTGTTTTTCCAACAGTTTTTGCCTAATATCGAACTATAAACTTACACTGTAAGATACAGATTTAGTATTAAAAATACTTGATTTTTCTCCGGAATTTCAGAAAAAATTCAAAAACTAATTTCTTTATTTCAGAAAACATAAAAATATATATTTTTAGAACTTCATTTAATATCATATTTTAGAATTACACCGTAAGATATGGACCCAATATGAAAAATACTTTGTTTTCTCTGAAATTTCAAAAAACAAAATCCAATTTTTTTTTAAAAAAATTTCATCATTTCAAAAACACAAAAAATATGTTTTGTATTCGTGCATACGACCAAATTCTAAAGGTTTTTCATGCATATTTTTTTAAAAACAAAATCGCATTTTATCATGCAAAATGGATATCGTATCCAATTTATAATTATCAATTAGGATTTGATCAAAATACCAAAAATCACACAACAATTAATTTGTTTCATTAATATTCAGAGTATTAAGATTTAGCTATAGACTTTAATATTCGGAGGTATAAAATTATACTATAAAGTATACCTCTAGGTATTAAAGATACAAAATAGAAAATAAATGCATTGCTAAAAATTAGGCTTTAGAATGGTTCGAATTTAACCCGATAAGGTATAGACTTTCTCATGAAGGGAGATCTGCCTTGAACCTTAGATGAAACCAACAAATAAAAACACACTTTAGATTAAATATCAATCAATGATGCAGTTTAATATAGGTAAAGTGTAATGGTGGTGATGCGTTCTCCTTGCACAACTAGTTCTTTTACCTAGACTCTCGTAGACCATTAGGTTTTTTAGTGACCATAATATTTGGTAACAACTCTTGAACCCTCTAATCATAACTTTATGATTAAACCTAAACACCCTTCAATTCCATGAGGCAGCTCTGCCATTCGATGTCGTGCACTTTATAACAGGATGGCGACTCTACTTGGGATTTGTCTGGTCGGATTGAGCTTTGTTTGTTTACTTGTTTATTTTTATTGGTCTATGCAATTTAATTTTAGCATGTATTTTTACATATTGTTCATGTATTTGTTTTACATACTGCTCATGTATAAGTACATCAGGTATGGATAAATGCTTTCATGCATTTTAATTTTCAATTAACCCTGTTTCTAGGTTAGGTGGAGAGTAGTGGTCTAACTCATGACTTTCAGTCAGAGTTTAAATTTGTAAAACATCTAACTATGAACTGAGCATTTACTCAGTAATGGCGGTCACACTGTGCCCCAACCATTCCTTATAAACCCCCATATTGCTTTTAGAAAATGTGGTCACTAGGCAGATCATGGACCCTTTTGAGACCAGACAGTAAACCTATCCTTTATGTAATGGCTTAGAACTTGCCATTAGAATATGGACTCTTTAATAATTCATTTTGCATAAAGACAGACCTAATAAAAATCTTGAACTCTACATGATTTTCTATGCTGAAACCATAACATTAATGACTCTTTCTAAGTACTGATAAAAATATGAGATGATGCAATTAATTGAAGGGGATTGCCTAGGGACCAAGGTTGGGGAATTACCGCGCATGACCAAAGTACATTACTTTGTGGATAAAATAGAGAAGTATGTGTTAGTTTTGGGTTATGTGGATGAAACCCTGTTCAAGAGAAAATATTGAGAGAATTGTCCATTTGGTAAAGCTCTCAGTACAAATTTCTATAGTCAAGGTTTTGATGCATTTTTATGATCCAGGTTAAAGATGTTTCACTATTGGGGATGTTGACATGACCCCCACCATTGAGGAGTATGCTCAGATCCTGAACTTTCCAAATGACCCTGATAAGGTGTACTTTAGACAAAGGATCGAAGACACAATTGCCAAGGTTGTCAAATTGCTACGCATAGACCAAGTCGATCAGTACAGGACAACCTAAAGGGGTGTTTAAGTGGAAAATCATTGAGACTGAGCTAAATGCAAATAAAAATAAAGGAAAGCTGGGAGAAGAGAGATATCGGGAGGTTGTTTTTTCTATCTTTGGGTTAGATTGTTTCCTTTGAAATCTTTTATGATCATTAGTGTCGAAGCTGCCAATGCCTTTGTTGAATATGAACGGATAAGGAGTAACCATTCTTCAGTTGTCTTAGCTGAAACTTTCTTATCGCTAAATCACTGTAGGATGCATGGAAAGGGAGCATTGTGATGTTGTATTCCTCTATTATTCATATGGATAGTTAGTTACTTGAAAACCCTGAGAAAGGTTTTCAATAATTTATAGTGCTTCAACATGAGGCCCTTGAAGCTGATTTTGAGTGAAGATTGGAAAAGCCTAAATGAGAAGGCATGGGTAGAAAAATACCAAGCAATCCTTTAGAGTAACTTTAGGTGGAAAGCCCCTTGCGTATATAATTCATCTTATTTTATGAGTTGTGGAGATAAAGCATGGGTCTCACTGATTGGTTTAATTAGTTACACCATTTACTTACCTTCACTAGTTGTCAGACAATTGAGATGCATTCAACAGGTGTTGAGGACTTATGTTTAGCAGAGTATACTGGGTTGTTTAAGGATTGTAATTTTTTTAGTTGAGTTAAAAGCCATAAGACATGATTAGGGGCAACTTGTATTAGTCCATAAAGGTGAACGAGAAGGGGAATTCTAAGTCAGTCTTAATTACTTAGTATAGAGAAAAGGTGGTTCATCTGAGGTATTTAAAGCATGGGAATGTAAGGCTAAATGGTAGTTATAAAAGCAAGATCATTTTTCACTAGAGAACCCTTGAGAAAAAGGGTCAACAATGAATAAAAGTTGCAAGATGAGTTGGATAAGCTGAGAATTGAGCTAAGTAATAGCAACAATCAATATAAATTTTTAGAAAACCATCTATTTAAAGAAGAAAAGATGAAGTCCTTCCTAAACCAGCAGTTGATAGAGAAGGATGAACGAGTGGCTGCATTAATAAAAAACTTAGAACGGGAAACGAATGATCAAAAGATGGCTACGAAGTCTAAGAAAATTGTGCATGGGATCTAAGAACAGTTGAAGGAAAGAGTGGCCAAGCATAATGACCTAATAAACAAGCATGTGATGTTGGAAAAAGAATTGGTAACTGTGAAAAAGGGTTTTGAGGACAAGAGACGTGTTGATAAGGGATTGATAGCTTCTTTGAAGAAAAAAAAAGGGATCACAATAGAATGAGGTTGGAGACTAAAAATAAAAAATAGATTGACCAATCTCAATATTGAGGAAGAAAGAAGCTTAAGAGCTCAATACAAGGCCTAACTGATTATGAAAGAGAAGCAAGAAAGACAGCCAAGTCAAATATGAGGGAGTATCAAAATAGAGCAAATGCCTTGAGAGATCAAGTCTCTATAGTCTAGTATAAGCTAGAGTTCTGAGAGGAGGAATTGAAGAAGCTAGAGTCTAAAGGAAAGATGAGGGAGTTGAGATATAAATTCAAGGAGTGACATGATCACATTCGTCACTTCAATATACAACTAAAAATGAAGATAACTAAGATCAACACTAAATGAGAAGAACTTTATAGGGCTAGGAACTAGATTCAATAGTTAGAGAGGACAATTCAAATATTGAATAAGAACAATGAGTCGTTGGTTGCAAGCAATAGTATGCCACTTCAAGACAACACTTTGTTCCATTACAAGAATGAACAGATAAACAAGTTGATTGATATGATGGACCGAAAGACAAATGAGTTGCGAGTGAAGGCCTCTATGATATGCAATAATGTTAGCAAGTATGAATTGTATTTAAGTGAGGTTTTAGCTTTTATAAGAAATGTAGCCAATATAGAGGTGGCATTTAAGAATGAGTAGATATGTATATAAGTCTTATTCCATAATGTAAACTCTTTGTATGAACTACTTGCTCTTAATGAATGAAAAAGGCTTATACCCACTAATTTATTGTACTTTCTAATATGTATGAAATTCAACCAATTCGAGGACTCGAGAAAGATCTTTTCAAATCTATCAGACTACGGATTCCGCTCATGCCTAATAAGAAAGTCATGGATTAGCTCTTCAAACAAGTTAATACATATCTGATGCACGTATACATACACTTGCATTCATAAGCATGCATATATTCATATCTTAGAGTTTAAATATCATGAGTGCATTATAGGTTGAAATATATATCCCCAAAAAGCTCAAATCTGTAGAGTTTACAGCACCCGAGTTTGACAAATAAATATGGAAGATGAAGAACACACTCACTATGATGCCCACTTCCAAGAAGCGTTAAATTCCCTAAAGGTTAGCATGGTCCGTATTGCTAGCTTGCTTGAGGAAATGCTTAGAATACCTTTGGTGAAGGCCCGTCCAATCGGCCTGTCACTTTTGCTCAAACTCAAGCAATAATTTAGCCTGAAGAAAGGATGGGCGAACAAGGTCAAGAACCCTAATATAATGCAACATTTATGTAGACGACAATACCGACACTAGCCCCTGCAATTGTAGATGCATTCACCAATTAATATCATAAAATAAAATTATCTAATGATATTGATAAGGATAAGATGGTAATATTGGAAGCCAAAATAAGGGCTAATGAGGGAGTAGATTTGTATGATCCTGTGCAGGCTACATAAATATGTCAAGTCCTGAACGTGGTGTACTAAAGAAGTTTTGTGTTCCTAATTTCATCAAGTAAACCGAAACCCAATGCCCTATCACTTATCTCAAGTCTTATTCTAACAAAATAGCAGAAGTAGTGCATAATGAAAAATTTCTAACGTATTTTTTTCAGGACAGTTTGAGCGGAGTAGTGCTAAGCTGATATATGAGACTAGATAACATGAAGATTCAAAGATAAAAAGATCTAATGGACACTTTTACCTAAGATAAAACTAGTTTGTCTCATCTAGAGAAGGGTGACAAAGAAAGTATGAGAGAGTATGCTAAAAAATAGAGGGATTTGTCTGCACATGTACATCCTCCACTTTTAGATTAGAAGTTGGTTACCTTATTTGCAAATACACTTAAAGTGCTATATTGTGATCATATGATGAGTAGTTTGACACATCAATTCACTAACGTTGTGACCATGGCTAAGTGTATAGAGTAAGGGATAAGAAAAACCACTTCCTAAACTACAACCCCCCCATCCTTTTCATCTTAGATTGCCAACATCAATTTTAACTCTTCATTTCCCACCAAAAAACCTGAGATTCAAACCAACCAAGTCAATAACCAAACCAAAAACATACTAAAGAATCCAAGAACAGTTAACCTTGTTACACTAAAAGCTACTACGCATCAGACAGGTAGCTCCAGTATCGCTTGCGCCTCTGCAGCTACCATTTCATAACTGGTATAAGTCAGACCTTACCTGTGAGTACCATGCTGGTGTTACAGGACATAACATTTATACTTGCAATGTCTTCAAGAAAAATCTCTTGTAATTAATTAAAGTCAGATGGATAATATTTGAGGAGACCCCGAATGTAAATAAAAACCCTATACCCAATCATGCATCGAGTAGTGGGTTAATAAATGCACTAGAGGTAAAAGACCTAATGAGCTTAAAGGTGTCATTGGGTAGAGTTTATAAGATGTTGGTGAAAACCGGGTACAAGAAGGATAGTTATGAAAAAGGACTAACAAGAAAGAATTTTTATAAGTATCATTATGAAAAAAGCCATACGATTAATCAATGCGAAGGTTTTTGCAATGAGGTGATATAAATGCTAAGTCATTGAACTTTTAGATTTGAGGGGGAAATAAACAGAGAAGTGTCCATGGTATATGAAAGGAGGTCTGTCAGGTACAATTCACTGCAGAAGGATTACCCAAACTAATTTTGTCAAAACCTACAATGGAAGGTAAGGGAAACTACAATACCTTACCATATAACTATAGGTACTCCTTTCAAAAAAATATAACAAGTGCCTATTTTCCAAGTTGAAGTTGTGATATGCAACAAGTTAGGTTCGAATTTGGTTTTAAAAGGTTAACTGACCAGTTTTGCAAGACCAGACATATCTCTTAAGTCGCACATCAAAACAAGCTGAAATTTTACAAGAAGATACTGGACACATGTAAATATATTTTTTTAATTATTAAGGTGAAATGAAGTTCAAGAACATATTATTTCAGAGGGTCAAAGTTATTAGCAAATCTTGTCAAATTTATCATATTAGACCTTTGTGCATTGTTTGCGACATATCTGGAGCTACAAGTGGAATTTTGCTTTGATTCTAGTTGTTATGGAAACTAGACATCTTAAGGTTTCCAACGATATGTAGTAGACCCATTAATTCATTCAGACAAGAGAGAACAACATGTTTGAATTCAGCACTAAAAATCAGCCAAGAATGTGTGAAAATTAGAGACTCAGGCTGGATAAAGGAATTTTGGCATGAAGATTTTTTTTTATTATCCTATTTTATTTATTGATTTAATATTGAGTATTTATTTCTTAATTTGGGTTTTTTCTGGCCTACCAAACATTGTTTAAAGGTTTATTTCATTATTGAACTTATGTTAGTTGATTACTAGTTTAGGCCCATTAGCTTGCAACCCAAAAGGGATCCATTAAGGTAAGTTAGATGAGACTATATTATGTTTTTTTAGCTATAAATTCCAGCAGTAAGTTGGAGGATGAACATGATTTTTCCTTTTATTTGTTTATGGCAAAACAACCTCTCTTTACAGGGGTATAGATCGTACACTGACATATCAAAGATTAACTGACTTCGTGGTATCATTCGCATACTTAGATTTCTTAGATAAAAGGTTATCTTTGGGTCCAAGTACTTTTTAAATACCATTGGTTCTTAGGTACAGGGTTACCTCTAGGTCAATGTTCTATCAAACCTGATTTTTGGCTTTCCAGGTTGTTATTTACTTTATTAGGGGGTCACTTGACCACATAATCAAGAGCATCACATCAAGTTAAAGGCCTAACTCATAGCGAAAGATGCTTCAGTCCATAAGAACTTGAGAAATAAAAGAAAGCAAAGAGGAAATAGGTAGTTAACCTAATCGAGGAGGTGAACAAACCCATCTCTAAAGAAGAGACCAATGATTTCCTAAAATTGATGAAACATATCAAATACAGTGTTGTCAAGTAGCTTAAGAAGACTCTTGTTAGAATATCATTGCTGTCAAGTAGCTTAAGAAGACTCTTATTAGAATATCATTACTGTCAATTGTCAGAATATTATTGTTGTAATTGATTTTGAGCTCCGAACCACATAGAAAGGCTCTGTAAAAGGTGCTAAATGAAACATATATGTCTTAAGAATATCAACCAAGAAACTATGGAGCACCTAATAGGGGAGGATCCAGGCTTTAAATTATCTATACTTCACCGAGGATGGGTTGGATCCTGATGATATTGATATAATAAATCACTATATATCATAATAAGATGTAAAGACATCCTTGTCAAGAAAGTACTAGTCGATAAGGTTCCACATTGAATGTGTTGCCCATACACATGTTAAAAGGAATGCCCATCAATGAGTCACACGTGACACCCAATACCATGATGACGAGAGCATATGATGGCTCATCGAGATAGATAATTGGGACCCTGAAAATGAAATTATACGTGGGGCCATAAATGTTCCTAGTAACATTGCAGGTGATGAATATCTATCCATCTTACAACATATTATTAGAAAGACCATGGATCCATACGGCTGGAATAATAGCCTCCTCATTATACCAATGCTTGAAATATATTATGAATGAGATGCTAATAATTATTAAGGTTGAGGAGATAGTTTTCATGATCAAGAATGTGATTATACCGTTCATTGAGGCGAAAGATTATAGATAAGGGAACATTCATGCTTTTGAAATCATGAATATTGAATGGGTTCTTAAGGGTACGGTGTTGAGAAAACCAAAAGTTTCGGAAGCTACAAGGATGGCTTCCATTTTTTTTGAAGCATGAGGTTTCTTTCTAGTATGATCTTATAACTAGGATGCCTGAGGGAGTCAATTTGATGAAATTTGAATGTGTGGACCAGAGATTTGGTCTCAAGTATAAGCCTAAGAGAGATGACTATAAGTGGGTCGTTAATCGCAAAAGGGAAGCTAGAATGGTGAAGATTAAAGGACACGAGCTTGAAGAGTGATGTCTTTGCAAAAGCCTTTGTGAAGAAGTTGGCTAAGGGAGAGGCATTCTAGAATTGGAAGATGGAGCCTACTCTTATTGTGTCAAAAAAGAACCGTGAAAGTTTTATCAATTCATGAATCCACTATATTAAGAATAATTGGCTAAACTTTGATAATATAATTGCAATGGGTGACAAAGAATGAGAATAAAAGGAAATAAAAGATTTTACTAGGTTGGTGAAAAATTATGAGAAAACCTGAAAACTTGTTAGTGAAGAGTTATAAGCTATAAATTTGGGTATTGAACAAGAAAAGAAAGAAATGAAAATTTGGTGCCCTTATTATAGCTGAGGAAAAAGATGACCTAGGCCCCGTTTATTTGTTGGAAAATAGTTTCTTTTTGGAAAGTGAATTCCGAGAAAGTGAATTATTTTTCGATGTTTGGTAGTGTAATGGAAAATAAGTTGGAAAACACTTTCCAGTGTTTGGTTTTATCATGGAAAATGAGCTGGAAAATAACTTATTAATGTTTTATTTTTTCAAGTTTATTAAAATAATGAGGAACAAATCTTAGAAATTAAAAAGTTGAATGAGAATGAAATTGAAAAAAATATAATTTCATAAATTATCTCAAATAAAATAAATAATAATCAAAATAATAGAGATCAAATCTAACAAATAAAAAATTTGAAAGATGAAGAAATTACAATTATAATAATTACCATTTCATAAATTATTTCAAATAAAATAAGTAACAACTAAAAGAATGAGAACTGAATTTGACAGATAAAAAATTTCAATTAAAAAATTATAAGAAAAAAACAAATAACAATTATAAAAATAAGGACTAAAGTTTATATAAAAATTAAATTCTAAGAGATGAAATTGAAAAAAAAATATTCGAAACAAAATATATATAGCAATCAAAAGTTTGAGGACCAAATTTGATATAATAAGCAAATAATATGACATTTCTAAATTTTTCACAATTTTCGGAAAGTGTTTTCCGCCCAAAATAAAAGGAAAACACTTTCCAGGAAACTAAGCCAAATTTTCCTTTGACTAGAAAGTGTTTTCTGTTGACCAACTTTCCTAATGACTAACAAGCATAGGAAAGTTTGGAAAGTAGTTTTCAGGAAACCACTTTCCATCAAACAAACTCCTCCCTAATCTCTCTGTTACATGAATATGCGAATATCGTTGCCTGGACATATACAAATATGCCTGGTTTAGACACCGACATAGCGGTACAAAGAATTCCCTTAGTAGAAAGAAGTACGCCAGTTAAACAGAAAACTAGACAAATACGCCTAGATATGCTTCTTAAGGTGAAGGTGGAAATACAGAAATAGTGGGATGCAAGATTCCTGGATATGGTCCATTATCCTCAATAGGTGGCTAATGTAGTTGCCGTTACTAAGAAGGATGACAGGATCAGGGTGTGTGTGGATTATAGAGACTTGACAGGGCAAGTCCGAAGGATGACTTTCCTCTACCCCACATAAAGATCTTAATTGACAATGCTGCGAAGAGTGCATATACTCATTCATGGATGGGTTCTTGGGATATAACCAGATTAAAATGGCAAAGAAAGACAAGGAGAAAACTACATTTGTCATGCCTTGGGGAACCTTTTGCTATAAAGTGATGTCATCAAGATTGAGGAATGCCGACGCCACGTATCAGAGAGCAATGGTCATTTTGTTCCATGACATAATGCACTGAGAAATGAAAGTCTATGTGGATGATATACTTGCCAGATTAAAAAAAGAACACGAGCAATTATTGAGGAAATTGTTTGCAAGGTTGCGGAAATTACGATTAAGATTGAATCCTGTAAAGTGCTCATTCGGGGTAAGGACCACAAAACTGTTGGGTTTTGGGATATGCCGGCGCCTAAGATGGAGAAAGAAGAAAGAAGTTTTCTTGGGCGTTTGACCTACATAGCCCTGTTTATATCTTAGCTCACGGTAATGTGCGAGTTGATTTTTCGTTTACTTAGAAAGAACAATCTCAAGGTATGGGACATTGATTGCTAATAAACCTTGACAAGATCAAAAGGTATTTGCAAGACTTGTCATTGATAGTGCCTCTTATACTAGGAATACCCCTGATCATTGTTGTCAAAATCATGAGTTGACTCGTAAAATCGTATGATTTTACGAGTCAACATGTATATAACGTGTGAAATCGAGTTAAAAACTCGAAATCGGTCAAACTTGCTCAAAATCGGTAAACTCGTTCTAAATCGGTCAAACTCGGTAAAACCGGACCCATTTCACAAGTTTGACCAAAGTAAAAAAAAATTGCTGACTTCTTGAGTCTTTGTCCCTAGACCCTGATGCCCCCGACACTCCACCCACAGTCCCCACCCCCAGTATCCCCTTTTCCCTTTGCCCAAATCTCAATTCTCAACCCTAACGACTAACACCAGCAGGCAGTAGCGCAGCTGGTTCCACATTTGTTTAATCTTCATTCTCCACTCTCCACAATGGTTTAATTCTTGCCCAACAACCCCACTTCCACTCTCCACTCACCAGCAACGCAAAGATTAATCTTCATTTTTTTCTTTACTTTGTTTGCCTCTAATATGATTGTCTCCACTTTCCATGACGCTGCAATGAGGCTAAAAAGGAGTGGGAGTAGGGAGGGAAGACAAGAAAAGGAAACCCAATAAATACTTCCTCTTTCGCTCTCTTTTATTTATTTGTTAATCTATCAATTTTTCCACCCGCTCGAGTGGCTTCCTTTTAATGTATTATGCAACTTATAGCTCATTGCAGTCATGGCATTTTTAATGTGCATTAAACCCAGAACTTAACTTTATAAGAAAGAAAGTGCTAATTTTATTAGATCTCTTTCATCTGTGTTATTGACACTACCAAATCAATAGAAAAAATCACTCCACTATTTTCTGGTAGGCCATTTGATGATAATTTCTATATGAATTTTTTTTCTTCTGAAAACAGGATTTCCTAAGTGTTTACTCTGCTGTCTATGGCCCTTTTTATTTTTCTGGTTAGAGTTGATCTAGATGAAATGCTATGTACTTGCAGGTTGTTGCATCAGTTGTGTTGTACATGTTAAATCAAGACAACTTAGACAACCAGAAGCTTTAGGGATCTCTGCTGAGATGAAGTTTAAGGTCTGTGCCTTTTATTTCAGATTTTTTTTTTATTTTTTTATCACAGTGACATAACTTCTGAATATTACCTATAATTTAGGTTTATGGACATTGTACTCTAGGGACCTTGTAGAAGGGGCAGAGTTCTGTAGCTTCACTTTATACCAACTATGTGCAGTTGTCTAGAGGCAACAACTTAAATCTTGTTTAGTGGACGAGTTCAGGAAGAAAACAAGACAATGATAATTGAATTATATTGTATAGAGGCAACAACTTATGCGTAGTTCAGAAAACTAGCATTGAGGCTGTGTTTAGTTTACATGACACACCAACAGATTGTTTGTTTTAGGTTTGTTAATTTTTAGTTAATAAAATTCTATGGACATAATTGTATTATATTGTATTTTTAAGTTATTTAAATCATGTATGAATTTTTATTTCAATTATGTATTTTAAGGTGTTTGGACATTTGTATTATTTATTTCACTTTTATTTTAATTGTGTTATATTATTATTTACTACTTGATTGGAATTGTCAATATATAATTAGTTAAGATATTTTACTTGCGATTTTACGATTTGAGTTTACGATCCGAGTTTATATTGTATATTCTTCGTCGTGTCAAAAAAGCATTTTTGACAACCTTGCCCCTAATCCTATATTTGACGGTGACAAAAATAGCCATGGGATGTATGTTGGGCCAACACGATGAGTTGGGGAGAATGAACAAGCTATCAACTACTTGAGCAAGAAGTTCAATTATTATGAATCCTAGTATGGTGCCATCAAAAGACTATGTTGTGCCTTGGTTTGGAGCACGAAAAGGCTTAGGCAATATATGTTGTTCTGCACAACCTGATTGATCTCAAAACTGGATCCATTTAAATACATCTGTGAAAATCTTTACTTGTCAAGCCGAATAGCAAGATGGAAAGTGTTGTTAGCAGAATACGACATTGTTTATATGACAAGAAATGTTGTAAAAGAAAGTGAGATTGCTGACAATCTGACAAATTATGCCGTGGAAGATTACGAGCCACTTATAGAGCTAATTATCTACCAAGTGAAGGGAGAATGACAAACCAAAGATGAGAAGTTGAAGTTTTATAAGGATTATCTCTCAAAGTTAGCTAATGAGTTCGAGGAGATAAAATTCACTCATATAAGCAGAGATAAGAATCAGTTTGTTGATGCTTTAGCAACCGTAGCTTCGATGACACAAATCAATATTGGAAGCAAGATCCAACCAATAAGCATTGAAATCAGAAATCTTCAAGCTCACTACTGTTCACTAGATGAGTCACCAAATGACATCAAGAGGTTTATCCAGCACCGAGAATATCCTTTATGAGCCTTCAAGACAGATGAAAAGACTTTAAGGAGAATGGTCATGAATCATTACTTGGATGTAGATGTCCTATATAAAAGGTCATTTGACAAAACTTTACTCAGGTGTCTGAATGAGAAAGAGGTTATGCAAGCATTACAAGAAATCTAGGAGGGGATTTGTGTCACTAAGAAATCTAAGAGGTAAGACAAATGCAAAGATCTGGGTACTTCTGGTTGACTATAGAGAGGGACTATATAGACAATGTCAAAAAATTCCATAAATGTTAGATACATGGAGACAAGATAAATGCACTTACGATATTGTTGTTCAATATAACCTCGCATTAGCCTTTTGATATGTGGGGATTGAATGTTATAGGACCAATCAATCTGAAGGCAAAAAATGAGCATAAATTCATCTTAGTGGCCATCAATTACTTTACAAAATAGGTAGAGGCTAACTCTTATGCACATGAGACATAAAAAATGGTTAAGAGTTTCATTAAGAAAGATCTGATTTGTCATTACGGCCTGCCAAGGAGATTGATAATTGATAATACTTAGAATTTCAATAAGAAGCTAATTGCTGAGCCTATACTGAGTGAAAAATTAAGCATCTTAACTCTTCTCCCTACAATTCCAAGATGAATGGGGCAGTTGAGGCAGCAAACAAAAATCTCAAGAAGATCATTTAAAAAATGATGGGTCACCTATAAGAATTGTCATGAGATGCTTCTATGCGTACTTCAAGTGTATCGTACTATAGTCAGAACCGCTACAGGTGAAAGCTCTTACTCTCTGGTATATTTAGAAGTGCAGATTCCATCATTAAGGGTTCTAATGGATGTAGAGTTAGAGAATAAGAATGGACAAAACTGAAATTTAGGTAGTTGGATCTAATTATTGAAAATAGACTGACAACCATCTGTCACCACTAGTTGTACCAAAGTAGAGTGGCTAAAGCATACAATAAAAAGATCAGGCCAAGAGTATTTAAAGAAGGAGACCTGATATTAAAAAAGATCTTGTCAATATTAGGAGAAGATCAACGTAAATGAGCACCAAACTATGAAGGACTTTACATGGTGAAGAAGGCTTTTTCTAGTGGAGCTCTAATTTTAACTATGATGGATGAAGAAGATCTGCTTAAAGCTGGAAATTTTGACATTGTAAAGAAGTACTATGCCTGATGTGTTTTGCCTATTAAATTAATAAAAATCAAAGTTTGGCCAAGAATTCTTTAGTGTATTACATCTTTCTTTTTTTAAAAAAAAACTCTACATGATCTCATAAACTTAAAAATACATCTTTTTTGTGTTTTCACAAAAATGTTTGGAAAATCAAAGTTATTAGTACAAATGCAGAAGTCAAATTAGTGTTTTGTTTTAACAAGTCAGTTTTGGGAATTCAAGTGATCTCCTAATGAGGTGATCAAACGCTTACAAACCCATAAAAAATAAAATAAAGCAAACACCACAAAATGACAATAAAGTTGTGTTTTAATTGAATGAATAATGATTCATAATCACAATGAAAAATAATTTTGCATGGTCAAAATCAAGGAAAGAAAAGCTTATCGATCTAAGTGCATGCGTTTGAAATGAGAAAAGACCATATTTGATAATCCTTTCACAACACTCAAAAATATCATTTGTAGTCCCCTTTGAGTCTAGTAAGTTTTTCTTGAAAATCAACCTTGATTAGGATCACACCCTACTAGGGGCAAAAACGAGGGTTAGGAAAGTAATTTGACCGCAAAAATATAAAAAATAATCATTAATGATAAAAGTGCCCAAACAAAGCTAAGGGCATGAAGAAATTCAAAGAATTCAAAAAGGTCGAGCATGTTATAAGAAAAATGAAGAAAACAAAGACAAGAAATTCAAGCTCAACATCGGGAGACTGACCAGACCATTTTGCAAAATCAATCATAAGGTTTAGGAATCCTTTGATCAAAAGAATGTTTGAGGACGAGCTCTAGTGATCCTTGGTCCTGAGATCTCTTAAAAACCTTTTGAGCTTACAAATATCGTTTTTTTCATGGCTAAGAGCCAAAGCCTACGTTACGTGCTCATAAAGCCTTTTCTAATCAAAGGTAAGCAATCTAAATTGGTAAGTAATGCTTTCCTATGCAAAACAAGCTTTTCAAGAAACTTCAATTATGCTTCATTATTCATACAAGTAAAATGAACACTTAAAAAATATATCTTTCCTCTGAAACTCTCAAGTAAAAAATTGAACCTTTCTAACCAAAAAGATAGAAAATAGAAGGTCATTTCACATTCTCAATGAAACCCTGTTCACGGGAATTGCTTGAATTTTTTTTGAAACAATTTTTTTTAAAAATAACATTAAAATGGATTTTGCGCTTGGAAACGACTTTGAAATTCCAAAGATTTCCTGTTATAGCAACCTTTTATAAAAAGCCAAACACTCTTTTATATGACACCATCCCTGTGAAAATCAAAGAAAAAAGGATGAGATAAAATACTTAGAGGCATGATCAGACTGGGGGTAACTCAAGAAACACAATATAGTTAGCTTCATGATTACTCTTCTAGGAAAACAAAGAATGGGAAACAAAGCTAACAATCTTTGGGATAAATGTTTTCAGACAATGGGGCATGCTGATATCATTTGAGATCATCAAATGAGCATCCCTCGCAGAGGTTAAGATTAGAAGTTGTGGCTCGGGTAAGTGAAAGCAAAAAAGCTATGAAAGCTTGCTATGAGGATCAAAGTTTTGAAAAACAAAAGTCCATGCTTATTGAATAATACATGCTTATTGATCACAACGCATTGTAATTTAAGCTTGGTAGGAAATCCTAGGAAAGAATCCTTGATGGACTCAAACTTTTCCAACAAAAAAGACCCAACAAGATGTTGAGCCCAACAAGGCTCCCGTTATTTAAAAAACAGTAAAGTTTTTAGAGACATCTTTGACACTTTTTTAGTGCACTTTCTAGCCCTTACAACCAAATAGTGCGCTTTCTAGCCCTATCTATTTTTATTTTGAGTGCGCTTTCTAGTCCTCATCCATTAGATAATGCATTTTCTAGCCCTATCTCTTTTTTTTCGAGTGCGCTTTCTGGCCCTCACATACCGGATAATATGATTTCTAACCCTATCAATTTTTCTTCTGAGTGCGTTTTCTAGCCCTCGCATACAAGATAAAACGCTTTCTAACCCTATTAATTTTTGTTTCAAGTGCGCTTTCTAGCCCTCAAATACTAGATAATGCGTTTTCTAGCCCAATCTCTTTCTTTCGAATGTGTTTTCTAGCCCTCGCGTACTAGATAATGCACTTTCTAGCCCTATCAATTTTCTTTTTGAGTACGCTTTTAAGCCCTCCCTTTTAATGTTTCTAGAAGGATTGATCATTTCATGATCTGGTAAATCCACAATCTTAACTTTTTTCTTTACAAGCTTGCTATCTAAAGGCCTTTACGAGACTTTATGTCGTAGGTATTGTAAAGATGGGACAACTTTCATAACCTAATTTTGAGTTTTGCCCAAAATTATCCTTTTCTTTAAAATTTAATAAAAAATAAAAAAGACTGACAACTTGGTAAGAGCAGGCTGAGAAAGGTTTCAAATGCATGAAGGAACTAAGCTGGAGTTTTTGATGAAATTGAGAGCTCAATTGTACCCCATTGTACCGAAGACTGAAAAGATAATGTAGATCCAAGGTCAAATTAAATGATTATTGGGCGAATCTGTATAAAAATTACCTCCAAGGAATTAATTAGATTTTTAACAGACCAATTTGACTTAATTATCGACCCAATTAAAGGTTTAATTAAGTTTAAGAATTAATTTGGATCAAATTAAAAGATTTAATTAGGTGCAATGACTTAATTATATTTTTAATGGGTCAAGTTAATTTTATTAGGGACTTAATTGGTGAAAATTAAGTTTAAAAGCTTAATTTGGGTTTAATTAAGAAGAATGCAAATTTAGAGGACTAGATTTAATTTTTCCAAACTCAATTGGGTGAAATCAAGGATAAGATTAAAAGAAAATCAAAGTTTAAGAGTCAATTAAGGGCCAAATTAATGAAATTAGGAACCAAGGACCTTTCTACCAAAAACGCGCAAATTCAAGGAATCAATTCAATTGAAAACATGTGTGAAATTGAACAAATTAGAAGTTTGGAGATCAATTAGGGATGAAATTGAAAATACTTAAGATCAATGACCAAGTTGAAAAACACGCTTAAATCAGGGGGTGTTTTTAAAGCTTTGTAGGGGTGAAATTGAATTGATTTTTGAAATCAAAATGCAATGAAGAACCTAATTAAATAAATTAGAAGACTAGGGTCTAAAATTAAAAAAAAAAAAAGGGATTAATGACCTAATTCAAGCTAAAACACCATAATAACACTGTTTCATTTAAATGAAACAGTGTGTTTTGGCTATGTCTTGATCAAAACGACATGTTTTAGTTCAAATCGACATTGTTTTGGTCAACACCAAGTCAAAAAAATAATAAAAGAAAAATGGCAGCTCTAATGCCACGTTTCAAGCCTTCATTCTCTTTCATATCTTCACCATATAAGGAAAAAGAAAGATACCACCCTCGTGACCTGTTATTGCACCCAAACCTAAGAAAAAAGTTGTTCTTTGAAAGCCCTAAACCTATTGCAAAGTTGACCCAAAGAGGCTGACCCGGCCAGCCTTCGCAACCCGTGATTGTGACTTTTAGCCAACAGTTGGGATCCTTCCCATTTGAATTAAGGGTCAAGATTCATACCTAATAAAGACCAGATGTTCCTTTTCTATCCCCTATAAATAGGAGTGAATTTCATGCAAAAAAGAGAAGAGAATTAGGAGAAAGGAGGCAAAAAGCAGCTGAAAACCATTGTTTTTTTCTCGCTACCCAACCAGCTACCACTCTCCTCCTCTAGCGACCACTTTGAGCCACCAATAGCCCCGAATACGCCACCACTAGACAATCAACAACCACCTCTTGCAAAGTTAAGCTTCTTCTACATCCTCTTCCTGGTTCATTACATTTTATTTTTCATGGCTTCAATATGGTACGACAACCATGTTTGCTAGCTTTTTTACCAGCAAAACCTTTTTACTAGGCTAGGCCATTGACAAGGTAAAGGAGTTAGACTAAAGCCTATTTCGTGGCTTTTTGGGTCCAATGCATGTTTATTTAGAGGAAAAAAAAAGAAAAAAGACTAAATCCTTATGCCTTTATCTTTTTATCTTGGCTATGGGGGTTCTTGGTGGCATTCTTAAGCAGGCCTTACATAATTCTAGATTTCAGTTCCACTAGAGGTGTCAGCAAAACACCATCACTCATATTGCTTTCCTGATGACCTTATGATTTTCTGCTAGATGGATATGGACTCAGCTTGTATTATGAGAAGGGCCTTGGGTGATTTTTCAAGATTGTCAGGACTTGTCCCTAATTTAGAAAAGAACCATGTTTTCCTATCTGGTGTTGATGATAAGATAAGGACTTCTCTTCAGGCTCTTTTGGGTTTTAGACTAGGGTCCCTTCCAATAAAGTATTTTTAACAAATAGAAAATATTTACTGACCCATTTTAACGAGATATTAGATGCCATTTTTTAACCCAAAAGCTTATACACAATTATCATTTAGTGGGTTCTATACGTAGATGTGCCTTGAAGATATATATAAAGAAAGATTTTGATACTATTAGTTGGGAGTATATCCTCTTGGGTTTGAGAGCCATTGGGGTTCCTAGTTCCATGATTAAATGGATTGAGGTCTATATATCTATAATGTATTTCTCAGTGGCGATGAATAAAGAATTACATGGTTTTTTCCTATCTTACCAAGGTATTTGGTAGGGTGACCCATTATCCACTTATCATTTTATCCTAGCTATGGAGGGTCTTGATGGCATTCATAGGGAGGCCTCACAGGATTCTAGATTTCAGTTTCACTAGAGGTGTTAGCAAAACACCATCACTCACATCTGCTTTACTGATGACCTTATGATTTTTTGTTAGATGGATATGGACTTAGTATTTATTTTGAGAGGGGCCTTGGATGATTTTTCAAGATTCTTGGGATTGGTCACTAATTCAAAAAAAAAGCCATGTTATCCTATTGGGTGTTGATGATGAGATGCAAACTTCTCTACAGACTCTTTTGGGTTTTAGACTAGGGTCCCTTCTAGTCAGGTATCTTGGCATTCCTTTGATCACCACTCACTTGAAACATAATGACTGTTTGCTTTTGGTTCAAGATCAAGCTATGAACCTCAACATCATTGGTTGTGTCGCATCTCGGTGGACATCATGACGAGGGCTAAAAAATGTATTTTATCATGAAAAATTAGGAGTCGTCACCTAGTAATTAAATGAAACTTGGGATCCTAAAACGTGCACTGATTTTAAAGATTTAGGAAAGGGGTTAGTTATGCTTAAAGAAAGAATGATGTCACCTTTACAGTATCTTTTCTTACGAAAGGTTACCTTTACTATGTGTTTTCTTCTAAATTTATCTTTTTTATTGCGATTAATTATCCTTATCTTTTTGTGCTTTTTTATTTAATTCCCAATCATTTTTGTAAAGGTTGATTTCAGTCCCTAGAAATAGGAGACTCGTCGATTTGGTTATTCACAAAAACATTGACCACGATCTCTTTGAAAAAGAGACACTACAAGATTTCACAGTTTTACCGACGGACCAATTCCGTCGGTGTGTGATTAGAAGTTCGTCGGTGATTTTTTTACCGACGTCCTCACCGACGGATTAAGTCCATCGGCTTTACCTTCGTCGGTGATTCCCCCTTCTGTCGCTATATCGGTCGGAAAAACAAAAAAACCATTTGCCGATGGTTTTCCAGACGGAATTTGCGCGCCAAAAAAAAAAGATTCCCGCTTGAAATATACCGACGGATTTTTATTCCGTCGGTGATATTGTAATTGACCGACGGAAAATATCCGTAGGTAAATACGTCGGTGAGTGCATGAAATATCGACCGAATATGTCCGTCTGTAAATTCATCGGTACTGGTGGAAGCTACTGTTAAATTCCAACGGATTAATTCCGTCGGTAAGGCTGTCGGTGAATGTTTAAAATACCGACCGAATTAATCCGTCGGTAAAATCCTTGGTAATACTTTTTTCTGAATTTGTTTTTAAAAAATTATTTAGGATATATAATATAAAACTATTTAAATTAATTGTAATACAGACCAATTATGCAAATACAATTTATATTAAACATTAAAAAAAAAACAAAGTTAAATAATATTCATTACAAACTGAA
>Ga0307517_10004993_pt1 | contig 20197 bp, 20 predicted proteins | sample 23_EM_MG_FD_194515 | JGI IMG/M metagenome (GOLD analysis project Ga0307517, IMG submission 194515) | Populus trichocarpa ectomycorrhiza microbial communities from riparian zone in the Pacific Northwest, United States - 23_EM | ecosystem: Host-associated > Plants > Roots > Unclassified | place...
TTTTGGTGCCTGAAAACCCCAGGCCTCAGGCCTCAGGGCTTGGTAGGTTGCTCTGAATAGTATCAGAGAACATGACTGGGGCAAAAAACGACATCTTTTGTCGCCGAATTTGACATGAGTCACATGACCTGCTTGTATGTTCTGTATTGCGCGTTTCGCGATGAGAAAAAAATCGCATATCGTATATTGTGAATTGACGGGGAGCGGTTGAGATTCAGAGCGAAGCACTGGGAGACAAGGTCAGAGGAGGAAAGGTGGATAGTACCTTTGAGATCGGGAGCGCATGATTTACACATGGAGACATCAAGCTTCAAGCTTCAAGATTTGCAGGGTTGTGGTCTTATTGAGACGTCGGGTTTTTATCCCGTCGAGTATTGGGAATATGCTACTGCCATGCGTGCCAATGGTTGGACCCCGTACCCAATGGAGTTGGACATGGCTAATTTCTGCGATTGAGAATTCAACGGTGAACTTCATTCAGAACAATGGGCTGACCCCCTACGGCGTCAATTCGTTTATGCGCTACACCCCGCCCTAACCACGAGGAATGCGTATGATATGCTCCGAGATCCATTTAGTTGTGAGACGACTTTCATTATCTAACTAAATTCAGAGCGGACCTAGTTCTCGACGAAGCACCTTGTGAACAACTCTATGATTGTTAAGTCCGTCACATACCGCTGTTTCATTGTACGAGTTCTCGACTTGCTGCGATCGTACTTGGCTACAATGGAATCCTGTGCTCAGGAACGACCTCGGGATTCCATCAAAGGAAAATGTATTGCGAAAGAGAACAAAAATAAATATGGATGCAGAAAACAGTTACAACTCTTGTACACGAATACAGTTTTCGTAAGGCCGGGATATTCATGACGAAACGCTCGAAACAAAATCCGTAAAAGAGGGGAGACATGGCATCGTCGTGGGGGGTATGACGAGAGAGATAGCATCACGAAAAACGAAAAATATAGAAGGTGACAATACACAGATTCCTAATATGTCAGGCAACCCAATAGAGATTGATGTCGATTAAGGACAGGCAGGAAACTACCTAGATGGTGAGGTGAACTTTGTTCAAGAATTCAAGTCGTGTGTTCCAAGAATTGACCTACTATGCCTTTACAGGCTCTGGGACTTCCCCATGGCTGGGAGTTGGGATCTCTTGCAAGTCTAAGTTAACTGGCTCCGGTGTCCCCGTTGCGTCACCATTTGGCAGCTTTATGGGTAAAGACAACTTTTCCGTCGGTGGTTCTGACAATGTAACCTGTTGGTAAAAGAAGACAGAACGAAACAAGGGGGACAGACCAGACGCTTTCTGGTGCATGTTTGCATCACCATCAATATCGCGGCTGCTTTCTTCTTCTTTCTCGAATTCAGCTAGCTGCTCTCTCAAACTCTCTGCAGGATCAGTCGACTCTGGACTCCCTAGTCGGAATGTGTCCGCAAAATACGAGGAACCACCGGTCGTCTCCTCGTCTTCATCTTCATCTAAGTCATCACTTCCAAGGTCATCACCAAGGTCATCACTTCCAAACATCACTTTTCCACTATCGTTGACAATATTTCCACCAGGCTGGTAAGATATGCCACCACTACTAGAGATGCTGATGGTTGTAACCGTTATACCATGACGGTGCAAAAAGTCATCGCGGCTGGAGTTCGGTGTTTGGTTATTTGCTTGGGCAGCAGCAGCGGCGGCCCTCTCCCTGGCTTCCTGGGCCTCTCTTCGTGCTCTGAAGGAGAGTAACCTACTTTCAGAGTAAAGCTGCGGAGGTATGGCCGGTGTTTTATAACCGTATTTACTTTTGACTCTCTCCTTGATCCACTCGTACCATTCCTCTTTCGTACGACCATGAGTGATAGCAACGACGAGTACGGTCATGTTGTCGCAACCAATCCCCGCACCAGATATGGTATCGGGTGCTAGACAATGATCGCATATCATCTCACCGACCTCCGTAAGTTCCTTTCCCTCAGAAATTTGGTATCGCACAAAGTCAACAACTTGTTGTGAGGACAAACAGTCCCAAATTCCTGAGGATACAAGTTATAAGAAATGTGTGTGAAAAATGAAAGGGGACACACCGTCGCACGCGATAATTAAGAACTCGTCTTCTTTTGTGATCTCGTGGCAGGTAACCTCAGGGTTAGAAGTTATTATCTGTGCCTCTGGTCCCAAATTATAATTTTTCTTGAATTCGAAGTCTCCCAATGCTCGTGACAAAGCGAGATTTCCTGGAAAACATATTATATCGTAAAATAAAACTTGCATTGGAATCCACATACCATTCACCCGACCACATTCAACATAACCACCCGCTCCCATAATGCGCGATCTCTCCGCTGCAAAAAGTAAGACTGGTATAAATCTAATCCAGAGGCACTTACAGTCATTCATTGGTTTGTGGTCAAAGCTCAGGGGCTTCGCCTCGCCCATTACAGATAATACCGAACGGGAATCACCAGCATTTGCCTGTGGTCTGTTAAGAAAAGAAGATTTGAGGTCGTTCCACGGACTCACCACAAATATCTTATCATCACTTGTGATAAGCGCAGCAACGGCTGTACATCCTGACGGATCCCTCGTATGTGCAGGATCTTTCCCAAAGGATAAAACTCTCAAAAATAACAAAGTCTAAAGTGGACGTACTCGCCAGAAGATCTTCATCGGTTCCTAGAAATGCCTTCTTGAGCGCCATTTCCCAGTTTTTCTCCTTGTAGCTCTCTTCTGTGATCAATCGCTTGTGTACATTTTGACCCGCATATCTGGCCACGGAAGATCCTAATTACTGAATTGAACCTTGGAAGTCAAAAGTCGTCGGTGATAGAGGACACACCGCCATGACCATCATATACAGCAAAAAAGACATTACTACTTTCCTCTGACCCATCCAGGTCCAACACAGCAGCGTGCGAGTCTTCCATGGCTAAGGGAATACGTTAATCGACTATCATACACCAAGGAAAGGGCTCACTGATTCTCCATCCTTGCATCTCAGCGATTCCGTATACGAATCGAGCACTAGACCCCGTCTCGAAACTCTTCTTGGTAGCTATAGAAATGAGGGGTTATAAAGACAACTTCAATCGTACAGCAGAGCGTACATGGCGATGAAAGTGTTTGACCCTGGAAAGATAATAAATGAGGGGAGAGAAACTTGGCAGGGGATATGATTGCTAACCATATTGACTCAGAAAGAGATGCTACTGTAGGCCCCACAAAATTAAAATGGCCTCAGCTTATTTGCCTTGTATTCGTCGTACGCGACGTCTGGGAAAGTCTCAGAAAGAAAACCTGGTGGAAAATGGTCGTGTGTGTGTTGCCCTAAGCATAGCTCTCGCACAAATCTCCTCTGTTTGCTTCTGTTTGCTCTTTCCAATCCTGGAAAGCTATGGAAGGCCGCGTAATGTTCGTACGAGTTATTGAGCTCATTGTCTCGAACAGTAGTTCTTACGCTGACTTGCGGCCATGGTGGGAAGTGGAATCAAGTCGAACATGCAATTCAGGACGAGGACACATTTCTCGAATACCCTGATATTATTTACCAACTATGTAAACATGCATTCTAAGCTCTCCCGCCGAATGTGTAGAATCCAAAGAAAATACGAAAGGATAGAAATGTGCAACCACCCATCTTGCCAGCCTATAGGCTAGTAACTGAGCTAAAACGTGTCCAGAACTGCGTTCCGAAAAAGTCGTATCACTGAAAAACAACTTTCTTGAGTAATTTTGATAGGAAGCCGAGGATAATCACGAAGTAATGTGACAATGAGGAACCACTAGATATCTCCTCATTTGTGCGGCTATTGCTGACCACAATCTTACCACTTTGGTAAGATATGCCGCGGTCATCGCTGCTGGAGTTCGATGTTTGGTTATTTACCTGGGCATTGTTCAACCTCTCCCGTTCTTCCTTCGCCTCTTTTCGTACTCGGAAGTTCTGTAGCCTGCTTTCTGTGTAAAGCCGCGGGGGTGTGCCTGGTGTTTTATAACCGTATTCGTTTTTGACTCTCTCCTTGATCCACTTGATCCATTCCTCTTTCGTACGACCGTGGGTGATAGCAACGATGAGTAAAGTCATGTTGTCACAGCCAATTTCCGCAGCAGAATTGGTATCGGGTGCTAGACAGTGATCGCATATCATCTCACCGACCTCCGTGAGTTCCTTGCCATTAGAGACTTGGTATCGCACAAAGTCGACAACTTGTTGTGAGGTCAAGCAGTCCCAAATTCCTGAGAATACACAAGTTACAAGAAATGTGTGAAAAATGAAAGAGGACATACCGTCGCACGCGACAATCAAAAACTCGTCTTCTTCTGCGATCTCGTGGCAGGTAACCTCAGGGTCAGCCGTTATAATTTGAGCATCTGGTCCCAAGGAACTATTTTTCTTGAATTGAAAATCTCCCAGTGCGCGTGACAATGCAAGATTTCCTGAACAAAATATAATGTGATAAAACCCTCATCAAGAGAATGTACATACCATTCACCCGACCATTCTCAACATAACCACCCGCTCCCATAATGCGCAATCTCTCCGCTGCAAAACGTAAGATTGATGTTAACTAATCCAGGCAGATACTTACAGGGATTTGTTGGCTTGTGGTCAGAGCTCAGTGGCTTCACCTTGCCCATGACAGATAACACAGAACGGGAATCACCAGCATTTGCCTGTGGTACGTGAGCAAAAGAAGATCGAGGTCGTTCCCGGACTGACCACATATATCTTATTATCAACTGTGATAAGTGCAGCAACGGCAGTACATCCTGATGGTTCATGTGTATGTGCAGGATCTTTCCAGGAGTTAATTTTTCAAGGTTCACAGATTCTAGAAAGGACGTACCCGCCAGGAAATCCTCATCAGTCCCTAGAAATGCCTTCTTGAGCGCCATTTCCCAGTTTTTCTCCTTGTAGCTCTCTTCTGTGATCAATCGCTTGTGTACATTTTGACCGGCAAATTTTGCCACTGTGGATCCTAATGACTGAAATTGAACTTCTAAAGTCAAGATCGTCGGCGATAAGAACGAACCACCATGACCATCATATACGGCAAAAAAGGCATTACTAATTTCCTCTGACCCATCCAGGTCCAACACAGCAGCGTGCGAGTCTTCCATGGCTAAGGGAATACGTTAACCGACTATCATACACCAAGGAAAGGGCTCACTGATTCTCCATCCTTGCATCTCAGTGAGGCCGTAGATGAATCGAGCATTAGACCCCGTCTCACAAACCTTCTTGATACCTATAAACACGAAAGTCATTAAGATTATCCTGAATCATACAGCAGAGCATACCAGGGAATGAAAGAGTTTGGCCCTAGAAAGATGGTAAATAATGGGAGAGGGACTTGGCAAGAAGTCTGATTACCAACCATATTTATTGTGACTGTATCCTAGTAATTAACCTCACGGTTCCTGTCGAGGTATACGCGATGATTGATGACTGCAAATGTCCCAGAAAGAAATACTAGTAAAAAATGGTCGTGTTATGTGTGTCAGAGCCTACAGCAGCATGGCTGCCATACACATCTTATTTGTATAAGTTTTGACGTCGGCAATGAGCGGCAGCTAATTCTAGACTAGTCAACATTTTCGAAATGGTAAGATTGCACTCAACCGACTTCTGAGAACCAATAGCTATTAGCGATAACCTTTCGAAGCTAAAATGTCCATATTTCCACCTCTCGCAACAGATCCAGATTTCTCACAACAGAAGAGAATGCATGTCAATGGTTGGCATTGGTGTTTAATAGCTTGTCAGGACAGGGCGAATGGTGCTCGACCATAATAGTGAAGGAGAAGGAAGAGAAAGAAAGAATCCTTCTTCCGATCTAGCGGTAGCCGAACATGGTCCATAATTGAACGGTTGGTACCGGTTAACCATTCAAAATAGAGACTGCCAAGTTCGAATCTGATGCCCCAACTTACCCTGACGTCCTGACCTGCGAAGCCGAGCAGAAGTAGATCACCACATTTCAAGCAACGAGTGCCCGCAACAGGAGACGATACGTTCCAACAACTGATAGATGCAGTCCGACGCTCACCAAAATAATTGATCCAGATAAGGTTGGCACTTCGTCACAGTACAGGAGTAATATATATCTCTTGGTCTCTATTGTTTCAGCACATCGATGACATCACCAATCACCGTCGTGGTAGCAGCCAGGCTTTCTGATATTAGCGGAAGCAGAACTTTTTCCTAAAACACGCATCTTAAGGAAACGAACTTGAAAGATATTGATCAACTTGGGCCTTCGCAACCAACTTCGTACCAGCGTGAACGTTGGCTAGTGATTAAACTGTGGACGAATACGACGTGTTATCCAAACCCTTTCTCATGTCGATCATCCGCACGAACTACAGGCAAAAGTGGGGAGCAAAGAAGAGCCCTAAATTGGAAGGCTACTTATTTAGGCGTCATCAATCATGAATGATGATCCCATATGTCCGATCAAGGGTGCGGCTCGAATTTGTACCTATCTCTTTAGAGAGACGCACAGTTTTGTTTACCAAATTTTCAAAACAGAACGCGTTAACTACGCAAGTGTATAATAGAGTTTGTCAGGTGTTCCCCAGGTTCTCCAAATTCTATTTATTAATGGATAACCGTCCGTGGACCATGTGAGTAGAATTTGTTATACAATTGACAGAATAGACGCGCACATTGCCAGTACGATTCAAAACTGAATCGAGATCAAACAATGACGGAAAATGACGAAATGTCCCGCTGCGAGTCTCTATAAGGAAAGAGACCCCAGGAGTACCCTCCGACCATTGGCCAAGGGTATTGGCAGGCAAAATGTTAGGACGGTGGGGGAGGGTAATGTGACTAACTGGGAGTCTGGAAGCGATTTAGAATATGGCTTCTGAATCTATCCAGTCACACGACCAAATTCAAGGGGTTGCAAGAATTCATAAAATTTTATGTAGTGGTCTTGTCCGAAGGCGATCGCTCAAGAGGGGATAGGCGCTCTAGACAGGAACATGGGTAAAGAGTGGCCTAAGTAGGTTCATAGATGTACCCCATTCTGTGGTATAATTAAGGGTAACCTTTGTAGATTTCAACATACAGGTCGCGTCCCACATTCATTTCACGGAAGTATGGCGTCAGTCAAATAATACCAAGTTCAATTGGAATCTAGCGGGAGAAATTGTAGACACGCGAGCACATGAGCATATGGCTCCGTGTAATTGCATCAGTAATGTCAATTGCGGAATGGTGGTAAGTATCAAAGTTTAAGATAACCTATTACTATTAGGACCCCAGGCACTCCGGTTTGAGGTCACGCGAGGGCCAATAGTCTCGGCTCTTACCTGAGCCGACGGCATTTTCGGAGCATTTAAAAAGAGGTCTGAAATTTGAGCGAGGATCCTCACAACCACCCTCACGACTACAGCAAATCTACTGCCTCGCTCACCCTGTCTTCCTTCAGAGCCCTTTCAAGTCTGTCCTCATTCTCTGTGTTGTTTCATGTCCATACTCACACCCCCTTCAGGACCCAACTCAAAATGTCAAATCTATCCTCAGGGTATTCAAGTGACGTCAAGGTGCGCCCCTGTCGCTGTTTTGCAGTTTCAGAAAGATTGACATTTTATCCTAAGGATTTCGGGCAACACTTTACCCGATCTCGACAAAGGTCGCGGACAATGTCTATGTTCTCAGTCTCGTCGTCAACCACAGTCAGATCGACGTTCGAGATAACAAAAACCCTATCTCCCTCACCCACCGTGTCCTCACGACCCGATGTCAAGCAAGCGTACGGCTCGTTTATCCCCGTCCGATCTGCAGCCAACTGCCTTCGTGACTTCGCGGGCCATCACACGACCACCATCCCGCGCAACGCCAAAAAGCGTAGAAGAGTTACTTTCCAAGAAACAAGTTCTCCAGTATCCTCTGATGACGAGGACTTCCCACCATCACTCCCAGTCTCCTTCGTCAATCGCCCTTTCCCAACTCCAAAAAGGGGCCATCAAAGCCCTGTTATGTTATCACCTCCGATGACCACCAAAACTTCTCATAGAAGTCCTTCCGGCATGCACCCGGTTCTCGCAAAGCTCGAGCGGGAGTCCAAGTTGTGCACCCAAATCGCAGATTGTTCCACATGTAGAAAATCGGGTTACGATTATCCGCGCTGTTCCAGATGTGGTGTAAAATGGTGCTCCCGAACATGTCGCTTAGTTGCCGGTAAACGACATATATGTCCTCCCAATCAATAGCCGACCTATCAATGCTTCGCGCTTTCATTTTTTCTTAGTCACCCTTCCAGATGATACCATTTTCATGTGTTCGTCTGCCTTGAAATTTATGATCTTCGAACCACTTGGAAGTTGTCAAAATATACACTACTGCTTAAAATTTGATTTTCTTTCCTTGACCTGGAACTATGTTTCCCCTCTCCTTGTCTTTCTGCTTCCTTTTGGCTTCCCAAGAAGGATGAAGCGGTTTATCATCTTTAGACCTAGACAAATTTGGCCCACAAACGTTGCTCGACTCCTGACTTGATAAAGTACGCCGTTGTGCGTTGTAGGCATTGAGCATTTGAGCATTCTCTCTTTTCTTAGCAAAAGCGGCAGCACGTTCTTCGGCTTCTTTCTTTTTATGATTCGCGTGACGACCATACTTCTTCTCCCATATTCTGATGAACATGAAACCATGGTGAAAAAAAGCAATGAAACAAACATACGCGCGACGGGCCCTCTGACCGCGCCTATTCTTCCTGGGCATATCAGCTGCATTGACTTCAGCTGCTTCGTCGAAATCGGAGTCATCCGACCCTTGAATGAAGCCAACAGAGAGAGAAGGAAGGAACGTCGATTCTGTAATTGAGATGGCTTTTTTCGAACTGTGGTTGCCACCGCTCTTCCTGAAGACTGGGCCATTTTCATCACTGGAGCTATTGGCGTCTTCGTCCGATTCAGATTCAGCCTGTGCTTCAAAATCGGATGGGACGCCCGAGGAGCGACCCGACCCGTCATGAGATTCCGGACTTGCACCATCGGCAATGCCATTTTCCATGTCTACCGTACCGGATTCCCAGCCAGAATCATCTGCCAGTGATTCCCTGTCCCCCTTGAAAGATTGGCGTAAGGGTTTTTTCCCGTTCGGCTGCTGATGTCCTTGCTGCAAGTCCCCGTCATCCTTTGTATTTTTGTCTTTCTGAAGTTTAAGCGCAGGATTAACAACGACCCTGAGCGATTCGACGCTCGTAGCCACTTGGGCCGACAAAATCTTCGAACTCAACAGCTTGCTTTGAATTTTGGCAAGGGTAGATCCTGGCTCGACAGGTTCAGGTAGGTGTGGCTCCAAGTCCTTTACAAAGGAGAGAGCAGCCTCATTGGCTCGTAGTAGATGATCCTTAAGGATCTTTGATCTAAATGCAGAATTTCCGATTGCATCGTCATTCATCGACTAGAACAGCAATCAGGTCGACCGGTCGAAGACAACGAAAGGACGTACTTTGAGGCAAGACAGCTGAGTTTCATAATCACTGATGAGTGTACCTTCTGCATTTTTCTTCCTGAGGAGACATGTAAGTTGTAATATAAAAACCAGCACCAGGAACAAGTACCGTTCATTCTTCAGCCTCTGGACTACTTTCTGAATCTCAAAATTTTTGGCCTTTTTGCATGCCTTAAGAACTAGCTTCTTCTCGTGGTGCTAAATATTCAAAGTCATGCCTGGATGGTGGTAAAGAAACGGCGTAGTTACTTGCAATCTTGCCCCCAATTCTAGCGTTCAAGTTTACAACCTGGCAGAAGTTATATTTGTCCGCCTATACTGGAATTGTTGGCGACAAACCTCTTCCGCCCTCTCATCCCTCTTTCTTTTGCGACCTGCTATTATTGCTGGCATGATAGTTGATTCAGAAGAGTTGTGTAACCGGTATAAACGGGCCGACCCTCATTTCTTGAATTCGAACACTGTATATATCTTTTTTCAGATATGGAAGACGATGCGTCGGAAGGGAAGGCACACGCAACCTTCGAAGGACTTGGAGATTTGAAGAAATGGCAGAAGTCTCTGTTCAGCCTGAACCTTTTCCAAGAACCAACTGACGAGCAACAAAAAACGGAGGATTGGGCAGAACAGAAGTTCTCGTCTACGGTATGTTTACAAAAATCAAACTCGAATTATCATTGACTGTCATATGGTAGCTAGCTGAATACCAAGAACAATCATATCTTTTAGATCCATTCCTCGAAGAACTTGTGACTCCAATTGTTGAACACCTAAAGTCCTACATAAGGTCTGTTGTAGCGGTTCCCTCGAAAAGTGGATCGTCCATTCGCGTCAATCGCCTTTCGACTTTGCTCTATCTTTACTTCAAGTTTAGAGGCTACAAAACTATCAGTCAGTCGCATATCTGGAATTGTGTGGTGGACAATTGCAGGCTGAAGTTCACGAAGTTAGATTCTTTCCCCATGAAGTGGCCGATCTCACTATCGTGCTCGATTTCGCGTATGTTCCGGATGGCCCAATGGATGATCCGAGCCAGTGGGCATTGCGATATGTAATCTTGCTTTGGCTCTATATCATTTGTATCATCCCCTTCGACCTAGCCCAATTCGATGAACCAACGCACCCAGGACATACGGCCGACTCGCTGGAGAACCTGGCGAAGAGATTCCTTTCCAAAGCTGGCCTTGAGAGACAAGGTGCCGCGTTGCTGCTTTCGCGGTTGTACATGAGGTTCGAGCATACCAGATACTCCTGGATCATATTAACTTGAATAGAAAGGACGCCAGTTATAGTTTTCGTCGTTTTGTTGCATGGTCCGAGAATGCTTTAAAGGAGGGAACTGATACTATGATGGTAATCCATTTAGCAGAATGAATCAAACACGGTGGATATGCTCAACCTCATAGGTTTTAGGCATTCTCCAGGTTCTCTGCCAGGTTACTAAATCGGGATCAGCAGAGCAGGTTCAATCCGAACTTATTCCGCTAATGGAATTAGCTCGCATTCTTCAGGAAAATGGAATGCTGTCGATGAACACCATCGTAAGAAAATATAGGACGAAATTCATATCGAGGATTGGGATCAGGCTCTTGCCCGCGAAACCTATTGCAAGAAAGATTGGTATGTCAAACGGTATTTGTTTGATGGATGAAACTGATACCTCCCTTCAGTTCGCTCACTATCTGGTGGTGAATCATTATTGGATGCAGGAAATCATGAAGACTACGACGTTTCCAGCGAAATCGATGAGATTGTGGAGCAATTATTGGGGGCGTTGCAGGACAAGGTGGATATCTCGGCGATTGGATCCTCGAGGAATACTAAATATATGCCAGGACACCATTGTAAGGTGGTCAGGTGCTAAAGGTATAGCAAGGATCACTGAACGGCTTCCCCACGACTTCGCACATCAAGTTCTGGAAAGTATTTTGGGCTTATTCGATATCCACTCCGCAGCAGCAGCAGCCTTATACGATCTTCCTGCTGTTGCGGAAGGCACCTGGCACGGCGCGTGTCTGGCATGTGCCGAACTGGCTCGCCGAAGTATCATTGAAGCTCAATACCTGCCGAAGCTGATCGACCGTCTATCGAAGGTAGGTTCATCATCACATGAAATTGAAAATTAAATATGGGATCCTCATTCTCTTACTTTAATTTTCATAGGCTCTGTCCTTTGATGTTAGAAAAGGCGCTCATTCAATAGGTTCTAACGTTCGTGATGCTGCTTCATATGTGGTGTGGGCGTTGGCTAGAACGCAAGACCGACTGGCGCTGGTGCCACATTCGGAAATGCTCGCACAGAGGCTCATGGCTGCTACCCTGTTCGATCGGGAGGTTCATATCCGTCGTGCGGCTAGTGCATCGTTCCAAGAACATGTTGGCAGGACAGTACGTCTTATGTCACAATTTGTAACAAACTCCATTTAAGAGTATCCTCGCTTTCAGGGCTTATTTCCTCATGGTATCGATGTGTTGGGGATGACCGATTTCTATGCAGTTAGCGTCCGCAAGCATGCCTTTTTAATTGCTGCTCCTCAGGTTGCACAGTGTGTCGAACGTTCTCATACTTTGGGTCATTAACTAAATACTCAATGATGTTTATATTAGACATGTGGAATACAGGCGTTTCCTCTTTGACCACCTATTGGACGTTGTCCTTCGCCACTGGGATGTCACGATGCGAGAACTTGGCGCAGAAGCCTTGCGGCTCATATGTGCTTATGACATTGATGGCCTCATTCCTATAGCAATTGACAAGTTGGTGAGTGCATAATCAACCTCATTACGACTGGATGTACTGTCTAATTAAGAATTAGGTTCGCCTCCTAGACTCCATGGACACGGCAGATGTGCATGGCAGTCTTTCCTCTTTGTCTGAAATAGCGATCGCATATAAAGACGCATGCAAGGACCCGTCTGAGTTGGAAGAGCGCTTGTATCACGTAAATTAACGAAACTCCATCCATTGTTGCCGTTGATGACTTTTTCGGACGTATCCAGGTTTGCGAACTTCTTGTCCATGTTTCGGATAAGTCTTTGACGAGCACACGTAACGAACTCATCATCGCCGCAGCTTGTCGTTTGGTCGGAAATTCTATTACCCTGAAAGAGCTGAACCTGGCAGAGAATTCAACAATTCCAAAATGGAAGAAGATAATTGAGGTTGGTCTAAAACACCGACATGGATCAGTGCAAGAAGCTGCTGCAGAGGCAATGGCCCAAATCAGCAGTCTTAAAGATTGCTCTGCGGATATTTCCAGATGAGTCAACCCCCTTCTTTCCACCTGGCATAACTCTCTGAATATGATGATCCACATTGATCGCAGAGATGAAGCGTGGCACTCCACTCATGCAACGAAGTCTTGCACGATTAGTCGGCGTGGTCAACTGGAATATCAATTCGCCCAATTTATCCAAAGGGATTAATTACCTCCTCGACAGGGTACAATCTTCGGTGAGCAATATGGAGCCCATTCTTTTGATGTTGGCTGCGTCTGGTTTAATAGCTGTCGCTGATGTGCTTATTTAAGGCTGGTGTGGAAACGCGGCGCTGTTGCTTTGAGGCGATGCCTCGCATAATGACAGGTGTTTCTGCAGAGTTGACCTCGAGTGAGTGGCCTCTTTGTAATCCAAAGCAGGGTGTGCTCATGGCATTGATAATCAGTTTTGCCAAGTGATGTCGTCAACGCACTGCTTGACGCACTCATAACTGGGTTGAAAGATTACACGACCGACGAGAGAGGTGACGTCGGATCGTGGATCCGGATTGCGTGTATTCAGGGTCTTACTGATATTGTTGGCCTCCTTTTTCGAACGTTCCTTCTGGGATCAAATTCGATTAATAACGTTGCAGCACGGCTACAGACTTATTTGCCAAGCGAGAAATTCCATGACATCGTGGCCGGCGTGCTTAAACAGGGAATGGAGAAACTGGATAATGTTAGGCTGGAGGCTGGATTATGCGTCATGAAGCTCCTGAATATGGATTTACCTGACGGCGCCGCATTAAATCGGTGGCGTTTGCATGGGGAGGGGTTATTGAGGCAACTATTCCTAGTGTGAGTTTGCGCTATCTTTTGTGATTGCATACCAAAACTATCTTTCAGAACGGCTCATGAATGGCATGGGTGGAATGATGCTGATTGGTTGTTTTCCCGTGCCATGCGTCTTCTAGAGATACCAGAGTACCGCAAAGAAATTCTTTCCGGTATAGTCACTAGTGTCGGGAGTAAAACGGATAGTACCGTGAGTAAATTATCTCCACATTTCTCTGATTGGATTAAGCCGCTGTTTAATAGCAAAGACCCGTGTCGAACAGTTTTGTTGAATTCGCTCAGGTCCTACCACTAGCTCGGTCTCCACAGACTACTTACAGTTTATCTGAGCTAGTATCGGACTTGATCAACTTTGGAAAGACCAATGCGGCATCCAACACAGTTATCGTCCCCGTATTCCAGACCTTTGTTTTGCTCCTTGAAGCGGATGCATTTCGGGAACTTGCTGTTGAGTCCGATGGTCGGAAAAGGTTTGTTCGTCCGCGTGGTTTATATCATCTATTAACAATTTGATTGATCCGTGTAGTTTAAGAACATTGTTGGATATGGCGTCAAGGAATATCGAGAAGATAAGAAACATTCGGAGAATTTATGAATCTATGAAAATGTATGTGTCCGCTGGGTATTAACGAGCTGGACATTGTTCATTATTTATTATAGTGTTTTAAATCTTTTGATATACGAGATCAAGAACGACAAGGGTTTCCTACTGCTCCAATTCTTGGCCCATCCATTCCCAAGGGTATATTACTTGTATCCGTTGTTTCTTGAGCTAAATGCGTTCTTGATAGGTCAGAGCAGATACTGCGGAATACTTTTATGTTATGCTGCAAAGAACGGATGTCGGGTTCGAAACGGAGGATTTGGAAGACATCTTGCTGGAGACAGAATGGTTTGCCCCAATCTGGTTCAATATAATCGCCTCTGATTGTCCGTAGGTCGAAGGAAGACATTTCAATTTCCGAGACTGCGGCGAAGAGCATAATCGGAATTCTTGGTTCTTCATCTTGACTACTTCTCTTTATGTACAAGGGATTACTTGAGCGTGGGAAAACACGCTCAAGACACTGATAGATCAAAGTTACCTACTTCAGCTCTCTCTCTCTGAGAGATCCTGTCAATTGCTGATCCAAATACACCTTCTCGCCTCACGGCTGCCTTCTGAGTTGCCTTTTGCACTTTAAGAACGCTTTATAGATACCAAAAGAAGGAGAAGCATGGCCTCTGCAGCCCTCAGACTCAGTGATAGGGAATTGGCGCAGATCAACGCTGCTGCGGTCACAAAGGAGTACAAGATTAAACCGCATCTTGGTGCGCAGAACAAAAATTGCGAGATAGGTTGTTGCTTAGACACGGATTGCAGACTATCGCACCGTATCCGCCATTAACGGGCAAGTCCATTCTTCTGGCTTGGACAAGTTCAAATGTTAATCTGTCCTACGCAGTCCATTGGTTGTTCTTGATAATGTGAAGGTACTTCTCCATTATCCGAGTCCTCAAATGGTATCTTTTACAGTGCACCAATATAGTTCCCGTCCTATAATGAAATCGTTCAGCTGACGCTTCCGGACGGCTCGAAACGCGTTGGTCAAGTTCTTGAGGTGCAAGGGAAAAAATCCATTGTACAGGTGTTCGAGGGAACCATTGGTATTGACGTCAAGGTTACGCACGTTGAATTTACAGGGAGCTCCATGAAGCTTCCTGTTGCGGAGGATATGTTGGGCCGCATTTTCAATGGCTCTGGGAATCCGATCGATAATGGGCCGAAGGTGTTTGCGGAAGATTATCTGGATATTAATGGTGCGTTCCGAAGTTGTTTTTGTTTCTAATGCAGGCTGACTGTCGGTTGCCGATGTGAATTTCAGGATCCCCCATTAATCCATATTCTCGAATTTACCCTGAAGAAATGATTCAGACAGGCATTTCCACAATCGACGTGATGAACTCTATTGCTCGTGGCCAAAAGATCCCAATTTTCTCAGCTGCCGGTCTGCCGCATAACGAAGTAAGAGAGTTTCTTCCTATCAATCCGGAGGCAACCCAACCCCAAGCATTTACTTAGATCGCCGCCCAAATCGTGCGGCAAGCCGGACTAGTCAAGCGTCCAACCAAAGATGTACATGACGGACATGAGGACAACTTTTCGGTCGTGTTTGCTGCCATGGGTGTGAACATGGAAACTGCGAGGTTCTTTAAGGAGGATTTTGAGTCGAATGGGAGTCTCGATCGTGTCACACTTTTCCTCAACCTTGCCAACGATCCGACGATCGAACGGATAATCACGCCACGGCTTGCGTTGACAACTGCAGAGTACTACGCGTACCAGTTGGAAAAACATGTGTTGGTAATTTTGACGGATATGTCGTCGTATGCGGACGCACTTCGTGAAGTACATTGATTGCTAAAGGACTGCTGCTCAGCTGATGGAATCTAGGTCTCTGCAGCGCGTGAAGAAGTGCCGGGACGGCGTGGGTATCCTGGATACATGTACACGGACTTGTCGACTATATATGAGCGTGCAGGCCGGGTTCAAGGCAGGAATGGTTCGATTACCCAGATCCCCATTCTAACTATGCCAAATGACGGTAAGTCCGCAGTCAATTTCGCATGAATTGTTAATTTCATCATACTTTGCTTTTCCCTTTTGCCAACACTAAATCAAATTTAATAGATATTACACATCCCATCCCTGATCTGACGGGGTATATTACTGAAGGGCAGATATTTGTCGACAGGCAGCTTCATAACAGGCAGATTTATCCGCCCATTAATGTGCTCCCGTCGTTGTCGCGTCTGATGAAGAGCGCGATCGGGGAAAAGCTGACGAGGAAAGACCACGGGGATGTATCGAATCAATTGGTGCGTTGGGTGGTGATACTTTGGCTTGGTATTAAAAATTAGTGGGCTGTTCTAGTATGCGAAGTACGCTATTGGACGTGATGCCGCCGCAATGAAGGCAGTGGTTGGGGAGGAGGCGCTTTCGGCCGAGGACAAGCTTGCGCTGGAGTTTCTTGATAAGTTTGAGCATCAGTTTGTGGGGCAAGGTGGGTTCTCGGTGTATTGGTAGGAGGGGAGTGCTGAATGATGTGTTGCAGGGGCATACGAGGCGCGGACGATCTTCGAGTCGCTGGACATAGCATGGTCGCTGCTCCGGATATTCCCAAAGGAACAGCTGAACCGGGTGAATCCGCAGATAATTGGGGAGTTCTATGGACGGAAAGCTCAGAAGAAGGCGGAGGAGCTGATAGAGATATGACAGGAGAGGAACCCAGTTTGGGAAGTCTCCTTTATAGCGGACGTCGGTACCTTGTGTGAATACAAATGCGTGCAGTTTGGGGTGTGATCTGGGATGAAACGTGTAGATACCATTCTTGGGAATTCACCATGTGTCGCCTGCTTATATACCGCCCACCACTCCTTTCCTCCACATGCATCCCCTCAAACGCAAGTCCGACAACATCGACGACGACGACCAGGCCCTCCAGGACTCCCCCGCCGCCGTCGTCCCCACCCCATGGCCACTTCCAAAGCGTCCCCGCATCGACACCCTCCATGCAACCAGCAGGCCCTTCCACCACTCCCCCGGCCCCATCTACTCTCCCCTCCGCACCCCCACCGACATCGAGGACATCGGCATCGTCGTCACCAGCTCAGATCCTGGCCCTTCCTCCGGCTCCCTTCTCCGCGTCCGCACCCTTAAAAAGCTCCCTGCGACTCCCACAACCCCTGTCCTCAATCCTCTCCAGCCCGACTACTCGTCGCCGTACATCCCACCCATCTCCCCGCTCATCAACCGCCAGACCCTCAGAGAGCTCGATCTCGATGTCATCATCCGCAACCCTATGCTCCGTGCGTCCTCGTCTTCTCCATTCCCTATTCTCTAACCTCCTATTTTCCCCAGGCCATGATCTCTTGTTTGACTCGGGTCTGCAATTCAGACCGCGTCGGAAACTCGACTTGTCCGAACAATACTGGAACGCCGTTTGGGAAGAGGTCCAGTCCGCGTGCACATGCATCACCCTCGAATACACCTCCGGAAAACCTCTCAACACCGTCTGTATGTGCTCCCGTCTGCCCGAGCCACCCTCTACCCCCATCGCCTACCTGCTCTCCAGCGTCGCATACACCGTCCGCATGCCTTCTCGCGTTCGTATCCTCCTCGCAGAGTTTCTGGAAGTGATGCTGTTCGTCATCCAGCCATTGTCTAATACCGCTGTGTACTCCAACCCTAACGATGTCAGAGAGCAAGCAAAAGAACACTCCCAACATGCCGCATACATAAAAGAGATCTTTGATCCCTCCTTCATCTACCAGGAGCTCATCCACAAGGTGTTCAATCCCTCCGGACTTTTCTTGCACATCGGGGAATTACTCAAAAATCACTGTGCCCCAATGCGTGATCGCAGTGTCGACGAACTGATGGATCTTGCCCAACGACCTGGCGTTGACGGTCTGAAAGCGTTCCGGTCGTGTCTGGAATTACTCGAGCAAATGAAACTCGTATGTTCCTTGTTTCCCGTCTCAGTTTTGTTATAATGCTGCTTCCTAGGACATCGCAAATCATCAACTATCTCAACTGCGTCCGTGGCTTCTGCGAAATACAGGTTCCTTTGAAATCAAGGCTTTCAAAATGCGTTTTGGGCCTGAGCCGTCACTTCACGCCACCCGCCAGTGGCTCTACACCACACACAACTCACTCATGCAGAGAGTTCGAGCCATCTCCCACCCCGCATATCCCGAAGACATTATCTACAAAAGTATGACAAGGAACCAACAGGTTTATGTCGCAGTCCTCAGAGGCATTGTCAATCTCGTCTTCGACTCTTGTGTATCAAAATCAACGCCATCTACTCCAACGACACCTATCGATATGTCCCCCGTCACCCCTGCAACTCCCGTCCCTCCCTTGCTCCCTCCTACCGTGACCCGACCGGAAACTCTTTATCTTGACAAAACTCGGCTCGCCACCTTCAGCACCGAGGCAGCCAATATAACGGTCGTGTACATGTTTACCCTTCTCTTCCGTCAACTCTCCTTTATCAACTTGGGTGACGGGTCTTCGACCAGGCCAGTGAAGACTGTGGATGTACAAAGCATGATGCAACTCCGACAGGAACTGTTTGATATCGGTCCCGCGAGAATGGCCGCCTGCTTTTTACCTGCAGAAGTCAACGAAGGGCTGACCGACAAGCAGAAAAAGGACTTGGAACAGCGGAGGATCATCCGATCGAATCTGACATTGCAAGTGGCAAAAAAAGCTTTCGATCTTCGAATGGCGAGTACATTGCCACGCGTGGAACGGACTGGCCCATCGGCTGTGAAGGGAAAACTCCCAGACCAGCGTTTGGTGAACATCGCTATGCGGTGGGTCGAAACGAATCTGCAACTGGGATCACCGCTAAGTATTCTGCTACATAATCGCGTTCGAGAGGTATTATTCGACTTGGTTGTCTCTCTCGCATATCCAGCCAAGGACGTCTCCTTGGCAGCTACTGCGAATGGCAGACGCAGATCCCCTACAAGCAGAGATTTAATGACTCCCCCCGCAAGTCCTACATCTACCGCATCTACACCGAGTTCGACTACTGTCCCTCCTGCCCCAAAGAATCCCTTCCCTCTCCTTCCTAAAACTCTCATCAAGGAGGTTGACGCTCCCTTGAATTTCCGACCACCAAGTCGCGTGGTTTCACCTTCCACAAATATGCATGCTTCTGCTTCCCCAATGTCCACTTTACCCCGACTTAGAATTGATCTCCTCACCAGCACTCGACAACTCGCCACCGCAGAAGCAGTCACCGAAAACCATCAACCGGGTATGGAGGCTATTTTGGAAGATGCGGGAGACCTCGCCGAGAAATTGGCGAGGCTTGCACTGATTCACTTGAACACGTTTTTGGGGATGTACGAGAGTGATGGCTTCTTCGTTGCTGACAACGAGAGTCCGGTTGACAAGTGGGTTAATGAGAAATGGAAAGGAGGATTTGGAAACAGATGATGCATGTACGGAAACCCTGGCACGATCCAGGTCCCTCGAGGTGACAAGACGAATATCGACCATATCGACTTCTTGGTTTCCACACGAGACGGCTTGACACCCCACACACAAATACTATTGACGGTTCATACTTTATTCCATGGAACTTTCATTATCTGACGAACCGACGACCGATATCACTTCAAGGATTCAACATAACCCTCTCATTCCACGCATATTGAACCCTGTGGACGAATGGGTTACATTTCCTCCCACCCACTGCAATGGGTTTATTCTCATTTTCGCTTCCCAACCGCCACCGCATTTTCGGGGGGAACTCCTTCGAAAAAAGGTCATGCACTGCATCAGCGTGGTTGGCAGGGCCGAATTGGACACACCACACAACGCTATAGACACCACCACGACCCTTGTACGCATGGCTCCTGGAATGTGATCGAAGAAACCGATTGCATCAAAATACTTATGATTTGATTCAATCAAACATGCTTCCACAACGTGTGGGTCATCTTCGCTTTATGCTTTCCTCTTGTAGCAACCAGCTGCTAACAGCATGGTCGTTTTTGTTGAACAATTAATTTTTCTCATACTTACATAACATCGCCCTATTATTTTACATCAATCATTTCAGGCACAGTCGGATTCATTGGCATAGATAACTACTTTTTTTAAAATCCCCATGTCAT
>Ga0307517_10004994_pt1 | contig 20187 bp, 14 predicted proteins | sample 23_EM_MG_FD_194515 | JGI IMG/M metagenome (GOLD analysis project Ga0307517, IMG submission 194515) | Populus trichocarpa ectomycorrhiza microbial communities from riparian zone in the Pacific Northwest, United States - 23_EM | ecosystem: Host-associated > Plants > Roots > Unclassified | place...
GCTTTATGTACGGTCACCACCAATCAAGAGATTAATTAATTATTTTAAAATTAAAAGGATTGTTTAATTTGTTTTAAAAAATTCAGAGGAACTAATGTGCAAGTACTCAAAAAGTAAATAGTTTTTATTTTTTATTTTTTTACTCTGCCACTGCACACTTTTTGCATATAGAGGAACGGCGCACAATCCCAACTCCCAAGTCCCAACAGCTCTGTCTTAATTCAAAAACTGGCAAGAGAAAAATGAAAGAAGAAGAAGAGGAGGAGGAGGAGGAAGGGTTTGAAGAATGGGGCGCTGATTTCTTAGAACAATTGATCCAAGTCGAAGAACACGCTCTTTCTTCTCAACTCCCCTCCTCCATATCCCCCCCTTCCACCACCACCACCAAACTCTCCTACCTCCCACCACCACTACAACCACCGCAACAACAACAACAACAACACCAAGATTATCAAAATAATTCCATCAGTTACTCTCCTCCGCGAGAACTCTCTCAAAGACCAATCGAGTTCGGTATCAACTACAATAACAGCATGACGTTTGATGGTTTTTCTAACGAATTCACGCATTCCGCTCCTTCTACTTCCGTCTCCAACGATAATGCAAGAGACCTGGAAATTGATCGCTTAAAGGTTTCGTTTTTCTTTTTTCGAAATTTCTTATTTATTCGTTCCTTTCTTTGGATTCATATTTGCTTCCTTTATCAAATACCGATATTTGACGTTGTTAAACGTTACTTTACATTTTGATATCTTATTGTTTTTTTTTTTTTCAATTCCACTTTCGGTGAAAGATGAATGTGATGCCATGTTTTTCTCAAGGGGAAAAGGATTGAAATTTCTGATTCAGTTTTAATTGATTTTACAAATTGCAGAGAGAATTGGGCCGCGTATCAAAGCACCTTACAAATTTGGTAAAAAGAAATTCCTACTCTTTCTCTATGCTATAAGTATTTATCTGTGCATTATTTATTCATTTTCTTCATTATCTAGTTTTTCAAGCTACATCTCATTGATATTGGCACTTTGTTACGTTTTTTAATTGGTTTATTTATTTGAAAGTTATGTCCATCTTAATGGGGTTCTGTTTTGATGAATTGCTAAATCATTTCAGGAAAAAGAATGCTTTGAACTTAAGAAGGAGAGAAGAAAAAAAGATGACCAAATTAAATCTGCATATGCAAATATTGAAGAAAAAGATATGGATGTTCACAGCCGAAAAAAGACGAATTTGTGAGGCTTTTTTTTCCCTCTCGGTATCTTTTAAATTTTCTTTGAACTATCCTGGTTATCTATCCAAGCAGCTGTTTATGTGATATTGCATGTGTGGCATATTATCTCTACTCAAACACCAGCTGAGGTCTTGATCAATCTTATTTTGCGCTGCAAAATCCAGTTCACAGTTTGACAGCCTCAGAGTGGTTATCTAGATAAAAAATATTCTTGGTGGCTTTTTTATTCTTAGTCAGTTGATGCAGGGCAGCGTAGAGGCTGTTCAGAATCTGACTTTTAGAGGCTGTTTTATGGCTGTTAGAACTGTGTTAGTGTCGATTTGTGGTGGAATATGAGGAAGGATGTAGATAGATTCTAAGAGTCACACCTAGGGTTCTTAAGATTCATACCTAAGAAGAGATCGAGTTACACAATCAAAGCAAAGTTACTGGAAATTATTTCATATTATTAAATTGAAAAATATTGAAAGCCTACGTTCTTATTTTATAGAGTTTTAATTGTCCAAATCCACTAGGGACATGGATTCCTAAACCTCCAACATGATTATTCCTATTTAGAATAGGAAAAGCCTAACAAAGCTAATTCTTTTAGAACTAGTAGAATGATATATATAAAATAAAACTAGATCTAGACAGTTTTTTCATAATTTCCAGCAAATCTGAAAATTGCAGAAATACCCTTGTCTATAAAAAACAATCAATATCGCTTCTTTTTTTGTCAACATCATCAGTTAGTTTATTTGAAAACTTTCTCTAGCTATGGCTTTGGTTATTCCTTTTTCCTTTTTTTTTCTTAACATTGCTTGCATTTTTTCCGCTGACTATTTAGCTTGTCAGTTATAAAATCACAATTGGGCAGTGGGCACTTTTTTATTGCTATGATTTACATTTTACAATTCTTTTGAATGGCACTGGCTATAGTGGCAGGGAACATGGGTTTCACAGCAAGGATGTTCATGGAATTTCCCAGCACTCTAAAAATGCAAAACCTTTGGAGGACCAGATTGATATAGGTAAGATGCATGAGTTGGATAAACGTCTATTGTCATAGCATTTTCTTTTGTCATATAGGTAAGATGCATGAGTTGGATAAATGTGTATTGTCATAGTATTTTCTTGTCTTTTTATTTATTTATTTTGACATGAAGTCTCCATGCTTTGTTCTTTTGTTTGTTAACAGCTTCTACGTCCAAGGCCATAGGAGTTCAGACAGAGAGAAGCATTGATTTTACCAAAATAGACTTGAACAATGATTTATCTTCTCACCTTGAACTTTCCAAAACATTGCTGGGCATCTGGGGTTCCACAAGTGAACAACAATTAGGAAGAAATATGATCTCCAAGTTGTTCATGGCCTGCCTGACAGATTTTCAGGTTCTTTTTGGGTGCATGAGCATGAATATGTCCTCTAGAGTACAAATGGACTATATGCCAGGTGAAAGCTCTTCTCATGCAGCTTTGCAGTATCATTTGCGTTCTTTTCCGACATCTGAAGCTGCAAAAGTTTCTCATCTGTATTCTGTACTGACAAAGGTATCGTAATGTAAAAACTTCATGTACATTTAATTAGAGATAAAGATAGATTTTAGGCATTTACGATTGAGACACATCCCATAGTTTACAATTTAGGGATTTCATTTTTAGGAAGAGGTGTAAGGAGCCATGCATCATGTCCTGTTTAAGTGAGACCAACCCTAGAAGTGCAACTGTGTGAAATGTGTGGCTCATTGTTTTAGCCTTTTCTTTTTGATTGTATCTAATAAAATGGGAATTAAAATGACTGGAAATGCTTAAAAAAATGTCATCTAAGAAATAAAATCTAAATAACACCTTATAAAGAGAAGAAAGAGTCAAGATGACTATATATTAATAATTTGAAATGTTTCGAATGACATGTATGGATAACCAGCCTAGCTTGAGATATCCCTGTCTAGTTTCTCTAGTTCAAGCATTTGAAGGTTCAGGACTTCATATTTATGAAGCTCTGGTTAGTGTCTTGTGGGATCCCTTATTCTTGTGGATTTGTCTCCCTTTCCCTTAATATCATTTTGATAATCTTGAATAGTTTAAATTTTAGGTGTTGGTTTCCTTTTCATCCTTACCTTTCATTGCCATGCTCTGAAGTTGCTTGTTTGGATACAAATATAAGGGATCATCTGACTTTCTCCAATCACTTCCTTCCAAGGCCCCTCTCTATGATAGCTTGGGACCATAACTGAGCAATGACCATATCATTGATATTAAGGATGTGGGTCATAGAAACATGAACCTTACAAAATTAGGTGGGTTTACCTTAATAGAAGAAGAAAAATGATTGGCAATCTTAGTCAGAAAAGACCTTTATGTTTGCTTGTGACAGCAATATTGACTGCGCATGGTAATTGATTGAGAAGCCATGCATGGTAATGACATGAACTTCAAGGATATTGAGATAGTTTTATAACCCTGCAGAACACATGGGGGCTAACTTTCTTTTGTGTTATGTGCCAAACCATTTCATGCTTAAGGCATTCTTAAATTATCCTTGGATGTTTTCCCCATTATTTTGATCATCCGATAAGTTTGTTTTCTGTTTGTTTCTTCTATTTTGCAGATCAATAATGGAGTGCTACAGTTGGAAGCTTTGTTTAGATCTTTACTTGATCTTTGTGATGTTCCAAATGTGAGCTCAGACTCTGTTTTTCCATGCTTCATGATCAAAATTCATTTTGGGTCATTCATAGTCAAATTCAGTTGTTTTCTTCTCATCTAGTTCAAAGGAATCACCTATCTTTCTTTGTTTTTTTTCCTTGTTACAGGTTTCCATTCTTTCTAGTTCTTTACATATACTGCTCGTCTTTTTGAAGTACCTATTGAGTTTGGGAACAAAATTGGGAGGGTAAGTTTACTATGGCTCATATATTCATTTTTCTTTCTTGAAGTTTGTTTATGCCTTTAAAATGAATTGCTGAGATTTTATATGCTGAACAATGTCATGCTTTGTGATGTGGATTAGAACCCTTTCCTTTGATTGTCATGAGGTTTTGATTTAGTTTTCTTGTTCCGATCAAAATCTGGATTCTATGCAATGATAACTTCCTAATTTGTTTTTTGTTCCTTATTCAAAATTTTAGATTGTCAAAATGCCATTTAGATTCTAGAAGTATATGGCCATTGCTCATATTGTATTTTTCAAGTTGCTTTTAATAAATATGGAAAACTTTAAATGCCTCTAAAAAGCAGTTTGACCACTAGAACTTCCTAAATACATAGCAGAGGATCCCAACTCTGGTCAATTTGTTTGATACACCAAATAAAAAGGATTGTTTTTCTTACATGTTAGAACAGAGGAGCTAAAGAACATCTTGAATTATGACTGACGATCTATTGAGCAGAAAACGAAGAGGAAATAATAGGAAATGGTCTAGAATCTGGATAGTTTTGCTCGCTGGGAAGAGAACAGGAAATCAAGCCAGAAACTTCTTTTTCTTAGTTTTGTGTACATTCATAAGCATCAAATATTCACCAGCATATTCAAGTTATTACGTAATCTTCTCTTGGAAAAGGGAGGACTTGGTACTTTGTTTTCTGCATATCTGGTGCTTGCAAAGTGATGGTCTTAAAATTTTCTAATTGTGTTTGTGTTCTTATGAACTTTGATTTGATCTTTCCAGTGCACTATACTCAGGGACAATATCAAGATTGAGGGACTTTGCTCTGGGGGCAGCCTTGGAGGCCAAGATCTGTTTAGTGTGGTCAGCCATGAGACATCTCATGTGGGCTGTAGTTCGCATGGGATCAGATCTTTTGATTTAAAACACCTGTGCAAGAAGCGATGCTGGAATGCTGACACATCATTGCTTCTTACTTCTGTAAACTGGGTTTCTTTGTTTGAACTGATGCTTCGGGTTGCTGTGAGCAATACAGAAGAATGTGTGAGACTGGAGGCAGTCTCTATCATGAATGTGATTCTGATGAGTACTAATGCGTATACACAGAGGGAAAAGTGAGTTCTCCTACCCCTTTGGTTGCATATTCTGTTAAAAAGCAATACTTTTTAAATTCTGAATCCAATGTTGCTTAAAAAGGTTTGGCCAATTACCAATTTTTGAAAGCATAGCACAATTGTTAAAAAGGGAAGCTGGCTCACGTGTCCAAAAGGAAGCTCTCCATCTTCTATTCTTGTTGCTAAATTGTAAGTCGGAGCCAATTTTGTCTCTTGTTCCTGTTTAATTTGACTAGCTTTCCTTGTCTTTCTTTCTGGTTAGAATCTTTGCTTTAACTTCAAACTTGGCTGTCAAACTTCTTTTACAATCTGTTAGATACCATCCGAGTTGATCTGCTCTCCCCCATTTGGTTATGATGTCTATCTTAGCTCCATTAGTTTGTTAACTAGCTTGCTCTCTATTTAGAGTCAGTATTAAATATTTTGGAAACAAACCTGTTCTGTTGATTGTTGATCCAAATGAATAAGCAGCGGTGTAGTGTCTAGTACAAAACTGAAGGATCAAGTTTTGATGCTTGCAAATATCGATTCATGTGATTTGCTGGTGACTGTGTGCATCTTCTAGTTTGGTTAAAAGAAAGAAGCAAATCTATACCCTAAAAGCTGTAAAACACCTGATTAGTAGAAAAAGATTTCTTTTCTATCCAAATGCTCAGAATAAACTCGTATGCACTAAATTGGATTAGTTTATCTCAAATGCTCCTTTGAATTGAAATGAGTAACAAACATATGATAAGAAAGAAAATCACACCATCTGGCCATTCATAAAGATTTGCTAGCATCTGATGGTTTACTGCAAGAACTAATTGAATCCAAGATCTTTTGTCTTACAGCATTCTGGATATATAAATACATGTGTGTGTGTGTTATCAAAAGAGAAGATAAACCATAGCGACTTGACAAGGGGTTCCTTGAGTCCTCAAGGAGACCTATAATACAATTGGTGAAAAAGAATAGTCAAGATTTCAATAATCCATCATTCCCGTACACCAAATATAATAAAATAAAACATGGGTGGTTATATCAGCAATGCCCAACAAAAATAGCACCATTTTACAAAAACTACTCAGAAAGTCCTAGTATTTAGAAAATAAAGGTCCTAATTTCTATAGAACCGGTCCCCCATTGATGTCCTTATAAATATACCTTTGAGGATATTGCAACCTTGCCCCCCATTTTTTTGACACTTATTTGGAGACCTTTCATTTACTTGAAAAGTTTGAACAATCAGAAGCAGCAGTGGATTATGGTTAACACATATTCATATCCATGTCTACCCACTAAACCATATGAAGTTTATTTATTTGAGCTGAATAAATTAAGAATACCATCTTATTTTGCTTAGTACTCTATTGTACCTCCCTCTTTTAGGAGTTAAAGATTTGAACTACTTGACATGTTACTTCCATGGTGTACCCAGCAAAACCCTTCCTAGCTTACGGTTCTTTGTTGAATTGAAGGTTCCAAGCTGTTGAGCATATTTTGCTCTGGTTGTAAAGAGGCAGAGATTTCTGATTCCACAAATGACAAGAAAATTACTTCAACACCCAAAGGATTCAGTAGCACCCTTGAGGGCTTGGCAGAATGTATTGCTTGCTCTGGATATAGCCTACAGGTAGGTGTGATAATTTAGCTCTCAGTTTAACGATTCAATTTGATGTGGCACAATTTTTTCATATATTTTTAATGTGCAGTTTATTTCTCCCGTTGCATTTGCCTGTTTTCTGGTTTTGAACTTATGTTCTTTGTTTATGATACAATGTTATCAAGAGAAAACTTGTGTTAATATATCCTAGGCAACATCTTATCTCATGACTTTCTTTATATTAATATGGCATGTCTAGAGGCTGTGCAGCAACAGTGAGACGCCACTTTTTTTCCCCTTATTTTTTAATGGAAGTCTACACCTTTTTAATTAAGGGACATGAAATTGCATTTCATTTTGTCATTTTATTATTGGAAATCTATCTCTACATAAAATGACTCTGATCATTATGCAATCTGGTTTATCTTTCATTTTATTCTTTTATTCTGTTAAAGCATACAAACATGGTACTTGCTGCAAAATGCAATCTGTTTCATTTTGTAGTAAATGGCTTTCAGGATATTGAACTTCGCAAGCGGGCTATCATCATGCTGGCCTTTTTAGCCTCATCTGGAAAACCTGGGTTTGAAATTATGGTGACTTGCAAATTACCTGGAGAGACAAACTTTCTTATGTTGATTTTGCAAGTGTTGGTGTCCGAAATGGATGTAGAAGCTTCTGCTGAGCCAGAAAGAAGCATCAAAGCAAGGTCAGTGGATCACTTAAATAGTTTGTCTATGCTTACATTTTTATGGCCCATTTTCCTTGATTGCTTCTCTTGTCGTCAATGCCTCTGTATATGTAGGACATTGCTGATTCGGGAGGCACTGATATTACTTAATAGACTTGTGTCCAATCCTGGCTACTCGGCTATAGCGTTGCGTGTATTAACAGCTAGAAGAGATATGGCTATTTTGACCATCGATATTGCAAACAGGTTGTCCCAAGAAGACCAGAGACACAGGCAATCTGATGTCCAAGGACATGTGAAAGAATCAGAAATTGTTGAGTTAGGTCAGGTATTTAAGAAAAGGGTTTTTGCTTATCTAGGGGATAAAATGTCATAAGAAAAAACCGGATATCATGGTTCAAATGAACTTAGATTTTGTATCTGTATGGCATTAATTGGCCCAAAATAGCTACCATTTCCGTAAGGTTCGAGTAAATAGATTTTTTGCCGGGTCAGCCATTTCCATCAAAATTCCTTTTGGAAATTGACCTCCCCCCAAAGATTGCTTCACCTAGAAATTTTTTATACGTCTTGGAGGACCGGATCGCCCACATTGAGCATATGCTGTATGTCGATTTTTTTTTTAATTAATGCAAAATACTATAATTTTGCTATTGGTACTCTGATTTTTGTCTGGCTTTATTTATTATTAATTTTTTGTTTCTTCAGTGATTTAATTTAGTGAAATATTTGTAGTCGTGTTCTAAGGAAGTTTGCAGTGAATATTTTGTGTTCATCGATCAATGTAGTTCCAAGCAATTATAATTTGGATGGCTGGAGGGAGATTACGTGCTTGGACTTTCTTCACAAACCAATTTATTTTGCTTGTTTAAACAGTTGGATCTGCATTATTTTCATTGGTGTTATAGCCTTAGGCACATTAACATAAACAGGGCATGGGAGTTTCATTGTAGCTATAGATGAATTATATTGTGGATTTAGCTATAGATACAGAATATTGTGGATTATTACAATAAAAGTACTATGCTTTTGGGTTTAAAAAATAAGAGGCTTTGATATGAGGGTAGTTTACTTTTTTTCAGAGGTTCATTGCAAATTAGAAAAGGTTGTTTGATGATATGTTGGTTCTTTTTCAATCTTTTTGCACAATTAAAAAGTATTTATACTTTTAAAATTAACAAAATCTAGAGATGTTAAGTCTTTTCAGAAACTTTAAAAATGTCAAAATAAGTATTTACCCCTCAAGTCAAAAAAAAAAAAAAATTGTTAACCAAGAGTTTTTTTAATTTTTCACTTGGTAAGTAAAAATATGTTTTCACCCTTGGAAAAGACAAAACTCAAGGCATAACTCTAGGGGCATTTGTGTACTTTCACTATTTTTTCCCCGTAATTCTCATGTTTATGGAGGATATTCTAGTATTTTTCATTTGCAAAATTATTTTTATTCGAAAAAGATGTTAGTGCATGATGAAGAAGCGCCAATGAATGGGTGACATTACTGTTTTTTTGGTGGCGCATGCGATGTCATACGGTGGCCAAACTTATCCTTTCATCGCGTCCTTAGAAGTTCCACCATGTTCTCTTTCTTATGAGGTAACGTGTGGCAGTGAATTATGAGTTGTTTGTTGATGACAATTATGTTTTTTCTTCCTTCTTTTCTTTCTGTCCTCTTTTTTTTAGATTTTTCAATTGTCGTCCCCATGTTTTTTATTGCTTATTTTCGTTCTTAGTCATTTTATAAAAAAAATTTATGTTTTCAATTTAGTCTATTATTTTTTCCAATTCGGTCCTTATTCTTTTGATTTTTAATTTTTTTTCTTGGTTCTTTGTTAAAATTTTGTTGGTTTTCAATTTTATCCTTCAATCAAAGTTTATGTTGTTTTATTGTTTTCAATTTAGCTCTCATTCTTTTGATTTTATTTTTCTTTTGTTAAAGTTTTTTCCTTTTCAATTTAACCCTCTAATTTAAATTATTTTGATACTCTCTAATTTATTTTTTATTCTGACTTCCACCCTCATTCTTGTAATCAAAATTTATTGTGTGATTGATTTTTTTCAAGTTTTATCTTTCGACATTTGATTTGTTGGAAAATGGGCCTTGTAGTTTTTTTTATTTGTCATGCTTCTATCTAATAACATGAGTAATGAGTTTGAAAAGTCCATGTAGTTTAGGATTTTTTTTTCTCATTTTCTTTTATGAATTTATTATTTTATATTATTTTTTTTTATAAAAAAAAATTTATGGTTATCTTTAATTTATTCTCGTCTCATTGCTTAGACTATGGGTTTTGCAAACCTTTTTTTAATAGAATTATTTTCAAAATATTTTATTTTTATTTAATTTTTGAAGAATTATTTTTTATTTTACATAGATGAGCTTTATTTTATATAAAAAGATAATTTTTATTTTATTTTATTTAATCAGTTTCGCATGTGTTTCTAGTTCTATTATCTTTTATTGATTTTAATAAACAAATTCAGTTGATAAAAATAAGTAAATAACTCATTTTACGAGATTAAATATCTTAAACTATACCTATATCTTAATTTTTCAGTTTCTCTTTTATTCATTATTAACAACTTTTTTTACTTTTTTATATAAATAATAATTAATTTATTTGATTATATTATTGGAGTTTATACTTTGAAATTTTCACGTGTGGTGAAAAAACGGAGTATTCAGCGCTGAAAATTGCTGCAGAAGGCACCATTAGGCATTGAGCATCTGACAAACCTGAAAGTGCTAGGATTTTTCGATGTGCCTCGAGAACTAATCAAGACACTTCTTTCAGATGAACAAGGGGGGGACTGTTGGAGGGTCGCGCACATCCCAGAAGTGTACTCAACCTACTGGAGAGAAGGGGGATGGGAAGTCCATTCTTTGGAGAGTCTGAATGACTCTTCCCGGCCGAGTCCCGTAATACGGAGCCAGGAGCTTCATACTCGCTGGAAATGATTCTTCTGCTACAAGTTGATTTTACTATCTGTAGTTGAAAGCTGCAAGGATTTGTATTGTATCTAGTTGTCCGTAGATTATTTACCATACTCGCCGGAAATAACATTTCTGTCACAGGTTGGTTTTACTACCTGTAGTTGAAAACTGCAAGGATTTGTATCTAGTTGTCTGTAGATTATTGTATAGCTTCATTGTAGAACATCAAAAACTACCCAGGTGCTATCAGAAGCCCGCGTCTCTGAAATATTCATAAAAGAAAGGCTCCGATAAACAGTTTAAGATCTGTACATAATTTGTTCAATATCAATTCTGTTTGTCTCACTTCCCTGTTGCTTGCTTTGTATCGTATACATGCCCAGTGTATCGCCCACCTTTCTGAAACTCATTTTCAAGTATCTAATGCGGAGGAGAAAGCTACTTATTTTAATCCCAAGACTGTTGGCTTCCTTTTCTAACCCTGTTGTCTGGCTAGTCACATGAGGCTAGACTGGTTAGCCAAGTTGTCTGGTCTTGCGGTTAGGCCTCAACCTAACCACGAGATCAGCTACCGGTCACCCTTATATTGGTAGGTTTGAGCTTCAAACAACCTTGAGAGGTACTATTTGAGCTAGACCCAGTACCACACATATTCTTAGGAATCCAATGATTAGCACGTACCTCGAGGCAAAATTATGATCTCTAATGAATTTAGTATGGTACCGCACTGACCCATACTTACATATGACTTGTCAATACAACATCGTATTTCTTAGTCGTTAACTATTTTCTATCTGCATGTCATCTTTAAAGGGCATTAAGATTTAATGGACAAAATGTTAAGACCTTTATACCCATGTTAGGTCTTAATTTAGAAATAATAGTTTTGTATTAAGTACTCCATCTCATGAACCTAATCCTAGTAGTGCTCAACTTAAAAAAAAAAAAAGACAAGTGAATCATCAATGAAGTATCTAAAATGAGTTCAAGAGTTTAGTGTGTTAAATGTCAAGGTTTAGTCATACTACAACCAACTATATCACTAAGCCCCAATTCATCAAAGAACACAAGGATAAGAGTGAAGAGGAAGACTATAATGAATAAGTGTATGAGCTCAATCCCAAGAACTTTAATAACCTAGATGAAAAGGATATATAAGAATAAGAGTTTCAAGATAGTTGTCCTTATCCCCTATGCTTGATATCCAATACGATATAAAATTTGAGGAGTATGTTGAGCTCTATAATTCTTTAAGTCTTATATATGATAAGGAAAATGATTATAATTTACTAGGTTGTTATTGATCCATATCCACTCAAGTGTTGAATAATGTTTGTTCTATTCCCCGCACCTTTAGTTATTTAGTGTTCATAATTACAAATCTAAAAAGCTTGTATGTCTTATTCCCATGTATCTTTAATGATATTTTTTTAAATCAATATTTTATTACCATTATCATTAGCACTAGAGAAACATATAAATTTTATTTTAAATTCACTTGTTTTTACTAGGATATGAAATTCAACAATTCTTAGTTCATGGAACAAGCAACCTGCTTTGCTTTATATTGTACTTGAATCACAATAGCAATATTGCAGTAAAGCCTGCTACTCTGTTCGTTTTTGCGTTTACAAAATATTTTTGAAAAAAATTAAATTTTATTTTATTTTTTTCTTTACTTCAAATTAATATGGTTTTGGTATTTTTAGATTATTTTGATGTGCTAATATCAAAAATAATTTTTAAAAAATAAAAAAATATTATTTTAATATATATCTGAGTGAAAAACACTTTGAGATAATATTAATGAAATTGAGTTATTAAGTTGTTTCAAATTGTATATAACAAATGATAACTCAATTCATCACTTAAGAGATCAAGCTTAATCCTATGAGATTGGATTTCATTTGATTTTATTATTGATCTTTATTTATGTTATTGTTGAGCATTTATCACGTTCAGTGCAACCAAAGAAATTGATTAAGGACTCTTCACATGAAGGTTGAAAAACACGATAAAAAAAAGGTTGAAAAATACATGAATAAATGAGAGATACATAAAGACAATCGGAGCGGATTAAATCCAATAACGATCGACATTAATTTTACTGAAAATTTGCCAAAGAATCAAATGTTGCTGCTATCTCACCTATGTAAATGAGCAAAAAGAAGAGACAGGAAGCGATCTTACAAAATCTTATACCACTTTAAATAATAGATAACCGATACTGTATATTTGTTTCATTGCTGATCTTACAAAATCTGGAGACCATATGCTTTAATCTTCGTCATCCGAGTTGAAAGTTATTTTCTTGGCCTTTGGAGCATCTGCAGAGATTTCTTTGAAATGAGCCCCATATAGCTTGGACTCCTGCAACGACAAAAGGCACTGTGAATGATGAATACAACCACGGAGGTTCATAATGCGCTAAGTACCCAAATTACTGACACCAGCCCATACTTCAGGCTAATTATGTTTCTGCCATCTCATTAGACATGAGTTCAGTGTGCATGCACATGACATAAGTTGCAGTTCATATATTGAACAATCATGTAAGAACATTAGTGGATACTGTAGGACAGAAATGCGCACCTTTTTCTTCACATGAGTGCCAAATTTCAAAAGGGCAGGTGGCACGATTTGCCCAGCTTCTCTAAGAATGTTCACCAACTCTCCAGCGAGCCCCTGAAATAATCATCAGATGAGAAAATAATGGCCAAAATATTGCATAATCAATGACTTGATAGTTTGATAGAAGAATTTAAAGCAGCAGTACCAAAAAGGTTTTAAATATTACCCTATTATGATGCGTGAAAAATGTGTGAGCAACACCCTTCTTGCCAGCCCGTCCAGTCCTGCCAATTCTGTGGACATAATCCTCTGCGGTGAGTGGGAAGGTATAGTTGATTACTACTTCTACATCTGGAACATCCAATCCTCGAGCAGCCACATCAGTAGCAACCTATAGATATAGGGATGTGAGAGAACACCCAAAATTCTAATCAATTGCCAGCAAAACCAAACATGAACTTAAAGAAAACTATTACAATAACAAGGTTCATATACAATGAGTGGCTCCTGAGAGACAACTGATCCCGAAGATAAATTTTACACGTCATTTTCAGCATAAAAACTGTATTTAAAACAAGAAAAACATGGTTTGAGGATTTGTTACTTTTGGAAGTCCCACTCATTAACATTACATTATTGAAAAAGGAAAAGCATATTGAAGACAAATTAATTGTTCCATAAGTGAAGTACTAAATGTCCAAGCGCACACACCTTAAAATGAAAAACTGTCTTATGATACTTGAAAAACTGTAATTGTTCAACGTACCATCAAAGGGCAGCTGCCCTTCTTGAATAATGACAATGCCTTTGTTCGTTGTTCTTGTGCTTTGTTGCCATGAATAGAAACAACATTCCACCCACTAGAAAACAAGTTAAAAAAAGGCTAAATTACCCAAAACTATCCTAAAAATTGGGTCAAATTGAACTTAAGCGCTGAACTTTAATTTTTTTATTTGATTACCATGAACTATTTTTTGGGGGTAAAAGGTAGGGCCCTCCATTAACTTTTTCTTCTCAAATCACGTGTTTTTTTGACACGTCATTTTTTTAAAGTATCATCTATGATCAAAATTAACTAAAAGACCTATATTTAATCAAAAAAATAGTTTGAGATACTCGAATAAAAAAAATTAAAGTTCAGCAGCTAAGTTCAAAAAAGAAAGAAAGTGAAAACAAGCTCATTGAAATCAGCATCGATTTCCAATTGTACTTTCAGCAGCTGGCTAGAAAATGTTGACTTAGCAAATAGAGAACAATAACCAAAATAATGTTTGTGTACCTTTTTCTTAGCATTCCATCAAGACGTTCCGCTTCCTTTTGGTACAAGGCAAAAACCAACACTCTATTCCTGATTAGAGGCCCAACCCATGAATAAGCACCATGAATGAATAATCAAGGCATATCAAGGAAAATATGGAAATTCAAGGTTTTCCATAATCTAGCATGGAGATATAGAGGCCATTTCAGATAACCAAGGAAGGATAGCATTGACTTGTAAAATAAAAGCGTCACAGATGCAAAAAGAGGAAAGAAGGCATTAGTTCACGTATAATATCGAGAATTTTCCAATTTTCTAAAAAAAAAAACAGAAAATGGAAAACATATTTGCTGATTAAAAATTTAAAACAAGATTCTTTAAAAAGGAACTTAGTTCTTTTCCAAATTCTCCACTTTAGAGAAAAACAAGGGCCTGTTTAGTCAACATGCTATTTGATCTCTTCATCATTCGTCATTTTAAAAATAATCCAAACATGGTCCTAGCTTTCTATCTTAGAAAATTATTAGTGAGAACAAACGTTTTCTTAGTTTTCGACAGTGAAGCAATTTAGAATAGAGATGAAAATTAAAATGAACTTGGGAAAACTGTTTTCTGAAAGTAAACACTCATTAAGCATCAGCTTCTGAAAACCAATAAAATCCCTTTTTGGTCATTCATCAAAACAAAAGAAGATGGTAATGAAATAGCAAACGTGCTGTTTAAAAAAACTATTGCTCTAAATTCTCCATGCTCAAATAGCTCAGGCATTAACCCAAGATATGTCTGTAGAACAAATTTTACAAAATCCAGTAAAAAAATCGCAAACGTACTGTTGAGATTTGTGATATTTTTCTAGCAAAGCAAGTAAACGCTGATCACGCAAATGGTCCTCCAATACCTGCATTTATGGAAGTGATAATGTAAATATAAGGACAAACATCTCTCTTTATTAATTGAAACATTGAATAGTGAAAAAGGGCCTCCTGCTGGGCATTAAGAAACTAGACCTCAACAATCTGCATGACATCATGGTTGGCAGCTGTATCTTCAGAACCTACAACCACCTGAGATGGAGCTCATATTTTAGAGCATATAGAAAAGCAAATATGTAATGGAATGATATGCAAAGAGCCACACCTTAACAGGATTTGGGTCCATATATTCTTCTGCCAAATTATGAACATCTAAAGGCCATGTAGCGCTAAACATTATCATTTGGCGAGCTGCACAGGTTTTGAGATTTGTACCAACAGTCAAATACATGTGCATTACAAATGTAGTTTATTTGAGCTTGTAATAATTAAAATGATTTCAAGTAACTTTAGTATAACACTTTAAGTAAGAAGATAAAAAACATCAACTAAACAACTTTCTCTTATTTTTCATGCAATAAGGTTCTAACAAGTGGAATTTATTACTTCTTTTTCTATACTCTTAAACTAAGTTTGCCTTAAGTTCTATTACAAGTTCCAAAGGAGTCAAACAAACAAACACGGGAGTCAAACAAACAAACACCTTGACATAATGCAAAAAGCTTACTCAAAATAAACCTCTTTCGGGCTACGACTTTGTCGTGGAAAGTTCTTTATTCATTTATTTATTTCTTGAAGGAGGGAGCAAGTGTTAGATTCTTTCCATACCTTTAAAAGAACTCAGGGTGGGGAGTCTAGAGTTTAAGCTTTTTGATTTTGAGGTTTTACTTTGTACCTTTTAAGTATAGGTTTCCCTGCTTGGGGGCTTTCAATGCACATTTCTGCACTAAAAACTTACCAAAACAGAGTAGAAATATAAAATGGAGAGAAGATAGTTAAAATCCAAATGTCCAAGTTACCTCTTTGTCAACTAGGGAATAAGGATATTTCTCCTAAGGAGATATATTGGTGTCTTACACATGTCAGCAACTGATCACTGGTTATGGAGGAAAAACTGTAACCAGGGGTAGGTTGGTACTGAGCCTAGAGTTTCTAGGAATTTCAAGGCTGGATTGTTGTCTTGAAGTGATTGTGCAGTTCCATATATAACTGTATCTTATAATAATACTACATACCAGAACATGTGTTGCTCAATATTGAACGAACTTCCTGTCTAAATCCCATGTCCAGCATTCTATCTGCTTCATCAAGAACCTACAGAAAGCAATTTTAATTCTTTCAAGTTAGAATGCTACAAATATAATCATGTACTACAGAAATCAATTTTACTAAAGCAATATGAAATACACAAAAGACAATATAATGATGCTTGCAACTGCAACAAAGACACTAGAGTACATAACCATCATCCTTCTTGACAAGGGAGAAAAATGAACACCAATATCCTTTTCAATCGATTGGCTTATAAAACAACTCAACAACTCAGAGTCATGGTCTTACCACAGCATTAAATAAAAATTTTATCATAAACCAAGAGACGAGTTTGCTTTAAATAACGATGATGCAGTTCAGGAACAAAACACTAAAATTAACCTCTTGGAATATTGGAAAACTGGAAACCTCAGAGTAAACAATTTAACTATCACAGGCAAAGGGCTCTTTACGCAATACCACAAACTCTCCAGCAACTAGACAGAAACCTCCAGCATGCATGATGTATCAACAATAGTTTAAACTGCAATGCTGGAAATGATAGATATCCTATATGTCGAGCATCCACGACAACACCTTGTAAACTTTATCTGAGCCACTTGGGGTAATCCTGAATTTATGTTGTATTCTCATATATAATTTGGTTAGAGGAGTCACTCAGTTTAAAGCTCGATACAATAAGATAACATGCTAAGCAACCAACATAAGGCTATGGAATACGAATAAAAAGGATCCAATAAATAGCAATTAGGGGAAGCAGTTATTGATTAACTTACCACGAAAGATACCTCTGCAAGGTGCAATACATTCATTTCTATCAAATCCTTCAAACGGCCAGGGGTTCCAATGACAATATCCTGAGCATGTAAGAGAAAAGAATACTGTAAACAAATAATGATAACAGGAAATGTCACTCTGCAAATAAATAAGTTTCGCAAATATGGTGTGGACACGAGACAAGAGACAAAGTTCACACACATGTATGGTTGTTGATGACAGAGGATAGCTCAATTACATCACTTTTTGGTTGGGAGATTGGGCTTATGTCTATGTGATTGAATTTCATTTGGTTTAATTATTGGGCTTGATTTTTGTTATTGTTGAACATTTTATTTTAGTGGGCTATAAGCCCAATTGCTGGTTGTGTGGGATTTTACTATTTATATGTGCTCTTTTTACATTGTAGACAGTTTATGATGAATTAAGAAAAATCTTTGGATTGCTCCTCCTCCTCCCTCTTTCCCTTCCCTTCTCTTCTCTTCTCCTCTTCAGCTCCGTTTCTTTTTCTTCTCAAGCTTCTTTTTTTTCTTTCTTCCCTTTCTCTCCTTTTCTTTCTTCAAATCTTCTTGTCGCGCATCAAAATAATATACATGTGGATTAAGACAAAGCATGCTGACAAGTTCGTACTTATGCGGTCTCTCTGTGTGTATGGGAAAGAAAGAGAAAATGCATGCCTTTGTGTTTAGTTTGAGAGAGATAATAGAATAACGTACAACGCCAGCCTTCAGAGACTTGATTTGAGGTCCTTTGGAAGTTCCTCCATATATACAAACTGATCTCACACCGCAAGGTTCCCCAGCATCACGTAAAACAACTGAAATCTGTCACAAAAGATAAAGAATCATCCCATTTTCTACCAATGAGTTTCAACAATCAAATTAAAACAAAAGTTTTAACTTTAAAAGATCATTTGTATAGTGTATAGTGAAGTTGGCAAAACAAAAAAAAGAGGGAAACAAATTGGACTACAATGAGAAAATCAATACAAATTCTTTCTACCCAAACCAACATATTTGTTTCCATGTTGTCAATGACAAACGAGTTGATCTTCTTTTCAAGGTAAAGCACTGGCTTTATATTTTTTTCCCACATGCCATCGTCCTCTTTCAACAATCAAATGAGGTGTGATTGCCTGCTGGCACCCACAAAGGGTCTCAATTCGTAAGCAGACAGTCGGTTTTCTTTTGATGGAAAAATAAAAGCATTTGTCGAAGTTTTAAAACCTCTGCTGTAGCTTCTGCGAAAAATGAGCCCAGAAAAATTGTAGCAACACCCATGTTGCTGAAATCATTCAACTGCAGATTCTCAAATGATCTTCACTTGCATAGTAGAAGATTGTGTACCTCTTACAATTCATGCTCAAAGGAAGAAACTTCAGCATGCATATGCCAGCTTTTTATGGGATACAAATTTAAAATTACAGCTTATGGAAATAAAATACATACTTGATCAGCTAATTCTCTTGTAGGAGCAAGCACAAGGCAAAGTGGATTTGCCCCCCTTGTCGATTTCCCCTTTCGCTTGCTCAGAATATGCATTATTGCAGGTATCCCAAATGCCAAAGTCTTACCTAAATCACATATTTGTATCAAATTTTATTTCTAGTTTCAAATTATTCAAAAAACATAAACATATAAAAATTAAATTCACCACACTCAACACATAAAATAAATAATTAACGGATGGACAACAAAATCACATTTCAGCACACACAAAATAAAACCACAAAATCTACCTGATCCAGTTTTTGCAATCCCAATAAAATCACGCCCATCAAACAAAAAGGGCCAAGCATGAGCCTGGATAGGAGATGGATTCTTGAAATTCTTGCAACATTCCAACACATTATCAGGCAGTTTCGCCTCAGCAAAAGACTTTAAAGACGCATACTTTGTCTCTTGTGTATCCTTTCCGGACACCACTACTCTGTCTTGCGGTTGTACTTCCTCCTTCACTTCATGAATTACATTTTCTTTCCCATTTTCCTCCTGTTTCTTGCTTTCTTTCTTCTTGTTTTTATCTTTCTTGGTACTTTCTGGAAAACTTTCACTTTCTTTGTCTTTCCCTTCATGGATTTCACCTTCTTTCTCTTCTTCATGCTTCTTCTTCTTCTTTTCTTTCTTGACGGTTTCCTGGTCTTGGGTTTCCTCAAGCCTTCTCTTTAGAGTTGGTTCCTTTTGTGTCTCTTGGAATTCAGGTTCTTGATTCTTGTTTTTATCCTTCCTTTTCTTTCTATCTGATTTGTGACCATTTGCGGCTTCTTGTTGGGCAATCGGTTCGCCGTTAAGATTGGCTTCTCGAATCTTTTTACCCATGGCTGTTGTTGTAGGATAGAGGCTGCAAAGTGAAAGCAGAGCGAACCAAAGCCAAGAGAGTTTTCGAGGGGAAGGAGGTGGTTTATTCTAGGGTTTTAGATGTTGAGAGTTTGGGTCTTGATTTTGTCGGATTTACGTATGAAGTATTAACTCATTTTAGGCCTTATTTTGGGTCCATGGGCTGAAACTTATGAGCCCAACTTCAGGGGAAGAAAAGGAGTGCTTTCGAAAAAAATTATTGATTTGTTTAAACTCGTAGCATTTTCTACACTTTTTATTGATTTGTTTAAAAAATTCTTCAAAAAAGTATTTTATCATGATTTTAAAAATTAGATGCTTAACTTTGAAGAGTGAAAATTATTATTATAAAATATTTTAAATCTATAATAATTTTCACTTAAAAAAAATATGAAAAGTCGCTTTTTTTCTTTTAGATAAAAGAAAGCTTATTTTATTTAAAAATAAAAACTATCTTAGATATTTTAAATTTAACAAACTTCATTTTTTCGTTTTATGCATGATAATTACCCAATATTTAGTTACATAGTTAATAACCTTACATGTTTTAAAATTAACCAACCTTGATTATTTTATTTCAAGTATATTAGATCTACCTTGTCTAGATTTTAATTAAATTATTTAGTAGTTCTATTTACTAAAATAATTTATATAATGTTTGATATTATTTTTTATTTACATTTTGTTATGATACTTGTGTGGTTTTTTTAAAAAAAATATTTCTTAAGCAATTTATT
>Ga0307517_10004995_pt1 | contig 20185 bp, 22 predicted proteins | sample 23_EM_MG_FD_194515 | JGI IMG/M metagenome (GOLD analysis project Ga0307517, IMG submission 194515) | Populus trichocarpa ectomycorrhiza microbial communities from riparian zone in the Pacific Northwest, United States - 23_EM | ecosystem: Host-associated > Plants > Roots > Unclassified | place...
AGTTGGACCGGCGATGCATGCAACGGGTGACTCACCATGCTCTGAATCACAGAACTGTGGCTGAGATCCAAAGGAAGGTTGTCAATCAGGGAGGACGAGATGCGGCCTCTCGGCTCTTCCACGCAAAAAACGACAAAGAGATGATCGCCACCTGGAGGGCGGACCTCACTGCAGTCCTTCACGTCTTCAATGTACGTTCGGTCGGTTCTGTCTGTCGATCGCTAACCATCCTCCCTTTCAGACCGAGCTGGAAATCAATACCCGCACAGTGGTCGCGGATATGGATCGGAACGCCTCGACAGATCAGGAAAACACTGGCGATCAATATCACTTAGTAAGAGCAACTTCCTATCCATGCAACGGCAGAGTGCTGACCATCACTCAGACCGAAGCCAGGCCAAAAATCCCGGACGCCTTGCCGTTAACGGTCTCACGTTCGCACGCTACTCTTCTCGGAGAATCCCCTCCGCTGCCACCGAAGGCCTGTTTCGGACGGGACGACCTGATCGAGGAGATCGTTGGCCTCGCCGAAGACCTCGCTCCAATCGCTCTCATCGGTGCAGGGGGAATCGGGAAGACGTCGATCGCTCTGGCGGTCCTCCACCATGATCGCATCAAGCAGCGGTTCGGGGACAACCGTCGATTCATTCGTTGTGATCAATTCCCCGCCTCGCGCACTCACCTCCTTGCCCGACTCTCTAAGGCCATCGGTGCAGGGGTCGAGAATCCTGAAGACCTGACTCCCCTACGACCTTTCCTGTCGTCGACGGACATGATCCTGATTCTCGACAACGCCGAATCCATTCTAGACCCACAGGGAGCAGATGCTCGGGAGATCTATGGGGTGGTGGAGGAGCTGAGTCGCTTCAGCAACATTTGTCTAGGGATCACATCTCGCATCTCGGCCGTTCCTCCCTGCTGCAAGATTCCCTCCATCCCGACGTTGTCGATAGACGCCGCACGTGACGCCTTCTACTACATATATGGGAACGGAAAACGGACGGACCTGGTGGATAAGATCCTGGGACAACTGGACTCTCATCTACTCTCACTCACTCTCCTTGCCACGGTCGCGTATCACAGCAAGTGGGACAACAATCGACTGGCCAAGGAGTGGGCCGCGCACCGAAAGCGGGCACTTTGGACGGACCACAGCGAGAGCCTTGCGGCAACGATCGAACTTTCGCTCGCCTCGCCGATGTTCCGTAAACTCGGCCCCAATGCTCGCGACCTCCTGAGCGTCGTTGCCTTCTTCCCCCAGGGCATCAATGAGAACAACCTGGACTGGTTGTTCCCGACGAGGACGGCCTCCAAGTGGCTGTTCCCGATGAGGACGGCCTTGAAGTGGTTGTTCCCGACCCCTCCCGACAGAAGAAAGATGTTGGACAAGTTCTGCGCTCTCTCTCTGACGTACCGAAGCAACGGATTCGTCATGATGCTGGCACCTCTCCGCGACTATTTCCGTCCAAAGGATCCGAGGTCATCTCCCCTCCTCTGCACAATCAAGGAGCGTTACTTCCACCGGCTGTCGGTTTTCATCCACCCTGAAAAACCTGGCTTCGACGAGGCGCAATGGATCACATCGGAGGACTTGAACGTCGAGCACCTGCTTGATATCTTCACGACAATCGACGCAGGATCGCACGAAGCCTGGGCCGCGTGTGGTCACTTCTTGGAACATCTCAATTGGTACAAAACGCGACTCGTCATGCTGGGGCCAAAGATTGAAGGGCTCCCGGATGACCACCCTTCCAAACCAGAATGTTTGCTCCAGCTCTCATGGTTGTTCAACGCGGTTGGAAATCATGTAGAGAGCAAACGACTCCTCACCCACATTTTGAAGCACTGGAGACAGCGTGGGGACGACTTGCAGGTTGCTAGGACGCTGGAGTATATATCCAATGCAAACTGGGTGCTTGGCCTCACCGGGGAAGGAATACAGCAGGCGAGAGAGGCGCTGGGGATTTACGAAAGGCTCAATCGCGTATTGGGACAGGCACAATCTTTGGAACTGCTCGCATGGTTGTTGTATGACGACAATCAGCTCAACGCTTCAGAAGAAGCCGTGTTACGAGCGATCGATCTTCTCTCGGGCAAACGCGAACGATCTGTGGTCTGCCAATGTTACCGTGTCCTTAGCCTCATATGTTGTTCCAGGGGCGAGATGGAGAAGGCCATCGACCACATCGAAGTAGCCCTCAAGATCGCATCCTGTTTCAACTGTAATTTTCAACTGTTTTGGGGTAAATACCAACTGGCGGACCTATTTTTCAAGGAAGGCAAGCTCGACGATGCACATGCGATCGTCGAACGCGCCAAGTCGTACACGATCAATCACCCATATCGTCTCGGTCGGGCGATGCAACTGCAGGCCAAATTTTGGTACGAAGAGAGGAAGTTTGAAGTGGCGGAGTCTGCGGCCCTGCGTGCTGCCGATGTTTATGAGAGGTTCGGAGCTGCGAGAGACCTTGAGTTCTGTAGGGCTCTCCTCCATAAAATTGAAGAAAAATGATATCTCCGGTGAGCTCCTAGAGGCGTTGCTTCCTCCTATGCGTTTTAACTCTCCATTCTCTACTTGGGCATACCAGATACTACCTTACAAGGGTATCCTTCCGTGCACAACGGATCCGCCACGTTCGGACAGAGGTCCGGTTCCTGACCGCTGTATTCCTTTTCCTTCTGCCACCCCGCATTCCCCTAAGTTTTTCTCGAAAAAATTCCCCATCTTGCTGATTGTCCTCCTAAAACGGCGTGCTCCCGCCGCCTGTTGTCGATCTGTATCCCGTGTCACCTAGCTCCATACCTCCATTTTGTATGTGTTTTTTTTGTTTCGATTTTTGTATGTCCTGGATTCTCCATTGTTTCTGAACGTTTGATTTCTCAATGTGACGGCTAACACTGTTGGTGATAGTTTCGGCTAATCTGTACGACGTACTTTTCGGAAAGCACGATTTGTGGACGCTGACCCTGGGGATGCCGGTGTTCTTCCGCAGTCGTAGCTTTTCACTGCACATCACTGTAGTATGTAAGGTCCCCTCTCCTGTTACACGCCGTACGCCAGTCGTGCAGTGGGATATTGGCGCATCCGTATGACACGACATGCAATCTTTCTTTTTTTAGTCAGCATTTGTATACCGCAACATGACATGCAATTGATACCGCCTGGCACGAGTGTGCGCAACATTACTTATAAGTTAACTTGACCGGAACGCTAACTTGGAACTTGTGCGCTTGAGCTGCCGCCGCGTTGCCTTGCCGCCATCATGCTGTCTACGTCGTTATCGACGTTTCGACCATCTCGTCATCGTCGTCGTCGTCGTTGCTGCCGTCTTGGTCTGCCTTATCATCGTTGTCTCCACCCCCCTTCGCCATCACTGTCTCAACCCCCCTCGCCATCACCGTTTTGGCCCTCTGTTGCCACCGAGTTGCCGCAGTCGCCTTCGGTATCATTGACCAACACCCGTGTGAACGACAACAAACTTTAAAAAACGAGAAGACATTGCGCGGCGGGGACGCTCGAACTTGAGAAAAGCGAAACTAACTTGTGGCCGCACGAAGTTTGTAAGTTAACTTAGTATGAGTCAAGTTAAAAATTTAAGTTACTTTGGTCGCAACCGCCTGGCACTGACGTGTTGCCACCGAACACCCCAATTACGCGCTGTGAGTCTCAGTCTCTTCCGTTAACCTCCACCATCCGAAACGCGAACCCGTCTCCGTGGAATCATGGCTGCGAACCGGGACAAATTCTCAACCAACCAGCCGATAGAACATGGCTGATTCCGACCCTCGCTCAGCCTGAAACCTCCGGGACCGCTGGGTACACCGAAACCCTGACATCCTGTGCGGGTTGGATCTCCAGGTCGGAGGGACACGGTTGGGCCTGATGCGGAAGCGAACTCGTTAGGTCAGAATGTCGTCCATGTCGGTATTGGATCGGTGTAGATGGCGGTGCAGTAGTGGATGATTAGACTTATGGTTTTGACGCTCAGCGCGGACGCAAAGTCTGATACCGAGCGCTTCTCGCACTCGTCGCCTTCTCCTCTCAAGGCGTCGACGAGAACGACCTCGAATGGCTGTTTCCCACCATCTCGAATGGAACACACGCCACCGACAAGTTCCCACCCTTCCCACGACGTATCGGAGCAGTCAATCGGTCACTATGCCCGCGCCGCTCCGACCTATCTTTTTTGGGAGGATCCCAAGTTGTATCTGCTCGTCTACGTCACCAAAAGCGGTGTTTGGATGACCCCGCCCGGCTGTTGCGACATATAAGACGACCAGCCCGACGCCGCAGATGAGGCTGTGGCGCACCGGGGAGCCAAACAATAGCATTGGCAATCGCCCCGAACCCTTCAGATACGCCTCGTCCTCTCGTTGCGTCTGCCGCGGTGTCCTCCCGTAGGATTGATCTCTGTCCCTCCTGCGGGCCTCTACTTACACACATTGTTTCATATTCGTGTCCCACTGCTTGTCGTTGATCTGCACCTTGGGTTGTCTGTCCCCCCGCGTTTGTTTTGCATTTGTGTACCCGTATACTACCTGCGGCATTCAACAGTTTGGTTTAGCAATACCACAATTTCCAAGTCGCTCACCTTGGCCGCGGGCGGGAGCCTCGATCGATAGAAGTTTGTCGCTCCCCTCTGGCACATCGTCGACGGACAACGCCCACCCACTGAAGTGGTTGACGCTTGAAGACAATAAATCTTGGTGCAGCGTCAGGTTTTGCCGGGACTCCGGATGGTCCAGCCCCGTCGGGTTGATTAGCGGTTCGTCGGCATTGCCCAACGTCCCCCACGGAAAGCATGCCTCCCGGTGTGGCTATGCCCTCGGCCGTCCCCTTTGTCAACTTCGCATCCATTAAAAAAGTCGTATTCAACCGCCTCCTCGCTGGTGTTTACTGTTCAGAGGATATAATGGCAGTGACGAGACGTTAGGATATGGCACATCAATCTCCGAGCACGCCGGGTGACACGATGTACTCTTGTCCCCGCACTAGTTCGCAACACGAGAACACAGCCAATGTTAGCGACCACAAAAGATCCAAAGGGAGAGGACCGTGGAGGTGCGAGGAAGAATTCAAACAAGTGGTAAGCTTGTATCACAACAGCCTCCCCCTCTCCAACCATCCCGAAGGAATTCTGAAATCCTGCCACTCAGCGTTCAAATCATTCCCCTCGAATCCACATGCTTATCGATGCCACCCATTGTGGGCCTTTCGTGCTCCAGGACCGGCTGAACAGAAACCAACAAAGTCTTGACTTCTTTCTGGATCTACTTCGAGTTGACCAAGCGGATATCAGAGCACCGCACAAGGAGAAAAGGGGGCAACTTACAGCAAGTCCGAAGAAATGCGGTAAACCCAATTGAGCAATCCAGCAAAGTTGGTCATTGTCCCACGAGTAATGAGAGCTCACTGTTGCTCGATGGTAAAAAGCAGCGAAGACCCCATAGCGGTGTTGGCCGGCCAAATGTCGTCGGGTTGGTGAGGAAGGTCGTCGTACCAGAACCGCATGCTGTATCTTGATGTTTTGATATGACGCGTCGTCTCACGTGACGGCGCAAGCCCTTGGTTCGGTCGCGAAACCAGCCACCCTGACCTAGTTAAGAACTGTGGCGACGGCGGAGACGAATATCAGAGTTGCAGACACTCCTTACAGGCCCGCCACATCCGCTACGAGCGGGTGATTGGTCCAGGACAAGGAAGAGCAGATGGATGAACGACTGCGTGAAGCAGATTTACGCTAGCTGCGCCAACCGACCACTTTCGGTGGTCAAAATGTGGGATCAAGAGGGATGATGGGGCCAATTCTATAAAAGGTCAGAACGATGCAAACCCAAACACATGCCAGACTCACTGTTGAAATCCATCATGTTGGTTTTCACGCCGCTGGCTCCGAACAAGCCAGCTGACACTTCTCGTCATTCCTTTCCAGACCTCGCCTTTCCACCGCAACCACGATTATGTTATCACAGGAATGCCTCGATGTCCGAATAACATACCTGGTATTGAATGTGAACAATGGGTGGAGGATACGGGACAGGTTAGTGTTTCGACGGAGCACCGCGAACGATGCGACGTGTGTGGCAATTACGGAAAAGGTCACGGTTAGGAAATCGAGGGATAACGGCCAACAGACGATGTATTTTGTTTTGTTTACGAGAAGCACGGCGGGATAGAGCGTTGGTCACAAGGTGAATGACAGGGTGATCGATCGTCGCAGCTTACTTGAGTGCCCCGACCACCAACACAATTCCCCCCATCAGATAGCCCATTTGCACGAGACGCGCTATGAAAATGGCCGCCCATCTGTATTAGGGTCAGGACCCTTCCCCGCGCCTTCCTCTCCTAGCCACCTCCAGCCTCGACCATGGATCCAAAGTCCCGACAACCAAAGGAGCGGGACGGCGCTCTCTCCTCATTGAACACCGACATCGAAGCCCTGAACCATGCGAGGAACACCGCCGGCATCGCACCAGCCGCCGCCGTCTTTGACTCTGTAATTGCCCTCCTGACGATGATCAGGGTACATTTATTTTTATTCCGCGACGATAAGCTCCCGGCTCACATGCATCCAGGACTCAATGGCTAACGAGTCGGTCTACGTTGAGTTGTGATTATTCTGCGCCCGGGTATGCAGAACCCTTGACCGAGGAGTGAATGGAGGGCGAGCGGAAGAGATCAATCGGCCGATGTTGGAAGCAATCAACCAGTTGACAACGTGAGTTGGACCGGCGATGCATGCAACGGGAGACTCACCATGCTCTGAATCGCAGAACTGTGACTGAGATCCAAAGGAAGGTTTTCAAGCAGAGTGGGCGAAACGCGGCCTCTCGGCTCTTCCACACAAAAAACGATAAAGAGATGATTGCCACCTGGAGGGCGGACCTCACTACTATCCTTCACGTCTTCAACGTACGTTCGGTCGGTTCTGTTGTGTAATTGCTGACGTGTCCCTGTCAGATCGAGCTGGAAATCAATACCCACACGGTGGTCGCGGATATGGATCGGAACGCTTCAACAGGTCAGGAAGGCGCTGGCGACCAATATCACTCAGTAAGAGCCACTTCCTATCCATGCAACGGCAGAGTGTTGACCATCACTCAGACTGAAGCCAAGCCAAAGATCCCGGATACCATGCAGTTGATGGTCTCACGTTCGCACAGCACTCCTATTAGAGAATCGCCTCCCCCGCCGCCCAGGGCCTGTTTCGGACGGGACGACCTGATCGAGGAGATCGTTGGCCTCGCCGAAGATTTCACTCCGATTGCTCTCATCGGTGCAGGAGGGATCGGGAAGACGTCGATCGCTCTGGCAGTCCTCCACCATGACCGCATCAAGCAACGGTTCGGGGACAACCGTCGATTCATTCGTTGTGATCAACTCCTCGCCTCACGCACTCACCTCCTTGCCCGACTCTCCAAGGCCATCGGTGCAGGGGTCGTGAATCCTGAAGACCTGACACCCCTGCGACCTTTCCTGTCGTCGACAAACATGATCCTGATTCTCGACAACGCCGAGTCCATCCTGGACCCACAGGGAGCAGATGCTCGGGGGATATATGAGGTTGTGGAGGAGCTGAGTCGCTTCAGCAACATTTGTCTTGGGATCACATCTCGAATCTCGACCATTCCTCCCCGCTGCAAGGCTCTCACCATCCCGACGTTGTCGATAGACGCCGCACGTGACGCCTTCTACCACATATACGGGAAGGGAGAGCGGACGGATCTGGTGGATAAGATCCTGGGACAACTTGACTCTCATCTACTTTCACTCACTCTCCTTGCCACGGTCGCGTATCATAACAAGTGGGATGACGATCGACTGGCCAAGGAGTGGGACGCACACCGAAAGCGGGCACTTTGGACGGACCACAGCGAGTGCCTTGCGGCAATGATCGAACTTTCGCTCGCTTCGCCGATGTTCCGTAAGCTCGGCTCCGATGCTCGCGACCTCCTCAGCGTCGTCGCCTTCTTCCCCCAGGGCATCAATGAGAACAACCTGGACTGGTTGTTCCCGACGAGGACGGCCTTCAAGTGGTTGTTTCCGACGCGTCCCGACAGGAGAAAGATGTTGGACAATTTCTGTGCTCTCTCTCTGACGTACCGAAGCAACGGGTTCGTCATGATGTTGGCACCCCTCCGCGACTATTTCCGCCCAAAGGATCCGAGGTCGTCTCCTCTCCTCAGCATGATCAAGAAGCGTTACTTCCGCCGGTTGTCGGTTATCGTCAATCCTGACAAACCCGGCTTCAACGAGGCGCAATGGATCACGTCGGAGGACGTGAATGTCGAGCACCTACTCGATGTCTTCACGAAGATCGACGCAGGATCGCGTGAAGTCTGGGCCGCCTGTGGTCACTTCTTGGAACACCTCTATTGGCACAAAACGCGGCTGATCATGCTGGGGCCAAATATTGAAGGGCTCCCGGATGACCACCCCTCCAAACCGGAATGTTTGTTCCAGCTCTCAATATTGTTCGGCGCGGTTGGAAATCATGTAGAGAACAAACGGCTCCTCACCCAAACTTTGAAGCACTGGAGACAACGGGGGAACAACTTTCAGGTTGCTGGGATGTTGGGGCGTCTATGCAATGCGAACCGGGTGCTTGGCCTCAACGGAGAAGGAATACAGCAGGCGAGAGAGGCGCTGGGAATTTACGAAAGGCTCAATCATATATCGGGACAGGCACAATCTTTGCGAATACTCGCTTGGTTGTTGTGTGGCGACAAGCAACTTAACGCTGCAGAAGAAGCCGCGTTACGAGCGATCGACCTTCTCTCGGGCAGACGCGAGCGATTTGTGGTCTGCGAATGTTACCGTGTCCTTAGCCTTATATGTTGTTCAAGGGGCGAAACAGAGAAGGCCATCGACCACATCGAATCAGCCTTCAAGATCGCATCCCGTTTCAACTGGAATTTTCAACTGTTTTGGTGTAACTACCAACTGGCGGACCTGTTTTTTAAGCAAGGCAGGCTCGGCGATGCCCATGCGAGTGTCGAACGCGCCAAGTCGTACGCGATCAATCACCCATATCATCTTGGTCGGGCGATGGAAGTGCAGGCCGAGTTTTGGTACGAAGAGAGGAAGTTCGATGTGGCGGAGTCTGCGGCCCTGCGCGCTGCCGATGTTTATGAGAGGCTCGGAGCCGCGAGAGACCTTGAGTCCTGCAAGGCTCTCCTCCGTAATATTGAAGGGAGATGATACCTCTGGTGAGCTCCTGGGAGCAGTGCTACCTCCTATTCGTGTTAACTCTTCACTCAGCTTGGGCGTACCAGATACCATCTCACAAGTTTATTCTTCCGCGGACAACGGATCCACCACGTTTGGACACAGATCCGATTCTTGACCGTTGTACTTCTTTTCTCTCTACCACCCCGTATCTCCCTCTTTCCTGAGAACATTCTCTGTCTTGTTGATTGACCTTCTAAAGCCGCGTGTTTTGTTGTCCCGCTGTCTGCTGTTGACCTGTACCCTGTGTCACATAGCTCCGTCTCTGTTTTGTGTTTGCTTCGTTTATTGTATGTGTCGCGGAACCTCCTTTGTTTCCGAACGTTTAGTTTCTCAGTGTGCCAGCTAGCACTATTGACGTAGCTTCAATCAACCAGTACAACGAGCTTTTCAGAAAACGCGATTTGTGGATGACGATCCTGAGGATGCCTGTACCGGTGTGATCTTCCGGATCCATGGTCACAGGTTCCGTTTCATTGCACACCGCCGTGTTATGGTATGTAGGGTTTCCTCTGCTATTGCGCGTCGTACACTAGCCGTACAGTGGGATATTGGCGCACCCGCATAACACGGCATCCGATTAATACCACCTGGCGCTGAGGCGCTGACACGGTATTGCCATCGAACACCCCGATTACACGCTGTGAGTCTCAATCTCTCCCGTTAACCTCCACCATTTGAAATGCGAACCCATCTCCGTGGGATCCTGGCTGCGAGCCAGGACGGTCGGACTTTGGGTTTCGCCCTTGCGAAGAGGCTCATCAGAGGGCTTACCCGCTACCCTAACCCGTCCTAGAAGATCCTAGTGTACTACCAATTTTGGATGTATCCTGGAGGAGTCTGTGCTCGTGCCCGTCTGTCAGCACGTTGCGTCGCCGCACTTGACCTCAGGAGATGGGCGCATGGTGGGGGGTCAGCCTTAGAAACGGGAGTGCTCCCTGCTCCGTCGTTTTCTAACTTTGGACTCTGCTCAACTCAGCGACAGCGGCGTTATTGCCAAAGCCGACTGAATGCCTGCCATAGACAGGACTTTTCATACAAATATCTACGCGTGAACAATCTACCCACACTCGTTCAGTCAGCCTTCTCCGAAGATAGGGCCGGAAACAACAAAGTGCTTTGACTTAGGTGAGAATCGAACCGAAGACAGAGCCATCAACCGACCAACCGATCGGACATGGCTGATTCCGGCGCTCGCTCAAAGACACCGCAGGGACCGCTGGGTACACAAACCATGAAGCTTTGAAGGTCTGACATCCTGTGCGGATTGGATCTTCAGGCCGGGGGGATGTGGTTGGGCCTGAACAGGACATCAGGATATGCGAGCGTTATGTACGTCGGCTTCATCTATGATGCGAGAGTTTACAAACTACCGGCAGAGTTTTGAGAATAGGACAAACATTGCGGAATCTTCTGTTACACACGAACTTTCAAGAGGGTACCTGGTGTCCCCTCTGTACTTGCCCTTCCTCCCAGAGTGTTTTATCAAAGCGGGGATTAAAACTCTTCTCGATCTCGATCCGGATTCGCCGGATTCAACGTACTCGGCTTCATTTCTCACGCCTCTTGGTCCGAGTCTGTGAGGCCCTGAGGGACTATCGAGGTTATCCTACAAAGTCACGAAGCTTCCGAACAGCAGTGGTGAAAATCCTGTTGTATCGAGAGTTTCGACGAGTGAGGAGCGGGAGGACGGGCCATGACAAAAGGACAAATGGGAAGAGAGATGAATGCCAGCCAAAGTCCGATGGTGCGATGCGGAACCTGTGGGAGGTTCTATTGATGATTTCAACCGTTGCACGGGGGATTTCGGGTTTTCGTTGATAATATGACGTGGAACTGGCTGAAGAATTACTCGGAGTCCTCTCGCAGTAGGTTTCAGCAAATCCTCTCATCTCGAGCTGGACTGACCTTTAAATCCGATAGTCGCACTCACGAAGGTCCCACTCTCCGACTCGATCTCCGGAACACTGTTCGATTGGTGCCCGCTTCATGATGGCAGTGGTAAACACCCGTTGTGGTGGTCGATGTGACTTTGGGGCTCAGAGGGGTTTGCCATCGATTTTCAATGTTATGATTATGTATTGTATGTTCAACGATCGTCGAGAAGTATAGCCAGTACATGACAAGAGTACCAGAAGGGGGGAAATCATGGTGCGAGATAAGACAAATACTCAGGCAACAGTATTCATGCCTGCGGAGGATTGTGACTCGAGGTGATAAGGCGAGAAAGGGCTTGGGAGAGGATGTATGCCTTCCAGCGTGCTCGCCACATCCGGCGCGAGCAAACGGTTGGCCGAGACCTTTCGAAGAGCGGCATTCGTGAGCGCATCGGCCCCGAACAGATAAACCGTAGCCCCGGGTGATACTTCCACGAAAGGGGACAAGACAGTCCTGAAGACCACTCGACACGCCATGAAACGAACCATGATAATGACGGGAAGGAAGTCTGTAAAAGCGTCCTTCCCTGAGGAAAGAACTCCGCATGGGTGAGAAGAGGATCGTGAATAGGCGCCAGGATATGACGATGGGAAGAAGTGGAGAAGAATGGAGTCCATTACGAGTACTGCTACCCGTTTTGTAGAAGTCGGGGGATATCATCTGGGAACCGAAACTGTCAGACCTGCGTCCCCCTCATAGGAGCGCAATCGGTGTAGTTGGTGGCGAGCCGTGGACTTCTACGATTGCCCTTCTGCGGGGATACGATACTGCTATCGGGGTTGACGAGACTCGACCGACCCCTCAACAGCACCTGCAGCCGAAACGCAGCCGAGAGGATGAGACTTCCACCGGTACCCTGCAAGATCCAGGATAAGGGACGGCAGAGGGATGATGAACCACACGACGCAGATTCGCCCTCGTTGCGAGCTGAACGACCACAGTCTATGGTTGAAATCCAGAACGGAGTCAGTATCATAGTCTGATCATAACGTAAATACCTCATGCCAGACTCACCGTTGAAATGTCACGTCGACGTAGGGTTCCGACGACCCAAGTAAGTCAGCCGCCAGGGCTCGTTTCTCTCCAGATCTCTTTTCCTTGCTGTAATCATACTTGGGTCATAACTGGGCCACCTCAATGCCTCAAACAACACGCCCGGTGTCGAAGGTGAGAAACGAGTGACTCCACGATACTTGCCGGACGAGGGATTCGACGACGTACCTCGGCCAATACGATGGGTGAGGGGAATTCTGGAGAAGGACATGGTTGAGTAACCGAAGAACAGCAGTCGAATGGATTGGGCATTTCCTCTCGTTAGTGAGTAGTACGGTGGACTACATGGCGTCGGCGGCAAGATGCACCTCCGCCTGAAGTCGATCCGGCGACTAGACTCACTCTCCACTTGCGTCGGTTCTGTCCCCTTCTTAACCGTGTCTTTCGCCCGTTGCGACGTGACGGCCTGGTGGCGGAAGCGAACTCGTTGGGTCAAGATGTCGTCCATGGCGGCGTTGGATCAGTGTAGATGGTAGTGCAGTAGCGGATGATTGGACTTGTGGCTTTGACGCTCAGCGCGGATGCAGTTCGATATCCTGTCTGATACCGAGCGCTTCTCGCACTCGTCGCCTTCTCCTCTCAAGGCGTCGATGAGAACGACTTCGAGCGTCTGTTTCCCATCGTCTCGAATGGAACAAACGCCTTAGACGAGTTCCCCACTCTTCCCACGACGTATCGAAGCAGTGAATTCATCACGATACCCGCGCCGCTCCGAGCTATCTTTGCCCGAGGGGTCTCGAGTTGTATCTGTTCGTCTACCTCACCAAAAGCGGTGTTTGGATAACCTTGCCCAGTTGTTGCGTTAAGACAACCACGCCGACGCCGCAGATGGGTTGTGGCACACCGGGGAGCCAAACAATAGCATTGGCAATCGTGCCGAGCCCTTCAGATATGCCCTCTGGCACATCGTCGATGGACAACGCCCGCCCACTGAAGTTGTTGCCGCCTGAAGACAAGAATCTTGATGCAGCGTCAAGTTTTGCCGAGATTCCAGATGGTCCAGCCGCGTCGGGTTGATTAGCGGTTCGTCGGCATTGTCCAACGTCCCCCACGAAAAGCATGCCTCCTGGTGTGACTATGCCCTCGGGCCTTCCCCTTTGACAACTTCACATCCATTAAAAAAAGTCGTATTCGACCGCCTCCTTGTTAGTGTTTACTGTTCAGAGGATATAAGGGCAGTGGCGAAACGTTAAGATATGGCACATCAATCTCCGAGCACGCCGGGCGACACGATGTACTCTTGTCCCCGCACTAGCTCGCAACACGAGAACACAGCCAATGTTAGCGGCCATAAAAGATCGAAAGGGGGAGGACTGTGGATGTGCGGGGAAGAATTCAAACAAGATGTGAGCTTGTATCACATACGCCATAGCCACCGTTTCCCCCTTCTCCAACCACCCCGAAGAAATTCTGAAATCCTGCCACTCAGCGTTTAAATCATTCCCCTCGAACCCGCACGCTTATCGATGTCACCCATTGTGGGACTTTCGTGCTCTCCGGGACCGGCTGAACAGAAACCAACAAGCTCGTGACTTCTTTCTGGATCTACTTTGAGTTGACCAAGCGGGTATCAGAGCACTACACAAGGAGAGGAAGAAGTAACTTACAGCAGGTCCGGAGAAATGCGGTAAACCCTGATTGAGCAATGCCAACGAAGTTGGTCCTTGTCCCACGAGTAACAAGAGCTCACTGCTGCTTGATGGTAAAAAACAGCGAAGATCCCATAGCGGTGTTGGCCGGCCAAATGTCGTCGGGTTGGTGAGGAAGGTCGTTGTGCCGGAACCGCATGCTGTATCTTGACGTTTTGATATGGCGCGTCGTCTCACATGCCGGCACAAGCCCTTGGTTCTGTCATAAAACCACCCCGTCTTTCGGATAACTCTGACCTGGTTAGGAGCTGTCGTAGCGACGGAGACGACTACCGGAGGCGTAGACGCTCCTACATCCGGTACGAATGGATGATTGATCCAGGGCAAGAAACGGTAGATGGAATGACTGTATACAGCAAATTTGCGCTAGCTGTGCCAACCGGATACTTTTGGTGGTCGAAATGTGGAGTTAGAGGGATGACGGGGTCAATGCTATGAAATTTCAGGACGATGTAAGCCCAAGCACACGTCAGACTCACTGTTAAAATCCATCATGCTGGTTTTCACGCCGCTGACTCCGGACAAGCCAACTCACACTTTTCGCCACTCCTTTCTTGACCTCCATTTTCCACTGCAACCATGATTAGATTATTACCGGGCCGTCCAACATCCGAGATGGCATGCCTAGTATTGAGGATAAACAACGGGTGGAAGATACGGGATGAGTTAGTGTTTCGACGAAGTACCGTCACGCGTCACGGTTGGGGAATCGATGGACAACGGTTAAGGTTAACGCGTAACGGACAGTGTGTTTTGTCTTGTTATCGGGAGGAGGACAGAGCGTTGGTCACAAGGCGAATGACAGGGTGATCGATCGTAGCAGCTTACTTGAGTGCCCCGGCGACCACCAACACAATTCCCCCATCAGATAGCCCATTTGCACGAGACGCACTATGAGATGGCCGCCCATCTGTATTAGGGTCAAGACCCTTCCTCGCGCCTTCCTCTCCTAGCCACCTCCAGCTTCGACCATGGATCCAAAGTCCCAACAACCGAAGAAGCGGGACGGCGCTCTCTCCTCATTGAACACCGATATCGAAGCCCTGAACCATGCGAGGAACACCGCCGGCATCGCACCAACCGCCGCCGTCTTTGACTCCGTAATCGCCCTCCTGACGATGATCAGGGTACATTTCTTCCCATCCTACGACGATAAGCTCCCGGCTCACATGCATCCAGGATTCAATGGCTAGCGAACCTGTCTACGTTGAGCTCGGATTGTTCTGCGCCCGGGTATGCAGAGCTCTTGACGGAGGTGCAGGTGGAGGGCGAGTGGATGAGCTCAATCGGTCGGTGTTGGAAGCAATCAACCGGTTGACAACGTGAGTTGGACCGGCAGTGCATGCAACGAGAGACTCACCATGCTCTGAATCACAGAACTGTGGCTGAGATCCAAAGGAAGGTTGTCAATCAGGGAGGACGAGATGCGGCCTCTCGGCTCTTCCACGCAAAAAACGACAAAGAGATGATCGCCACCTGGAGGGCGGACCTCACTGCAGTCCTTCACGTCTTCAATGTACGTTCGGTCGGTTCTGTCTGTCGATCGCTAACCATCCTCCCTTTCAGACCGAGCTGGAAATCAATACCCGCACAGTGGTCGCGGATATGGATCGGAACGCCTCGACAGATCAGGAAAACACTGGCGATCAATATCACTTAGTAAGAGCAACTTCCTATGCATGCAACGGCAGAGTGCTGACCATCACTCAGACTGGAGCCAGGCCAAAAATCCCGGACACCATGCCGTTAACGGTCTCACGTTCGCACGCCACTCTTCTCGGAGAATCCCCTCCGCTGCCACCGAAGGCCTGTTTCGGGCGGGACGATCTGATCGAGGAGATCGTTGGCCTCGCCGAAGACCTCGCTCCAATCGCTCTCATCGGTGCAGGGGGAATCGGGAAGACGTCGATCGCTCTGGCGGTCCTCCACCATGATCGCATCAAGCAACGGTTCGGGGACAACCGTCGATTCATTCGTTGTGATCAATTCCCCGCCTCGCGCACTCACCTCCTTGCCCGACTCTCCAAGGCCATCGGTGCAGGGGTCGTGAATCCTGAAGACCTGACACCCCTGCGACCTTTCCTGTCGTCGACGGACATGATCCTGATTCTCGACAACGCCGAGTCCATCCTGGACCCACAGGGAGCAGATGCTCGGGAGATCTATGGGGTGGTGGAGGAGCTGAGTCGCTTCAGTAACATTTGTCTAGGGATCACATCTCGCATCTCGGCCGTTCCTCCCTGCTGCAAGATTCCCACCATCCCGACGTTGTCGATAGATGCCGCACGTGACGCCTTCTACTACATATATCATTATGGGAACGGAAAACGGACGGACCTGGTGGATAAGATCCTGGGACAACTGGACTCTCATCTACTCTCACTCACCCTCCTTGCCACGGTCGCGTATCACAGCAAGTGGGACAACAATCGACTGGCCAAGGAGTGGGACGGGCACCGAAAGCGGGCACTTTGGACGGACCACAGCGAGAGCCTTGCGGCAATGATCGAACTTTCGCTCGCTTCGCCAATGTTCCGTAAACTCGGGTCCGATGCTCGCGACCTCCTCAGCGTCGTTGCCTTCTTCCCGCAAGGCATCAATGAGAACAACCTGGACTGGTGGTTCCCGACGAGGACGGCCTCCAAATGGCTGTTCCTGATGAGGACGGCCTTGAAGTGGTTGTTCCCGACCCCTCCCGACAGAAGAAAGATGTTGGACAAGTTCTGTGCTCTCTCTCTGACGTACCGAAGCAACGGATTCGTCATGATGCTGGCACCCCTCCGCGACTATTTCCGCCCAAAGGATCCGAGATCGTCTCCCCTCCTCTGCACAATCAAGGAGCGTTACTTCCGCCGGTTATCGGTTTTCGTCCATCCTGACGATCCCGGGTTCAACGAGGCGCAATGGATCACGTCGGAGGACGTGAACGTCGAGCACCTGCTTGATGTCTTCACGACGATCGACGCAGGATCGCACGAAGCCTGGGCCGCCTGTGGTCACTTCTTGGAACACCTCTATTGGCACAAAACACGGCTGGTCATGCTGGGGCCAAAGATTGAAGGACTCCCGGATGACCACCCCTCAAAACCAGAATGTTTGCTTCACCTCTCGGGGTTGTTCGGCGCGGTTGGAAATGGTGTAGAGCACAAACGACTCATCACCCACATTTTGAATCACTGGAGACAACGGGGGAACGACCTGCAGGTTGCTAGGACGTTGGACCATATATGCAATGCAAACGTGCAGCTTGGCCTCAACGGGGAAGGAATACAGCAGGCGAGAGAGGCGCTGGGGATTTACGAAAGGCACAATTACATATCGGGACAGGCACAATCTTTGAAACTGCTCGCCCGGTTGTTGTATTGTGACAAGCAGCTCAACGCTTCAGAAGAAGCCGCGTTACGAGCGATCGACCTTCTCTCGGGCAAACGCGAACGATTTGTGGTCTGCCAATGTCACCGCGTCCTCGGTCTTATATGTTATTCCAGGGGCGAGACACAGAAGGCCATCGACCACATCGAATCGTCCCTCAAGATCGCATCCCGTTTCAACTGGCATGGTCAACTGTTTTGGGGTAATTTCCAACTGGCGGAGCTATTTTTCAAGGAGGGCAGGCTCGGCGATGCACATGCGACCGTCGAACGCGCCAAGTCGTACGCGATCGATCATCCATATCGTCTCGGTCAGGCGGTGGAACTGCAGGCCAAATTTTGGTACGAAGAGAGGAAGTTTGAAGTGGCGGAGTCTGCGGCCCTGCGTGCTGCCGATGTTTATGAGAGGCTTGGGGCCGCGAGAGACCTTGAGTACTGCAAGGCTCTCCTCCATAAAATTGAAGAGAAATGATACCTCTGGTGAGCTCCTAGAGACGTTGCTTCCTCCTATGCGTTTTAACTCTCCATTCTCTGCTTGGGCATACCAGATACTACCTTACAGGTTTATCCTGCCATGCACAACGGATCCGCCACGTTCGGACAGAGGTCCGGTTCCTGACCGCTGTATCCCTCTTCCTTCTGCCACACTAGATTCCCCCATGTTTTTCTTGAAAACATTCCCCATCTTGCTGATTGTCCTCCTAAAACGGCGTGCTCCCGCCGCCTGTTGTTGATCTTTATCCCGTGTCACCTAGCTCCATATCTCCATTTTGTATTTGTTTTGTTTGTTTCGATTTTTGTGTGTGCCCTGGATTCTCCACTGTTTCTGAACGTTTGATTTCTCAATGTGACGCCGGAACACCATTTAACTGGTCCCTTCCACCTTGTTGCTACGGGATGTTGGGACCACCGAGAGAGCTAAACGATGCTTGAACTCGTGGCCTCGAGATACTTTTGAGAGGGACGTCTGGGGACATGGTCCGTACGACGTACTTGTGAGGTTAATCGACCGCTTGACCGATGAGGAATTCAGGTTCAAGCTGGCCATCGCCCCCGCTTCGTGGTGGCAGTGGTGAACACCCGTTGTGGTGATCGATGTGACTTTGGGACTCGGAGGGGTTCGCCATCGATTTTCAGTGTTACTATTATGTATTGTATGTTCAACGATCGTCGAGAAGTATAGCCAGTACATGACAAGAGTATCATAAGGGGGGAAATCATGGTGCGAGATAAGATAAATACTCAGGCAATGGAGTTCGTGCCTGCGGAGGATTGTGACTGGAGGTGATAAGGCGAGAAAGGGAGAGGGTGTGTGTCTTCCGACATGCTTGCCACATACGACGCGAGCAAACGGTTGGCCGAGACCTTTCGAAGAGCGGCCCCTCGCGGACAAACCGTAGCCCCGAATGATACCTCCATGAACGGGGATAAGACAGGCCTGGAGGCTACTCGACATGCCATGAAATGAACCATGATAATGGCGGGAAAGGAAGAACTCCGCGAGGGTGAGAAGAGGATCGTGAATAGGCGCCAGGATATGACGATGGGAAGAAGCGGAGAAAAATGGAGTCCATCACGAGTACTGCTACCCGTTTTGTAGAAGTCGGGGGATATCATTTGGGAGCCGAAACTGTTGGACCTGCGTCCCCCTCATAGGAGTGTAGTTGGTGTAGTTGGTGTAGTTGGTGACGAGCTGCGGTCTTCCACGGTTGCCCTTCTGCAGGGATACGATGCCGCCGTTGGGGTTGACGAGACTCAACTGACCCCTCAACAGCGCCTGCACCCGAAACGCAGCGGAGAGGATGAGACTACCGGGGGGACACGTATCTCATCCGCACTTCCACTGATGCCCTGCAAGATCCAGGATATGTAAGGGACAGCAGACAGATGATGAACCACACGAAGCAGATTCGTCCTCGTTGCAAGCTGAGCGACCACAGTCTATGGTTGAAATCCAGTGTCATAGTCTGATCACAACGCAAATGCCTCACGCCAGACTCACCGCTGAAATGCCCTATACTGATCGTCACTTCGACGTAGGGCTCCGACGACCCCAAATAAGTCAGCAGACAGGGCTCGTTTCTCCTCAGATCTCTTTTCCTTGCTGCAACCATACTTGGATCATAACTGGGCCACCTCGATGCCTGAAGCAACACACCCGGTGTCGAAGGTGAGAAACGAGTGGACTCCACGATACTTGCCGGACGAGGGATTCGACGACGTACCTCGGCCAATGCGATGGGTGAGGGGAATTCGGGAGAAGGACATGGTCGAGGAACCGAAGAACGGCAGTCAAATGGATTGGGTGTTTTCTCTCGTTAGTGAGTGGTACGGTGGAGCACATGGCGAATGCACCTCCGAGTCCGCCTGAAGTCGATCCGTCGACTAAACTCGCTCTCCGCCTGCGTCGGTTCTGTCCCCTTCTTGGTCGTGACTTTCGCCCGCTGCGACGCAAGGGTCTGGTTGCGGAAGCGAACTCGTTGGGTCAGGATGTCGTCCATGTCGGTGCTGGATCGGTGTGGATGGTGGCGCGGCAGTGGATGATTGGACTTGTGGCTTTGACGCTCAGCGCGGATGCAGTTCGTTATCCTGCAAGCCTGATACCGAGCACCTCCCGCACCCGTCGCTCTCAAGGCGTCGATGAGAACGACTTCGAGTGGCTGTTTCCCACCATCTCGAATGGAACAAATGCCTTCGACAAGTTCCCCACTCTTCCCACGGCGTATCGGAGCAGTGAATCCATCATGATACCCGCGCCGCTCCGAGCTATCTTTGTCCGAAGGGTCTCGAGTTGTATCTGCTCGTCTACGTCACCAACAGCGGTGTTTAGATGTCCTTGCCCGGCTGTTGCGTTAAGACCAGCCTGACGCCGCATATGAGGCTGCGGCACCTCGGGAACCAAACAATAGCCTTGGCAATCGCGCCGAGCCCTTCAGATACGCCCC
>Ga0307517_10004996_pt1 | contig 20184 bp, 27 predicted proteins | sample 23_EM_MG_FD_194515 | JGI IMG/M metagenome (GOLD analysis project Ga0307517, IMG submission 194515) | Populus trichocarpa ectomycorrhiza microbial communities from riparian zone in the Pacific Northwest, United States - 23_EM | ecosystem: Host-associated > Plants > Roots > Unclassified | place...
GCTGAAGTATCCCTTAATGGTTCGGTAGCCACTCCTTTCCAAAGGTTTCTCAAAACCTGATCCGCTCCCGGGGCCTAAGCCTTGGAAAACCAAGGAGGTTAGGTCGGGAAGGCGGGAGGGGGAGGGGCTCAGGGTCAGTAAAAACCCTCCGGTCACACGACGGGGTCCTCCGAACGTACATCTGGGATCGTCTAAACCACTGAATCCTCGCAAACCACCAGTGTGCTCGAGATATGCCGACGTACGGCGTTCTGAAGGGACTCCGTTAGCGTTGGATTCCCGAAACTCCCCCTTCCCCACCTAGTGACGTGGATCATTTGATTTGGGAGGCGTGCGGAGGCTTAATGCTTCACCGTGGGGACCTCGTGTCTGAAAGTTTTTTCATTTCATTCCGAAGGTGACGGAAACAGTTCAAACGTATGGGGGGGGGGGTCTATAATTGCATGTTAGTATTCCATAAGTCCCATAATTCATAACCGCATGACGCTGTGACTAACAAATACAGTCTACGATGATGTCGTAAAACAACCGAAAGCAAAAGACACGAATACAACACAGTGGTAAGTTACGATGACGCAAGCGATAGCGAGTGATGGTCCTGCCAATACCTACACAACCCAGAATAAAAACAGTAAAGAAAGACAACACGGGGCGGGTCTATGTGCAATATAAGAGCTCCCTTCGCTGATGTGAGAGCATACATAACGTGACAAAGGAACCGAATATGAATCCAGTGAACCAAGTCGAAGCGGTCACCCTGTTGATGAGCGCTTGCTGGTTCGCATTCTTGAGTTCGTAAGATGAGGGGCGTGGAACTGCAATCTCTTCTTTTTCCACTTCTCCGCCCTCTTCAGCGGGGGCAGAAAAAACGGGTGAAGGTGTGACGGCCTCGAGGAGTCTCCTGCGCGAGATCTCCTTTTCGCATTCTACGGAAAGGCGACGGACCTGCTCGACGATGCCCTGCATCTTCTCAGCGTCCACAGCCTTCTGGGTTTTCTGACTCTCGCGCATCTCTTCGAGGACGATCTCGACCATGGCCTTACAGAGCTCGGCGACTTCCGAGTGGTCCCTGACCCAGAGCTGTCCGGGCCAACGACCGACGACGAGGGCGAGGCTGGTAAGAGCGGTTTCGGCGGAATCCACATCATCCAAAGATACTCGATGTAACCATGGTCGGAGGAAGGAGAGTGAGAGTCGGACTGCACTGGTGGTGGTATCGCGCAACCTCTTCTCGACCGGCATCTTGAGGAATCTCTCGGCAGCGTCTTTACAGAACAGCTCGAACGACTGCTTCCTTTGCGTGTAATCCCAAGATAATTGGTCGAGGGGGGATGATTTGTCGGTTTCGGGGGTGGTGAGGTAGGACGGAAGCTTTTCCAGAAGCTTGAGGAGGGGGATGGAGGAGTACACGGCTTTGCGTGGGATAGAATGGTGGATGAGAACACTTTGTGACTCGAGGGCAAATCGATACCATTTCCAATGGTTTGCGTGCCGCCTGCAAACATTTCCTCGATCAGTTCCGACGATTGGTGACATAGGAAGAATGGAGACTCACTCCTTGGTTTGACTCTTCCTCAAAAGTTCAACAGCAGTTACCGCTTTGTCAGCGACGCGCCGGGCGTCGATGACCGCGATCTCGACATCGTGCTTCACGTTACCGTGGTATCTCCGTACAGCTTCCCACAAGGCCCATGCAAAGCTGAACGATGATGAAACAAAATCGGAATTCGACTTTTCCGTCCAATCCATGTGATGAGCAACATCGGCGTAGGTAGCTGGCGATGGCTTGGATAACGGAGCCAGGGGATCGTTCTCGAACCGCTGGGCAAGGAAGTAGGGTGCATCGGGATCATCGGATGCGGAAGCAGATGTCGGCGCAGAACTTTTCGGAGTGTAGACACGGAAGAGGAAGGGGTTAGTGTCGATCAGGGCATCAAAGGCGACCTCAGCACCGAAGCCGTATTGAGGGAGGGATGAATCGCTGGGAGAAGTCGGGGAGGTAGCCTGTGGCATGTTTGGATGGGGTAGGATGGGGGGACGGGGATGGGGATGGGGGGAACGGGACGATAAGGCGGAAGAGCGAAGAAGGATCCCGGATCGGAATGCCAGAAATTTATATGCAGCCGTATAGTCCTCGTGTCCGCGCGTCATCAAGCCTTATGTTGGCCTCGTTCCTGCGTCCCGGAGTGGGCGAGAGGGTCAGACTGATAACCGATTCACGGAAATGCCCCCATGCACGTGAAGGGGGCGATGCTCAAAAACCATACCAGGAAATTGTTCTGGGAAGCGAGATCTTTAGTGTAGATTCTGACAGGTATAGTTCCCCCAGATATGAATGGTACCGTGGCTGTGAGCTTTGGCGTTCATATGTTTCCCAGTCTGGCCCAAGTACACGAGGATGAGGGGAGGTCTGTTGTCATCAGTGTGCCCAATGCGTTACGCAGTCGAGCTGATGACGACAAGGCAGCCGAAAGACCGACACTGTTTCAATAACTCGCATGAGGACAATGAAACTCGTCGGGCGCAGGTCCCTCGAATCAAAGGGCAGTTTGCAAGGACGACGGACGGTCACTGCCACATTGGGATGAAGGCCGGAGCTTGCAATGCGTGGGAAGTCCGGTGCGAGATGACCCGAAGAATGGTCACGCGAGCCGGGGATGCGCAAGATGGCATTAGCAGCCCACAAAAAGGCTTGGGGAGTTACACGCTTTGAATAGAGGGGGTTACTAAATGAATGATAAAGGTAGTAAGCCGCAGTTGAATGGGAAACCAACTGATCGGAAAGGGCGATGCCCCAGCGGAGCTCCGGCAAAGCGTTCTAGCGGGGGATATAAGCTTCGAAGTCGAATTTCCTGTGGAGTCGGGTGGTTATGTCCAGGAAGTCCCCCTCGTTATCCGGAGTGATAAACCCATGGCGGATCATGAAATCGATGACCACTGGATGAATTGGCTTAGACCGAGGGAGAATGCCAGTGCGATGTTACATGGAGAAAACCCACCAACGGCGCAGTTCGGTTTGAAGAGACTTGCTTTCATCCGTTTCACCACCTCGTCAAGGGGGAGAAGCTACAAAATGCGATGAATAGGGATTGAAGGCCAATCCCGGAGACGACGGTCGCACACACCTCGAATTTTTCCACTTCTCCGTCCAGAGGTTTTGGCTGGAAGGGCGTCGGACCTTCTCCCTTTGGCACGAGCAAATCGTACACGAACCTGTTTATTATTGAGACGAGGTGACAACGGGCGTTATGTCAGGGACTTACTCAACTTCGGGTTGCAACCATCCAGTGTTGGTTCTGAAGAAGTAACTCACAGCACCTACGGCCCGAGCGTGTTTTCGAACGAGGTCTTCTCCCATGCTGGCCTCCTCCATTGACTCCTTGACCAACGATTCAAAAATTCCCATCCCGCTTGGTATCCCTCCAGCAACGCTATTGTCGAGGTATCCTCCCCATCTACGATTCTGATGGTTAGCTCGGACCCAACGATTCCAAGCGACATTTTTCGTACGTTTGCTTTGTCTTGGCTCGAGTAGGGGTCCACAACCTAACAGCCCCGTCGTCGTCCCTTTCGTACACGGTCATATGGATGCCATAGGTTACCAGCCCGAAGAGCGCAGCAGCGGAGCGTTCAATGTCAAACACGTGGTTCCTCTCTCCAGCCGCGTGTGCATTGGCATCGAGGCCCTCGGAATGTGGATAGGAGAGCGCGGGATCGTTGACCACATGTGGGCCCAAATAGTTTTCGTAAATGGGATATAACTCGTTCCGCCACTTCCGTGGCCCCATAACGTCTTGGAACAGGACTCCGCCATCTCTCCAACCCTCGCACAGTTTCTTAATCGCAGCGCTGCGCGCTCCTTTGGTGGATAAGTGGGGAGCAAAACAGATCCGTTCAATAGTATCTGTCCCGAGGCGAATGCATGGGGTCCAATTCTCCTGAATCCCTTCAGATTGATTCTTGGTGTTCTCTGCCAAGAGCTCTTTAACTATCTCTGGTCGAAGCAGGCCAATGATGGGACCCCTCGGGGTGATCGAGAAGGGAACGAGAGTTTCACCATCCTTGACATAGCTGTCGCACACCCGGGCGATATCGAGGAGAGAGGTCATGACGGGGGAGATAAACGAAGCTCGCGGGTCAAGTTTCAATTCACTCGGAGCGATCGGTTAGATCTGACGTCCCCGGATTTGGCATTGTTTGGTTTCAGGGTTTTTGCCAAACAACCATCTCCGTAAAAATTCCGGGATGACCTTCCGTTACTTCGTCGGTAAGGCCAACTATAGGAGATCGCTTAGAATTGACTTAAACTCACCCCAGAACATATGGAGGAGGATGATGTTACACCCAAGGCGTTACCTGATTGGGTCGAGCTTGAGTACATAGTGAGAGATGTTTGCAGTCATGCGAACAATGATTCCAACCGGTTCTCAAACAGTATATGAGGGTTTTGGCTGGCCTTTTTTCAGAGGTCCACTTCACACACCTGTCACAAGCGTGTGCCAATTCTCTTCTGAAATCTTTCGGCCAATCCCCAAAGGAGACTCAGACCGCCGATGTCTTTTGCACCACCGAGAGCGTCCTGGACATGATAAAGGCCATCGGAGTTTCCTTGGACCAAGTTTGTCTCCTAGATCCCAAAGCGGAACGTGAGCTCTCCCCAGATGATACGTACACCAATTTTCTTTTTGGCGTAAGTGTCGACCGGCCAACTTATCTCCATTGCACTGACCCCACCCAAGGGGATTTTGGGTAAAGGACCACACGAATTATCAATTCCATAAGCGAATCTTATACGCTCCAGGGGATGACCCACCCCGTGATCGCACATCCGAGCTTCGGGTGCTGGGGTTTCCAACGAGGCACCTCGGGCCGATCCAAATGACAACCGATACAGCACTGGGCGTTACCAAACTCGTGGTACAAGACAAAGGTATGACTTTGTGCATTGGCTGAGCGTTCTTTTGTTTAATCTGTTATCCTCAGTCCCGTTATCCAAAATCCCATATAAGGTGAGGAGCACTTTTCTAACACCATGATTCGCTCATGAAGGTTTCTAGGATTACCCCACAATCGTTTTCAATCCCAAAGAGAGCGTAGAGATGCCGTTCAGTACGTTTTCTACCTCGTATCGAGCTATGATCTGAAAACGCGTAGGGTACATTGCCGACGGAGACGAACCGCGATTACCTCCGGGCATGCGCGAACTTCTCTACGAGGATCTGAACAAGAGTATTAATTTCTGACAGGCAGCCAAAGGCGATTCCACGACTATACGTAGCTGGAAGTAATGAACGGAGGTATCACCCGTCGTACATGGTAAAATCTATCGACAGCGTCTCATAGCAATGTGCAAAATAACAAACGGAAAACGAGACTCATCATTCATCCTCATCGTCCGATACGATCAATCGATTTCTCTTCCCTGGCTTGGGGGTCGAGGCGGTGGGCACCGGGCTTTCTTTGCCCCTATCCTCAAGGTCGGATAAGGGGGTAAGCTCGAGAAGGGGTGAGGAACTCTGAGGGGGACTGGACGCTCTCAACCGCTTTCGGGGTCGAGGACGTGGCCGCGACGGTCCCTCGGGAGCAGGATCCTTCGGAAGAGGCGAAGGTCTGCCGTCTTGCTGGGGATCCTGCATTGTGGAAGTTTCTTCATCCGACCCACTCCCGCTCTTCTCTGCCTCTGGTCCGGAGGTGATATCACCTCCACGCTTCCTCCGTCGCTTCTTCCCCTCGTTTCTTCTTCTTTTCTTGGTACCCGTAGCTCTCATCGTCCCGCTCGTCCCAGAAGCTGCAGAAGCAAGCGCAGTTTTCTCTGCCAGTTTCTTCTCTCTCTCGAAGAACGCCGCCCATTCATCTTCGTCGGCATCACTGTCCTCGATCATCGTCGCGGACTTGTAATTCTGCTCTTCTTTCTTCTTTCTCTCTTTCTTTGCCAGCGGCTCGCCATTTTCGTCAAGCTCGACACGCCGAGGTCTGCGTTTCCGTGGTTTCTTCTTCAAGAGTTCGGATGCTTTCTTCCCTTGGAGATCAATGGGGGATTCGAGGAACTGGTTGATGACATTGAGTTGGCTTTGCATATCGAAGGGCAGAATTTCTGCAGGGACTATCCATTGGGTTTCGTCAAGATCTAGGGTGGGGAGTCGGTCAGCATCCTGACTGATAACCATAATCCCACTCACTATCTTGCTCCTCTTGAACCTCGAACTTGAGTAGCCTGAACACGAGCTTGAGATGGGGGTCGTTCGTTGCGGCGTCCGCCTGAGTCTCATCCTTATACGGGATCGCTGTGTGCACATCAGTTTCGAACATGTCCAGTCCATGGTATACTGACATACGGAAGTCTGTGAATTTCGCGATTGCTTCCCCAGATGGGTTCCGCCATGACCCCGGCCTGGCTCCAGACTCGGCTCCTTCGTCATCCTCATCTTCGTCGTCTGACACAACCTTGTCCGTTTCTTCGATGATACGTTTCCTCTGAGATATTACTCCCGAGAGTATCTGCAAAACCACGTGAGGGAAGGTCCAAAGACAGGAAATCCGGCAGACTGACCTCCTTAACCCAATTGACCAGGTGGGTCTTCTCATCCTCGACAAGACAGGCTATGACGATCCCCATCTCCTCAGTCCAGGTGTAGCCTTGAGTAACCTGGACTTCCTCAGCCATTTTTCTCTCCCTCTCGATGTATTTCTCTTCAGGTTTCCAGCTCGAGAACTGTTTCCAGTGACTCCGGTTCTTCGGGTATAGCGCCTGGATCATTGGACACGATTATTCAGTTGTGTGGAACTGATTATAAGCGTCAATTAATAGGCGCTTACGTGAACGATAATGAATGGGTCATCCTCGACGGCCTTGAAAAATTGCCGCAATAAAAACTGTATCAGATTGACAAGATCTTTGTGAGGTTGGTCCCTCGGGAGGTACTGCTTGTGATCCGTGATGCCCTTGAAAAGAGCGAGCGTAGAGACCTTGTGCAAGTTCAGCCACTTGAAAGGGTGATTGCAACGGAGTACTTCCACCTACGTTGAAGAATAGACCTTCAGCCTTTGCGCGAACCGCTTGCCGGTGCAGTAGGCTGACAACACGTTTCATGTGCTCTGAAGACGGGAACTCCTTGTATCTCGCAAGGTACGCTAACAGTGTTTTCGTTACCTCTGAGTTGGCGAATTTCTAGTTCAAAGGTCAATACCTTGGCCAGTGATGAACCAACCTCACAGACCAGCTCGAAGCCCTCAAACGTCAGTCGCATTTCCTTGACCTCCTCCTCTTCGTTCTTCTCGTCCTCTTCTTCTTCTACGTCTGGGATCCCTTCCTCTTCAGTGGGGCCTGAAACCGCGCATCAACAACAACGCGAGGAACGGAGGCGGTAGAATGGACCTTTAGCCTTCTTCCTCCTCGCTTTCTTACGAACGTACATCTCTCTTCCACCTCCCACCTTTGTCCACTTCTCTAGCATACGCAGAAGTGCATAAGCGAGGTGAACGCTGGAGTCTAAGTATACCAGTGATTGGGTTCCGTCTCTGTACCCCTTCAAACTCTCCAGGGCGATCTCCAAGACTTCACCATTGTAGATGAGTTGATTCTGGAGGACCTCAGCGGCATCGGTCAAAGCGAAGTCGGTGAGATCCTCCGTGGACATCCGCTCGATGAGAAGCAGTAATTGGGTAAGACACTCGATCCCAGCCTGGAACTCCGTCCACATTTTCGGCTACAAAGTGGTCAGTTTCACCGTCCGACCCCAGGTGCTGACAAACCGACCTTTGCATCGAGGGCTTCACGCATACGCTTGAGAACCCACGCTATCCATGCTCGGTCAGTGACTTCCGCGACAAACCCAAAATCCCAACTATTCTCTGTCTTCAGCGCTTTCTCCTTCGTATGGGCTTGAAGGAAGAATTCCAGAAACCATTTAGTGATGAAGAGGAGACGTAGGTTGTCCTTTTCCGTGATTTTCGGACGTTCGGATTTGATATCCTTCAGCAGCGACGATAGGAAAGCTACAAGGGCGAGTCGAGTCAACCAAACAGGTTCGCGGTGGAATGTGGATGGGACATTACGAGAGAAACACGATTTCACGAAGTTCTTGGCCAAGTCTTGAAGAACCCTCCGCGAGTCGAGCGACAACGTGTCTTCCCGGGACAACGCATCAATGGTCTTCCCTTTCTTCGCTCTCTTCTTCTTTTCCACATCGAACATCTCCCCTGTCTCCGTTGTGAGGGCCTTCTGACGGTGAAGAACATAGGGCTTGGGGGGAGTAGCCTCATCATTAGCATTCGTAGGTTCACCCGGGGGTTTGTGAGGTTTAATGTTCTTTGTCACTGTTATTGTGGTACCGAAGCGCGAGTGCCTTGACGTCGCGTTACGGGCCCACTCGAGTTTCCTTTGACCCTCCACGGAGAGTAAGCGGTTTAAATTCGAGCTTGCTTGCTACGAGTGGGAATCAGGACGTTCTTATCGCGTGTGGTGTGGGTAGATTTACCTTCTCGGCTTCGATCACCAAGCTCGCCGGTCGCACTCCTCGGAAAATGAGGTAGAATATCTCGAGGGCAATGACATTCCACCGATTAAAAAGAGGGTCGGTGGAGGCGTTGGATGCGGTTGTCAATAAGAACTCTAAAATGAAGTCCTCGGAAAGGATCTTTATTAGTCGGCTCTGTAATGACGAGAGCTCGGCTTGGTCGGAACTGAGATTGGTGTTGGAGGGAAGGTCCTTGATAAAAGCTAGGTTCCGGACTAGGAATAATACGACGGTGATGATTTGAATGTCGCGCTCCTTCCGCTCCTTCGGGGATTTTGCGAGGCAAGGGAGGATGATCGAGAAGAGCGCCTTCAGGACCCCAGGCTGTAACATCGCGGCCTTATATCGGAGGTGGCTTGAGAGTAGTCGAGTGTAATCAGATCCCTTGTCGAGTTCATCGTCCATTTCCTTCAGCTCCTCCGCAAGGTCGATGGGCCAAGTCATCGCAGTGATCAAGTCGGCACATGCGATCGCCCGTTTGTCCTCCACGTGTCCGTTGCCAGCAGTCTCCATAAGCATAGGAATCAAGTCGTTAGAGAGGACCCGACAATCAGAGAATATCCTCGCGACGGTTCGCTCGTCGTCGGTGTCGTCCTTCCGCCAGAACTTCTTGAGATCCTTGAGACAGCTGTAACACTCGTCTCCCATTCGGTAGACACCATCTTCGAAGCCTCCGAGGGCATCGACAACGCTTTGAATGGCTGGTTCTAGGATGGCACGCCTATCGAGCTGCTCTTCGCCAGATCCGGAGGAGATTGAAATCGCGTCGTCGTCGGACATTGGACGCGTCTGGCGCACGTGATACCGCGTTATTGTTTACGTTCGTTTACCCGTGCCAAAAACCTCCTCCCGACAGTTTCGGCGATAATAAATTGTACGCAGCAGATATCGTACTTAGTGTGTGCGGGATGTACAGGTTAGCTGTCACAGTACGTGATTTGGGGGTTTACATTGGCGAATACTTTGCCAGTTCGATGGTCAACCACAAACGTGACTACAGCTCAACTACAGTTCCGGTGGCTAAGCTTCGACTTTCACTCGTCTATGTAGCTATAGGGTTCCAGGTCCTTGATCAGCTTCGCCCACCTGCCGGCATGCCACGTCTCGATATATTTCCACTCCTTCGAATCTGCGCCATACAACATTTTGATGGACAACAACGCCGAGGCGGTTACAAAGTCCGCCCAGGCAGGCTCGCTTCCTTTGAGGAAAATACCATCTGCCTTCTCGTAGATGGGGAGCAAAACGCTACCAAAGGCATCCTTATACGCATCCCAATGTGACTGGGGGTTCTTCGCGATGTTTGCCAGCGTGTCTCCAAAGGCTGCTTCCCTCAACTCTTTGACGAACGCGGCGGACTCGGGGGAGATGGTCTCGCACAAGTACTGGTGTATGTGTCTTGGCCATTTGGGCCACACTCCAGCAATAAAGTACTTGTAATACGCGGTCTCGAAGGCGAGGGTCCCTGGGGTGATCACATGGGGTGATGACGGGTACTGTTTGTCCAAGTACTGCACGATGTCGGAGGATTCGGACATAATAACGCCTGTCGATTGGTCATGGATGAACGGGACTGTGTACCAAGGGTCCCTATCACGACATTATTTGATCACGTTGGCTTGGGAAACTCAAGGAGATGACCCCACCCGTTAGGCTTGATCTTGGTCGCCTTCGCACCGACCTTCTTCGCCACTGGCTCGATCTCGTGGTATTCGATCCACATGGTCTTGTAGGGCAATCCCTTGTAGTTGAGCGCATAACGAACTGGACTGGGTACCCAATCCTAGTGTCAGTTGCGGATGTTGGTTAGTTTTGGGGATACTCGTACAGTGTGTTCGGTGCGTAACACTTGTTGGGACGGACAGAGCTCTGGACGGAGACGTCGTAGAAAAGGATCTCGTTAGCCATCGTGTAGGAAAGGTGCTTAGATCCCAGTGATTGATGAAGAGGTCGTGGTATTTAAACTTAGCTGTAAAGCCTTCAGATTACAAAGGATGACTCCCAGAGCGTCTGTTTGTTGAGTAACGCGGTCCGCGATGGGGCTGCTGCTTAGAGTAACTTATGAGAACCACCCCAGTTCGCAGAGCCCAAGTTGATGTCAGAATCGCGAGAAGGGAAAGGTGACTTGACCTATCCCACTCCCGATGCGACGCGGGGGTACATTCTCTAATCCAGTCCCACACCGGTTGGAGGCTCAAGCGCTCAAGCACTCAGCCGTGATCGCTGTGCGATCGGTGTTCTGGTTGCAGGTTTTGCCTCCTAACCCCACAGAACTTTTGTCAGCCTCATACATTTATAGATTGGTTGATCCCTTGGGCACGTCCGAGGGGGGTAATGTCGGACACCACCCGAAGCAGCCCCCAGCAACCCATGGCCACCTTTCAAGCAAGAGCGACTCACACCGATATCGGATACAAAACAGAGATATTTTCAATACGATTGTGATCGTTGACCAATATCTGTCTCCCGCAACCAAATGGTTTGCACCGTCATTCTCACAACCCCCGGCGTCGACCAGCTGGGATCCTCCTCCGCTGTGCAAGCCCCCGGCAGCCCCATACCCCCAAAGTTGGCGGAGGGCTTAAGATCCACCAACCCATATTATCGCCCCCACTCGTGTCTTCTGCAGCTTTGTACGGTGGTCTCGGAGGACCCCGACAAACCCGCGAAAACCCGCGAAAACCCAACGAGGAATGTACGCCACGAGAGTGGGAAGTTGGGGGTATGTGTCTTCCAGCCTGGTAACTGAGGCCAACTCGTTGATGGTGGTACTTTCTGAAACCCTGACCACGAGGGCCTCCAGGTTATAAGACTCCTGTGAGCTTGGGATGAAGTATAGAAACTCGTGAAAACCATGATGACAGGTGTTGGTTCACAGTTCCTTCAGGACGTATGGGCGTGGGTGTTGTGTCGAGTACATGTGTGGCGCGGTGCCCCGGCGCACGCTATGGGATTGGAGCTTCGGTTCGAACGGACGAGGCAGGGCCGGTCGTCTGTATCACAAAGTCGTGGTCTCATGTGAAACGCTCAACTTTCGGGGCACCAGATATCGAAAGTCGACAGGGGAACGTGGGGGAAAACGTGATAACGAAGGTGTCAGTATTATTGGAAATGCCTTTCAAATGTAGTGCGAGATCGTTTTCTTCGAGCTCCAGGGCAGAGAAGAGGTGGGCAGTTGGGGGGACTGACGCGTGTTGTACGAAGAACCTTTGGAGGAGGTGTAAGGAGACGCGGGACGCGAAAAGGATCTGGGTGTGGCCAATGCAGAGGTGTTGAAGCCGAGGAGCCTGTGTGTTACTCGTGAAAAGTCGGAAAATCCAATCAGCAGGGTAGCCATTCAGTGAGTCCCCGTGATGATGCCCCAAAGTGATTCGTCTGACGCTCTCGTAGACCAGATATATCCTTCACCGAACGGGCTCCCGGAGGCAGGTAAACCACGCCCAGGACTCCCGCCATCACAGTTTGGGGCCTCCGAGGCAGGACAGCCGAATGAAGTTGGGCGCATCGACCGTTGATGTGCGGCCGTTCAAGAGATGAGACGGTAGCTTCTGTGAGCAAACAATCCGTGTCATGCGTCATATGGGACATTTTTACAGATAGACGCTTGGGTAGATTCAGCTGGAGGGGGAGGGCGGTTTCGCGGTTTCGGGAGAGGGTAGGCGTATACTTCCAATGGGCAAGCTTCCGACCGACTCAAAGACAATTCCATGACCTCGGGCCGCGGGGTGCCGGCGTTCGACCACAAGTTAGGGGAAATGACAGCTGCCTCCGGCAGCAACGTCAAACGTGGGTCATTGTCGTCTATTCGCAGAACGGGCGGAAGGCGACGAACCTGCTAGTAGAGTATCCGAGGCAGATGCGTATGGAAAGGATTGGGAGAGTATTTCTAGGGGTCGCCTATTCGCCAGGGACAAAGCGTTCGCGGTTGGACGGAGTCTGATGATCACCGCGGAGAGCCTTGCCTCAAGGGACAGCAGCTAGATGTTCGGTTTGGTCAATTCTCTCAGTAGACTTTAACCAAGGATCTCATATGGGATACGGTTGTTCCAAAGCAATGTGGGTCTCTGTCGAGGCAGATTCCAGCCTACTCTGGAGTGGCAGAGCCCGGTGTAGACGCTGAAGGCAAAGGGGAGGGTCACGTGGTCTGGCCCACAGGATGCGAAGAAGTTCAATCCTTCCCAACGCTCCCCACTCTCGTCCCGCGACCACCACCACCACGAATCGCGGTTCATACACCTCACTCTGAGTCCCAGTCGCCTGAGTCGCGCGACGGGTTTACAAGGTACCGGCGGGCATTTGGGTTAATATCCATTGGCTAACTGCTCGTGCTTGATCAGGCGAATATCCCATCATGGGTCCGCCACACGCCGCAATCCATGATCTATCCCGCTCTTTGACACCATTATCCTCGATTTCGGACTCGACCGATGAGGTTGACAGACTGTTAACGGGCGCTGTTACCCCAGAGTGCAGTCTGGACAACGACCGCGCAGACGAGGAGTCAGACCTCTCTCCGCTCACCTCCTCTGACGAGGAAATGGAGGATATCGACACAACTCCGCGTGCTATTAAGGACACAAGGACGTTACGACCTCGTGGCGCGAAAGCATTCATGTCGACTGTGGGACACGCGACCCCCAGCACTCCAACACTGAGCCGGCCCGGCCCATCTTCCCCGGTGGACCAGCCGTCAAGGGTGTCGAAACGAAAGCGTACCGAAAGTTTCACGATCAAAATCCCCCCTACGGCGCAGAGACAGAAGCTCAAACTGGATTTCTATGTTAGTGAGGATCGGTGTCACCAGTGTCGTAACCGGCCGCGTTATGCGTTTATGCGCTGCACGTCGAAAGGCGAGTCTGGCGAGGCCTGTGAAAGGCTGTTCTGTGTTTCGTGTATCACCAAAAGGTCTGCGCGATCTCTTCTCTTCTCTTCTCAGCTTCGCGATCCTAATCGGTCGTCTTAGATATCCCGACGACGTCGATTTCAACCCTCAGCTGAAGAAATGGAAGTGTCCGTTTTGTGGAGACACGTGTAATTGCACTAAGTGTTGCTTCAAACGGAACGTGAGGTATACCTCAACCGCCGGTGTCAGAATCGACCAGGATACGCTGCTCCACTACGCTGCTTTAATGCCGAACAATTCCAACCCTAAGAAGCGGCCTCCTCCCTTGCGAAAGTCGTCCGCTCTGGCCGGGAGGTCGAACTCAACGAAGTTTTCCAGGTCCAAACCCGCGCGGGGGCACGTGAAGACGAAACCAGCCATTGAAAATGTTCCCGCCCCAGGGACTTCCCAGACTGTGGCGCCGAACCCAGCGGCGACCCGCGATATAGAGTCCGTCATCCGTGGCCTGGCAGACACCGCGGCGATGTTCGAGGGCTTCGGTTGCGCTAGTGGTGAATATTGGGGAGTTGTCTTCTCCAATATTGACGGCGGGAGGATCGGCGTCGCCTACGTTGGCGATAAACTACCAGATATCTTATTTCTTAAAGACGAGGACGACGGTGGTCGAACTGATGAACCTCCCCCTCCCCCTGCAAAACGTCTCCGTGTATCCTCAAGGGCGTCCACCTGAAGAGCAGCCCTGGGTGTTTATTCCATATTCGACCTTCACCTTCAATCTCATAATCGCTCAATGTATTCAATCTGCATGTTCGCCGTCGTCCTTGCTCTCTTGTCACATAATCATTTTGTTACAATGTTTTCTAGTCGCATTCCCCTGTGCAATTGACAATCGAATTCGCTTTCCCCCACTTTGAAATTTGACAGGCTACAGACCTCGGGACTGACGCGGGCTCGCCGGCCGTGGGAAATTCATACTTTATCTTACCTTCAGCCATCACCAGCCCACCCAAATTGAAGAGTCAAGGCCATGTCCGACTCTCCTCCCCATCGGATACCCAACCACCACTCACTCTCGAGCCCGATACCATTACGTTCAGCGTTGAAGTACGGAGATTCCTCTCGTTCCTCTCGACCGTCACCTCCGACGTCCCCCCCTCTTCCAGTCTCCCCCACCACCGTCCCGGCATATGTGAGCCTCTCAACACCAACCTCGGCATCGCCAAGCCCATTGGTGTCCGCCGGAGGCTACACCCCTAAAGTCTCGTTTGACACTTTCGAGAATCCGGCCGCATCCATGTTTTCTTTCACTCTCTCCGCGGAGAGCGTCGGCTACACAAGGACCCCGCAGACGAGAGTATTCTTGTGTGCGGCTAGCCCAGATGAAAGTGGGCGCCAGGCGCTAGACTGGGCTTTGGATTCGTTGGTTCAGGATGGGGATGAACTCGTTGTTTTTCGGGGGTTCGATGAGGATGATCTAGGTATGTCTCACTTTAGCTCCGTCCATGGGTCGTGTGCCGCGAGGTAGGCGTCTGCTGGTGTGGTCGTGTGTTGACACTTGATTATCCTGCGATATAGCCAAAGACCATGATGCGATTCGGGACGATGCTCGTGAACTTCTACAACAAGTACAAGCCAAGTCAGTGGAATATGATCCGGACAGAAAGGTACGTGGTATGTGGCATTTGTTTATGCCGTGCACCCCCACATGCATTTTGTGCCGGCGCATACATCCACTTCCTTTCACGATTCCACGACGCATACCCTGACTAATGTATGGTATCCTTTCTTTCCCCTTTTCTACGTTTGGGAATTCCATCGTCGATTTTTTAGATGTCCGTCAGGATCGAGTTCATCGCGGGGAGGGTGACCGATAACATTGACCGGCTGATCGCATTATACCGGCCTGAGTCCGTAGTCGTTGGGACGAGGGGTCAGAGGGGTATGATCCAAACTTGGGGAGCCGCACTTGGGGCGCCAGGGATGGGCAGCATTTCGAAATATTGCCTGAGCCGGTCCCCCGTTCCGATCATCGTCGTCAGACCAGAGAGGAAAGTCCGGAAAGCACAGGCTAAGCGTAAGGCCGATCCAAAACGAGGGAAACATTTTGATGAGTTGAGGTAGTCTGTCCTTTCCTGCTGCGACTTCATCTTAACCGCTTACTTCCACCAACAGGTTGACAAAGACGAAGAGCCTCCCGGTTGGGACATCCTCCCCTTGATTTCACGGTGGTCGGGTTTTCGGGTCCATTTTTCGGATCGCTTGGATGTATGCTCTTTGCTTGCTTTGCTTCATATGGTCATCAATGTAAGTGGAACTGTTACATATAATTCTGGTTGCTGGTCAACGTAAGAGAGCGAAAATGTATGTACATGGATGTAACGGAGAAACGGTTGGACTATGTGCGAAGCCAAGCGGTCTTTGCTATCTTCTTCTGCCGTTTCTGTTCCTTGAATCGATCCTGCAGCCCCATTTTAATCAGCACTGGCGAGACGCACAGACAAACGGAGGGGTACTCACGAGATCCTTCTTGGTCGGCTTCCGTTTCTTCTTCCTCTCCTCTTCCGCATCGTCCCGTTGTTCGAGCTCCTCCTCCCATGCGCCGACGTCGAAATAGAACTGACTCATACGTTTCGCACGTTCGTACTCGGACAGATGAGAAGGATCCCTGCCGTCCATGGCGGTGAAAGTCCCGGTCCTCGCGTTAAACCTCGCAGTGAACGCCCCCGACGGGAGGGAAGGACCTGCTGAGAGAGAGGGATCGAGGTGAGCGAGAGATGGGTCAATACCCTGAGCTATGGCATTGGCCTGCATCTGCTCCCACTGGGTCAAAGCCAGCGTCGTAGCGGTCGCGTTCGTCGAAGGGCCAGCAACATCGTCTTGTTTCTCATTGTCCTCATCCTGACCTTCCGCCTCATCATCTTCGTCCTTGGTTTCGCCGATTGGTGTTTCCTTTCCTTTACCCTTCGAATCCCCCGCCGGTTGCTGGCCCTGTTGGAGGGGATTAACCCAGGTCGTCTCCCGTGTCACCGAATTGTAGAAATAGTACGCGTTATGAGCGGGGGACCATATCGCCTGCCACTCTCCAGCGGAGTAGGCTCCAGAACTCGAAGGGTTTGGAGCCGCATCGCCACCCGTTGCACCAGCCGCTGCCGCCGCCGCCGTAGTCGGTGCGGATGCTTCCCGCGTGTCGCCTGTCGTCGTGTCGATCGGAGCAGGACCGTCGGGCTTATCGTCTACGCTGCCAGTGGTCGTGGGCGTCGAGTTCGATGGAGCCTCTTCCGCCATGTTTTTTTCTCGGTTCGTAGGGTCGATCGCCTGGGGTGAGAAGGTGCGTGTGTTTTTCTCACGTGTGCTCCGTCTATGGGTCACACCAGATCGCTGTACGACAAACCGTGGTTACGACACAAATCTCAGACTCTTGCTCATCTTCATACGTGACATGCTCTCTGCGAGTGCTCAACGAAGTTTGGCAGATCCTTCGCTAGCTGTACAACCGGATAAACCTCCGACCCAAGGATGTTCCGCCCTCATTGAATCACCTTCACAGCAATCACGTCTCAGCCTCGTTGTCGGTATGACTTCTCGGGTAAACGAGACCTACTCTGTCCGGGGTCTGACCCCATGTGCGTCGGGAAAAGAGGGCGTTCCGCATGGAGTATTTGGGGCAGTCACCGCGAGGGATGAAAGAGGGCCCTCTTCTCCCCGAGGAACCGGAGATAACTGTAGCTTGGGGCAACCTCATAGATACTCAGCGCACCCTTCAAAAACGGCAAACGATTGGCTTTGTCGGGCACATGGGCTACACATTCATTGCAATGCGATCAAGGCGAGTAAACTTGGTGACGTTCGATTAGCAAACAGAACCGAAGAAACTCTTCTCACGTGAAACTCTTTCCCCATGTGGCTTTCTTTGCGACAATGATAGCGCATTTTCCACTGACTGAGCCCATTCCTCCAGTCGAACGGAGACCAGGGCCACACATGCGTTCAAACTCAAGAAGAAACCCTGGTATCACACCCTCCGCCCGGATAACGTACAAATCACGTCTGGGCGTCACGCTTCGGCACACCCGAAGCGAAGCCGAAAGGCCACTCGAAAGCAAACGTCGGGTCATTGTACCTCGATTCCAAACTTCTTGAGTTTCTCGAAATACTTCTGGACCCTGCTCGCAACCTGTCGAGGCGTTCGCCGTCCATTCATCGCTTGCGAAATCTTCGCCCACCTTCAAAAATCCCACGTTCAGTATGAACATGGACCAACGGATTTGACGGGAACTCACCTATTCTTCTCACCATCGGGTATCTCTTCAAGCAGTCGCTCCAAGAGACGTTGCTCCTCTACCGACCACGCCATCTTGAAGGTATCGGATTTAGGACCACGAGAACGCTTTGGTTTGTCGTTTTCCGCCTGTACGAACTTTTCGGCGTCCTTGGCTTTTGGAGGAGCATTGCGTGGAGGTGATGGAGGAGATCTGAGCGCCTTTCGAGACGAGCGTCTCTCCCCGACCACCTTAACACGGGGCAGGCACGGGGTGGGTGTTGGCAGATCAGATGCGTGTGATAGTTTCGGCAGGTCAAACTCCACGAAAGTAGGATTAACCAACGCGTTGTCCGCGTGGGAGGTTGTGTTGCAGACCAATCGCAATCCAGGTAAGCGCCGACAACCTGATCCAATGGGACAACGTTGAGGGCCCACTACTGAGTGGGTGGAATCGACTGTTGGTGAGAGTTGGGTCTGAGCTTCTGCCTCCGTTTGCGCTTCGACAAACAGGGGATCGTTCCTCAAGTAGGCGAACAAAGGGTCAATGATCACGGTTTTGCTGTTCCTCACAAAACTCTGCAAATACGAGGGCTCTGAGATTTGTGTCTTGAATGGTTGGTTTCGTTGAGTGTGGATTGCGCGTGACTTGTTTGCGAGCTCGTTGAGGAACGTCGGATCTGACGACCAACCGGGGTTTGAGTGGGAGATAGGACCGACTGTATGCTGTTTCTCGTACCTTTAGATTGAAACAAAGACCAATCTATCGCCCTCGCTATGCCCACTTCCAATTCAGCCTGCTCATCCAGCCCAAAAGTGCCGTCCCCGAGCTACAAGCACCCGGATTGAGGGCAGCCCCACAAAAATCTGGCGAACGGGCGTACCTTTTGGTTAATATCATCAACAGTAAGGTCTTCCTCGTCATTCACGTCTTTCTTGAGGGCGTGCAAACGTTCGATCTCGGACTGGGTTCGAGAGAGTAAATCCCGTTGAGACTGGATGTACGAGGAGAGTGTTTCTAGGCTGTAGTCGCTGACTGTGAGCTAGTCGGATGGCGAGGGGAGGGGCGACATACGTTCTAGCGCGCATGTCGTCCATTTTCGCCCTGGTAAGATGGGGGGAGATGTATGGCGTGGTCTCGGAGGGGGCGGTAGCATGTCCAAAAAATCTAAGCAGGTCGGAATTTGCCGACCGCTAGACGTCCAGCTCGGCCACCAAGCCATGAATGTTCCGCGCACGCCAGCCCGAAATTCCTGGGATAGTTTCCCTCCCTGGACCTCAGGGGGGGGGCGAACCGTCGACCTTTGTTGTTCACTGTGCAACCCGTAACTTGGAACCCGTGTTGCGAGATATTCCCTGTGGTTGACGGTGAAATCAGCGTGAGCCTCACCCCTCACCGGCACCCACGGAAGATCCATGGGGAAAATGTTTTCCGGGTCCATAGAACTCGCTGTGAGGTTCCAATCCCGGGTTCTACCGCTTTTCGGCCACATGCATCATATCTTGGCCGCCGTCTCCCGGGCTCCGGGTAGTTGTACATTTCACGGTTCGACTGCCTAACTGGCGCAAGGCACGTACATAAATGCAATCGTACTATCCACTGTCAGGGTAATAATCTCTGTTGGTGTACCGGACGGGGATAAGCCTAAGTAGAAGACGGAATCGTTCACACCACATCCGCGGTGCCTAAACACAGCCGGATTTGCTCGTTCACGGAAATGTCCCACCAGACTTGGAAGGATGACCGCCACGTTCCGTTCAAACCGCCCCGAGCCAACGTTCGTTCTAGATACCCAGGAGTAAGGGTCGTGCCGGTTTGGAAGAAACGCAACGATATCGGTGGATGATCTTCGCCGGCGTTATCCGTCATCCTGATCCAGTGCTTCGCGCAGATGCGCAGTTTCGACTCGCGGAAAAAGATAATTCCCCGTTGAAATACCATGACACCCTTCGCCGGGCACCATGCGGCGTCGGCTTCGGGGTCGCCAGCAAGCCTGGGGTTCTGACAAGACGTACGTCGTCTTGAGCGGGCGATCGGGGGGGCATCAATCAGCGCACAGGTCGTGAAGCTGCGGTACGGCAGGGAGAAACCGTGCCCCCGGGCAATGCAGTGTTGGGGTCCTGCTTCAAACTCTTTGACGTCAGAGTTAGTGCAAGCATCGAGCCACGAGTATATATAGTAAGCATGGCACACCGCCAACGTCTTCCTCACCAAACCACCTTCACCGCAAATGTCTTCACCCTCTCGCACACCCTCATCCTGTCCCAACGATTCCATCCTCACGTACCCACCAACTGCGAGGGTCAAGACCGATAAACAGCCAACTGCCAAGACCGAAATGAGTCTTCGCCCAGGTCAGGAGAAGGGGGCCGAAAGGCTGAGGGGTGGTTGTATTCCTTGTCCTGTACGCGTCACCCCCTTTCATTGTCCATTGCCCCTTTACTGACCATCCACCTGACAGAATGGAGGATTCTGCTTCTGCATTCCACTCCCCTGCTGTTGACCGCATGTAATCCGCCTCGCTGCACGATAACATTCCCTCCCCCTCCCCATTATGGACATTCGA
>Ga0307517_10004997_pt1 | contig 20182 bp, 17 predicted proteins | sample 23_EM_MG_FD_194515 | JGI IMG/M metagenome (GOLD analysis project Ga0307517, IMG submission 194515) | Populus trichocarpa ectomycorrhiza microbial communities from riparian zone in the Pacific Northwest, United States - 23_EM | ecosystem: Host-associated > Plants > Roots > Unclassified | place...
TTGTTAAGGATTTTGCAAATTCGGTCAATGTTCTTCTTGTTTGACAATCTTGTTCTGGAATCAACTCTCATATTTCAAAGATCATTTCTATTCAAGTCTAATTGTTGAAATGAAATAAGAGAGATGTTAGTTTTGGAAAAGATTTTGAAAATCAAGCTTCTTCGATAAAAAAAAACCCAACACACGCCATTCAAAATATGCAATCTTTTAATTGTCTTGTATTTTTAAAACAAAAATTGACCCGTTGTAAGATTAAAATGGCTTTTCCATGGTTCTTTGTATTCATTTTAAACTCTGATTTTGGATATATCTTTTAATGGTCTGTGATGAGGTGACCTTTTGTGGATTTCAAGAAACAAGATGTTCAAGTCAAAACTTGAGACTTTATCAAGAAAGATTGTTTCTTTTTCTTAGTACCAATTTTATCAGCATGCATAATAACCAGTAGCTTGATTCATGAAGTCACGACCCTTATGGAACAACTCTTCAAGTTTTGAGATCGTCATTTATCGGTTCAGATTGCTTACTTGATTAAAAAGGGCTTTTTAAAGCACGTAATGCAGGCTATGGTTCATGGTTATGAAAGAAAGGAATTTCACAAGCTCAAAAGGTGTTTGAGGTTTCAAGAACTTAGGATCAACATCAATTATTCATCAATCTCTTTTCCTCTTGTTGTCTTTATAGAGAAAGTAACCTATAACCTTGTTAATCTCAAAGATCAGAATTCTCTTAACATAGGTCATAATGCAAATCCAGCTTTTTCTTTGATGAATAACCAATCTAATCTTTTTGAAGACACTATAGGCTTTATCCTAGACACACCAAAAGACATGAAACTTGATTTTTTTGGTGTTGACTTTTGGCATTTGCTGTGTCTTTCTTCAATTGAAACCTATTTTGCCCCTCTTAGAATTGATAGGCATTGTCCTTCCTTTCCACCTTTTTTTTTTTGCTTTTACATAGCCTTCCTCAAAGTTTCTTTGGATGGCCCTCAATCTATGACTTTTCTTCTTCTAGCCCTTTCTCAATCATTAGACTTTTGTTCTAAGCCTTTCTTTTACAAATTGATTCTATTAGTGTCTTCAAAATATCTCTCATTTGCCCCCAGTGTGGGGTGTGATCATGGTTAGGGTTTCTTTTAAAAAGAAATATTCTATCAGGCTCAAAATGGGATACAAGGGATATAACCTTTAGAAAGTGAAGGGATATCAAAGATGACATTTTCTCATTTCAAGCAAGGTCGGTTAGAACCGATAAATTTTGACTTCGTCTAGTGTAATGATTTGGACTTATAAGAAGCATGATTCACAAGTCCATAACTACCGAATCCACTCATGTCATTATGCATACTACTAAAACCTAGTTATATAGTTTGTGGTTCAGTTTCATGTATGAGTTCAAAATTGTTTGGTCATCTCATGTCATTTCAACACACATTAAGTCATTTCTGTAATCAAAAGACTTTTAATCTTTTAGGATTGATTAGCCTTAATTTTACGTGTTGGAGTTTGATCAAAAAATTTTATCAAAATACGCATTGAAATAAACATCTCATGCTTTCAGAACAACAAAGAGACAAGGAAAAAACATGTTTTTGTTAAAGGATAAGACGTGATCCCAAAACAAAATGTAGAATGATAAAACTCCATAACAAAATAACTGACAATTTAACACCCTTCTTGGATCAACCTTTCTGGCAATATCTGTGTTTGCCAAACATTTTCGATCATTTGTCATTTTGAGGATGTTGTGGTGACAATATGGCCGATGACATCATCTTTTGAAAACTCAATTCGCTTCTTGCTCACCATTCAAATGAATGGCCCAAGACCCCACCATGATATTAACATCTCTTGTCGAGATTACCACCTAGAAAAACAATGGTTGCATTGGATTTAATGGAGTCGAGGCAACAAGTCTGGAACTTGGCAGATGCTGTTAAGCAAACTTGAGTTGCAGAGGTATGTCCATCTTCGCAAAGACATTTGAGCAGTTGATGCTACAATAAACCTTTCCTTTTATTGCTTGAAATCTAGTATGGTTTGATGTTTGTGTTGCTGGGTTTACCTTTGAATGTTTTTGGTGTTCTTCATTCTTTCTATGTTTGATCATATGTTGAATCTATTTTGGGTTTGAGTCCTTATTTTGTTTGTTTTTGGATCAATCCAGTCAGGTCAAAATCGAGTCAGTTCTTAGCCCTTGTTTGGTTTGGTTTTTTTTTTTTTTGTTAAGTTTTCTTTGGTTTAAGGGTGTGTTTGGCAAACACCCTTTAGGCTTGTTTTTGGTAGTTTTTATTTCAAGAAAAATTGTTTTTTTTGGCCAACATAGCTTTCGAAAAAACAAAAAAAATATAATAAATAATAATAAAATAAAAAAGTGTCTTTTTGCGTATTACATACGGCCAATTCTCTCAAAAATTAAAAAAAAAATCATCTTTTTGCTTAAAATATAGATATATAAAAATACATGTTGTGTTTTGGCATTTTTACAAAATATATATTAGCATGCATTTTGGATTTAATAATCATTTTATTGGATCCATGAGAACGTGGTCTTTATTTCAATAACCTCTACAAAATTTAATTCATGGAATTAGTGGTCAACATTCTAGTATAAATGATGGACCAATTTTAATGTCAGGAGTTGAGCAGAAAAATTCTCATTATTATTTTAAATATTCACCAATTTTAATTGAGAGTATTTTTATCGCAATACATGAATTGCGGAAAACTTGTCTATAAGAATTTATTTGGGCACATGAGCCCATAATAAATTCAAAATGCTAGATTTATTCATTCGAAAAAATTCTCATCCTATGCCATATATATACCACTGATTAGGAACCCATCAAAATCTTTAAACCACATTCAAACCACACAATGCAGCTTACCTTATGTAGGGTGTGCTAGGGGTGCTAATACCTTCCCTGACCACAACCGGTCTCTTACCATTTGAATCTCTGATAAGATTTGTAAACCTCAAAAACATGAATGCATGAGATTAAGTAAATAGAGAGGAACCCATTGGTAAAATACAAAAGCTCTAACTTAAAATATGAAATACACATAACTAAATAAGGAGAAATTGAGACCTAATGTGGGAAAGGCTAAAGATGAGAGTACTAAATTGAAAAGGCATGAATAAAAGAGAGATGAAAACAAAAAAAAAATGAGAGAGAAAACCCGTCAGCCCTAGGACGAAAAGGAGGGCTGACGACAGAAGGGAAGGGAGGAAAAGAAGCCATTTTCTCTCTTCAACACCTCCTCTCAAAGAAACAAGTAGAGAAAACACATGCAATCAGATCTATGAGAGGAAATAAAGGGTTTGAGTGAAGATTAAACACCAGAAACCAAACAAATTTAGGAAGAAAAAGTGAGAGGGTTAGCGGCAACTAAAGGAAAGTGAAGAGAGACCAAAAGATTTGAGAGAGAGAGCTTTGAGAGGCAAAACAAAAACATAGCTAGGAACAACCTAACATCCTTCTAGATCAATTTCCAATACTTTGGGCAAGTTTTATTCAAAAACACTAGCTCTTAGATTTGGGTTCATGAGGGATTTTCTGCGTAGATGGAAGGTAAGGATAAAGTGTGAATGAGAGATGAAGAAGGCTAGATGATGTTTTTTTTTTAAAAAAACAATGATGAAAAAGATAATTAAGAGAAGGCTTGAAAGCCTTTAGCCAGATCTGAATAAGAAATGGGGGAAAACCTTTTTGATGCTAAATTATGCATGCATGGTAAAATAACAAGTGTAAGATCATACAAGAAACTACAAGGTGCTGAAACTCAAACACATAAACAAATTCTTATGATGCATGCTCTTGTGAAGCTTAATCTTTGAATGATTGAAATCCCATGTGTGATTATTTATGTAGAAATGATATATTCTATATATAATAGTGATAAAAAAAAAGGGAATAAATGCATGAAAATGATTGTCTGTGTGTTATACATACAAAACTGAAAATCTGGACAATGTTGTTAGCTAACTTGTGACAAGACATTTTATCTTGTTAAAAATAGAATTTTGGATGTTTCCCTTTATGAAAATTGTATAATTGGATGCTAAATTTTAAATGGGACTAGAATGAACTAAATCAGAGCTATATAACTTTAGATATTGGTAAAACCCCAAAGATAGGCCAAACTGTAAAATTCTAGACATAATGTGCACCAGACTTTAAACCAAAAATTTAGATTTACAAATGGGAAAATTTAGGTTAAATGTCTGTATAAAATTATGTTCAATGATGTTAAATTTTATAGGGAACAAACCTTACTCCATTTGAAGTTATATAACTTCAGATATGGCTAAAACACTAGAAAAGGGTCAGGTTGTATGTTATAGGACAAACCCGAGTGCCATAGTATTTCGGTGAATTTAAACATGTAAACAACAAAACTAAGTTTAACCCTCTCATCTAAGTTGTATATTTATATCTTACCTCACCCTAAAAATAAACCCCAAATAGAAACGAGTTCTACAACTCTAGAGAGGAAAGAAACACTAAGCGGCGTCCTAGTGCTTTGTCATGTATTGTAGAACATCATGAGTTTTGATATGAAGTTAAATGAAGTATTTCTTGTGTTTATATAAACATGTTAAAGAATGTACTAACAAAAAATATTCGTATGGTTTAAGGGGAACACCGGATACAGGATCTTCTATCGGAGGAGCTCACTTGACCAGAAAAGGAGGTAAGTGAAATTTAGTCTACAATGCATGAAGTTAAATATGAATTTTTGAATTTATGATGAATACTGAAATATGAAAGTAATATGGATGAATTATGATTATGTTGTGAGATTGATGTAATTGAAATGCTTTCGTAAAGAGCAAAAAACCAATATGAGGATCATTTCTAAAGTTATCAGAAATGAATGAAATTAAATTGCCTCCAACTTATAAAGTTAGATATAAATTTTTGAATTATTGATTGAATATTGAACATGAAAGTAATGTGGATGAATTATGAATATGATGGGAGGATTAATGAAATTGAGTTGCTAGCGCAATGAGTGAAAGCCAATGTTAGGATTGTTTCTGAAGTTTCAAAAACTAATGAATTTGAGTTGGTTCCGCAATGAGAGAAAGCAAATGTTGGGATTGTTTCTGAAGTATTTCGAAAACCAATGAAATTGAATTGCTTTTGCAATGTGTGAAATCCAATGTTGAGATTGTTTCTGAAGTTTTGGAAACCAATGAATTTGAATTTGCTTTCATAATGAGTGAAAGCCAATGTTGGGGTTGTTTCTGAAGTATTCGAAAACCAATGAAATTGAAGTTGTTTTCACAATAAGCAAAAGTCAATGTTGGGATTGTTTCCAAAGTTTTGGAAACTAATGAATTTTAGTTGATTTCACAATGAGCAAAAGCCAAATGTTGAGATGTTTTCCAAAGGTTTTAAAAACCATTGAATTACAAAGACTAGTATGGTGAAGTTTTCACAAATTTTTTGGTGATTTTAAATGTTAATTAATTTACGAATATGTGCATATATGTTTGGTGTAATTATTGTGGAAGATGAAATCATCATTCGTGAAAACTTCTATAAGATTTGATAGGAATAATAGGTGCTCTCATTTTTGTTACACTTAAAAGTAAAACTATGCTCGTAATATGAAATTTTGCTTAATTTATCTTTGTTGCAGGACATTCGCAAATTAGTGGACCAAGTAATTAGGCAATAGACAGACTTCAGGACATCCGGAACTTTTGTTGTGCATGTAATAAATTTTGTAACTTAAACAAAAAAAAAACAATAACTCTTTCCTTTCATAATGATGTTATTCTATCTATGTTTGTCTTATGTAATGAAGTCCTGAGACAAATACTTTATGTAAGATGATAATTATGTATTTTTTGTAACTAATTTCTATGTGTGTTTAGAGTAATCTACTCTCTTTATATATACATATATGTCTTGGGACCAACATGTGTCACACCCGGACATCGCAATGACCGATTAAAATTTCTTGATTGGAAAAGGAACAAATATCTGGCATCTAGTTCTTTAAGTGGAAACGGTCTAGTGTAAGGAGTCGCAACCTAGTATTATGCTCACTAGAAACCCTAACTGGTCAACATAGATTCTAATGGTATGGGACTGGTTACGCAAAAAGGGAAGATGTTATCACCCCCTAAGCGTTTAACCTGAGGCAAAATGCATTGCTAATTTTGTCTACAATTGCTAAGAATATGTTCTTTTTTTTTTCTTTTTCTCCTTTTTTTATTCTTCCTATCTTGTTCCTGACTCTAGCGGCAATGAACAGTTTTTACAAATATTTTCAACTCTGGCGTTGGTAAATATTGCACAAACCCAAAACAATGTGATATTCCTGACTCTAGCGTCAGTGAATAATTTTGCAAAAAATTGAATTTGAAGAAGAATATTTCTCTGTCATTTTCTTTTTGTTTATCCTTTATTATTATTTGCTCTTTTTAGATGGAAATAAAAAGAAGCATTGCACAACATATTTGCATTTAACAGTAATAGTCCACAGATTAAGCACATAGCTGAAAAAAATACAAAACACAAAGGAAAAAAATAAAATAAGGTGCGAGGGCCCATAAATAAATCAACGAATATCCCCAAATATTTTTGGAATTTTCTAATATTGAAAAAAAGCTCATTTGGCCAAATATCAAACTAGAATGAGCATAAAAATTATGATCAAGACATAAGGGTGTGTTTTGCCAAACACACCCTTAGTAAACACAATTTGGGCTGCCTGGGCATAAAGCCCACACCCGGCCTACTCCTTTTTTTTTAACTTTTTTTTGGGGCTGGGTCCAGCCCAACCAGTATGGGCTGGGCTGGACCCATCCGGACCAGCCTCGTCACTAGCCCAAGCTAGTGACCCGGCTGGTCCAAAGAGCAAGCGTGCGTGAGCTGTTCACGCACGCTTGCTACAATACCTATGTAATTAAAATGCAAAACGAGAGAGAACAAAAGCTTACCTGGTTTGCAGACTTTTTGAACGAGAACCAAGCAGTGCAAGGCAACCTTTTCTTTTTTGATTCCTTTCTACTCTCTTTCCTTTCTTGATCTTGTTCTTCTTATTTGTATGGTTTCTTCTGGGGTTTTTTTCTTACTCTCTTTCCTCCCTTGTTCTCTTTCTTTCTATCATACTTTCTTTGTTTTCTGTCTTTTCTCCTCTCTATGTTTGTTTTTTTTTTCCCGTCTGGTTCTCTTTTTCTCTCGATTTTCCTCCTATTTGTTCCCTCTGTTTTTTTAGGCTCTTTGTTTTTCCTCCCCCTATTCCTCTGGAGATCTGTATTTATAGGGAACGTCCCTGGTCCTCCCTCCGTGCACGACTTTTCTCTTGATAAGTGATTAGTATTTAAATGTGCATTTTATCAAGGTTTTATATCATCATTTTGCACTTAAAGTATCAATAACTCTTTAACTAGAGCATGTTTTATAATAACATGTCTAATAATATAAGATATCTTTATGTTATGGTAAATGTTCATCTTAAATGCGGGCCTATCACATAAATCAAATGATTGATTGATGAGTTTAACTACTAAAATTGAGAAGACAAAGAGAGGGCTAAGCTTAAAAAAAGAGATGCTGGTTCAGTCCAAACTGGAACACTATTCAGTTATCGGATCTTAACTGGAGCTGTAGAACTTAGATTTAGGTCTGGTTTATATGTATGGAAAGCTAAGATATAGGCCTAAAACTTTCATGAGAGTCCAAGATTTAAAAGTGCCATTTTCGAGTTCAAATGGTAACAACAACGGAGAAGTCAGAATCTATCATGTAGCCCAGACACTGTTCAATGTTCAGCCCATATCTTGAGTTCTAGAAGTCCAAATGCACCGATTCTTATTTTGCTGGAAAGCTGAGACAATTTTCTAGAACTTTCATGAAGACTATATGTTCAAATTTTGATGCTAGCAATGACGTTTTCTGCAGACAAGAAGATAAGGAGTGTTACCAAGTCAAGAGGTGGCCACCCACTCAACAATTAGTCATCAAATCAATAGTTCTGAATTTTGGCCTATAAAAGGAGGCATTTGCCATGCATTCAGGGATCTTGGTTTTCAGATCAAGATCATCTTCTTGCTCTCTTTCTTTATATTTTTGTAATGCTTAAGTTTTGCTTTCATTAATATCTTGTTTATGCCTTTCATTTCATTTACTATACTTATATAATCATGTTCTCCTCTTGTTTATTTATGTTCCTCTTCTACATTAGGTTTAGCTAAGTTTATCATGTCAAGATGAAAAGGATACACTAATGGTGTAAGAATAAATATAATATAAACTCAACATGGACTTTAATGTTTGATACTAACATGTTTTGTATTTGTTATCTTATTCACTCTTAATACTTTGTTTATTAAATGGCTAATCTAGATTTATGTTGTATAACTCTTGTTACAAAAAATACTTGGCACTTTCATAGCCCAACTGTATGGTATAACCGACACCTGTGCTATGAAAGGAACTTGATTTGTTGTTAACATAAATTAACATCATGAATACCTGATAACATTTACAAGTATTAGCATTATTCGAATAAGATAACTAATGTAATCATGTTAACAATTTATAATCCGATTGGAACCTTCTTTGTGTGTGGTTTCCAGTTGAGTAATAAAAAGAGTTTATACTATACTTATTTGAAATACCATTAGTGGATCATCTAACCTTGACAATTGTTTTATCATTGTTTAATTCTTACATTAATATCCCATAAAATTCTCATAAACTCTTTGTTTTATAAAATATATATATTTGTCATAACCCAATTTTTTACCATTTTTATTTTAATTATTATTATAACTATTATTATTTACTGAAAAATGATAATAAAAAAGAAAAAGAAAAATGATGATAAAAAAACAAATAAAACATGAAATAAAGAATGGATTTGGGTCAAGGGCAACATGATTGGAAGTTTAGAGATTTAATTAAACTTCTAACTAGTTTAATTAATCAAATCAAGGGTTTAATTGCAGAATTGATAAGTCGTGAGACTTAATTGAGCTTGGAATTAATTTAATTAATGAAATCAGGGACTTAATTGAAGAAATACCAAAGTTTGGGGTTAATTGGGGGCACAATTGCAACAGATTAAATTCCAAGGACTAGCATGTAAAAGGCGCCGAAATACAGGGTCCAATTACAATTTACCCAGGGGCTTGATTACACGATTTCAGAACTTCAGTGATCAGATTGAAAATGGCTATTCCCATCACACAAACGGCGTCGTTTTTAGAAGATTATTCATCGCCTTCTTCGCCTTCTTTCCCAGGAACCGTTTCTGGAGTAAAGGCTTGAAGACCGTTTCAAATGCTTGGCATTCTCTGGCTATAAAGCCAGATAAGATGAGAGAGCGCGCGAGAGGAACTGGCGGATGAAAAAAAAAAAGAAGAAAAAAAAACAGGGAGGAGAACAGGAAAAGGACAGGGAAACGAACAAGACAGGAGAGAGCAAATTTTCTGCCCCTGTTTCTTCTCAAAGAAACAGAGGCGTTCGTGCCTCATAATCGTGAGGCATGAACACGTGAAGAAAGGCCATTCTCTGGCTTTATAAAAGCCAGAGAAGGCCACAGAAAAAGGGGAAAGCACGAACGGAGACAGAACGAATAACACAGAAAAAAAAAAAAACAAAGAAACAGAGAAGGGGAGAAAAGCAGAGGAACGACACAGAGACGAGGATCAGCCCCACCATCGTCTTTGTCCCTTCATCTCAGAACTGAAGGTGACAGAATATAAAACCAGGAGCAAAGGAGATGCAAACTCAGAGAAAAAACACTAGCGGACGAAAGCGCAGAGACGAGAACCGGCATTGACCATCGTCGTCACAGTCTTCAGCAACCAGCCTCCAAAACCAGAGGCAGCAGAACAAAGAATCAGAAACAAGAAAAGAGGACAGAGGAAAAACAGAACAGGGAAGGCAAACAAGCCCAACACAGAGACGAAAACGAGAAAACACAGAGGAGGGAGCTTCCATTCAACCAGCAGCACCTCAGGCCTTTATCACCATCGAGACAGACAGGAAACGAGGAGGGTGAAGACATCGTCCGGCCAGAGCTAACCGGTCGTCACCATCGTCTTCGTCTTTACCCCGCAGCTGCACCAGAAGCTGGATGGTGCAAACGCAAGACTGGCAGATTACTTTGATGTGATTCAGGCACCAGCACTGGTGGCCTCGTGACTGCTATGCTAGCTGCCCCTAATGAGCACCAACCGCCCTCAACTTCGTCTTCATCTTCAGGAGCAGCAGACCACAGGTAAGTTTTTCTTCATCTCTTCTCGCTTTTCAGTTTTAATTCATGCTATACTGTTCATGTGAATTTTAATTCACTTCACACTTAGACACGCGTGAACCAGCTCACGCGTGTTGTTTGCCCAGCCGGGTCACTTGCTTGGGCCAGTGACCGGGCAGGGCTGGCTGGGTTAGCCCAGCCCAAAAAAAATATATGCATGCATAAAAATAAATTTATTTTATTTGTTTATTCACTGATGTTAGAGTTAGAAATAAAAATACTGAGTTAAATTTATAGCTACGTAATATTTACCAACACCAGAGTTGGAAATATCCGTAGTTGACTATTTACTGACGCCAGAGTCAGGAATATTACAAGTAAACCATCATAGCATAAATCAATAAATTTTTAGCAATTTAAGACAAAACCAGCAATGCAGCTTACCTCAGGTAGGGTGCGTTAGGGGTGCTAATACCTTCCCTAGCCACAACCAGTCCCGTACCATAGAATCTCTGTTGACCAGTTAAGGTTCCTAGTGACCGTAATACTAGGTCGCAACTCCTTAAAGGAGATCTTTTCTCTAAAAAAACAAGATGCCAGATATCTGTTCTTTTTCCATAATCAAGAAAAATTTTAAGGTCGCCGCGATGTCCAGGTGCGACAATATTATTTGTAATTTATATAGTTCATCTCCCTGTGGTTCAACCCCAGTCTTACCGGGTTATTTATTACTTCGACACTTCTGCACTTGGGATAAGACATCAACTCTTTGGTCTTGTCAATAAGCATGGCTAAGAGGGAGGTGTTGGTTTTTTGCTGGGACTTGGACACTTGAGGTTCGATCCTTATCTCCCCGGGGTAGTAATCTTCATGAAGATAAGATTTGCAATTTGTGTTTTGGTTGGAGTGGGATGCCAGTGTTTCACAATTTCCTTTCCTTCTTTGTAGGAGGGCTTTCAGTGTCCGAGGAAGAGGAAGAAAACAACACATGTTTGAAACAGTGCTGTTTTGGACTAGGAATGACTTTCTCAATTTGGTCCTTGAAGTTGCCAAATTTTACATCAAGCCCCTGATCTTTTAATTTCAAATCTCAACCCCCTTAAAAGTAGATTAAAAAAGCAAATTGGTCAAAATTGGGTTATCTAAACATGTATAAGTGCTTTAATAAGTTCTTTTTCCTAGTGTATATTTTGAGTTATATTCTTGTGAATGTATATGATGCTGATAATGAAAGGTGAAATGTATATATATGACGTTGAGAATGCTTTTGAGGTCGAGATGACACGAAATGAGATCTAAGGTGAACGATTTATGTGGTTATAAAGATTTTGAAATGAAAGTAATTGTCGATAACTTGGTATGCACATTTATAAAGGAAACTCTGCTAAAATTTTGATAGATATTTTGGTGAACCTTGTATGAATCCATTTTATATATAAAAAAAAATTGACCAATGAAAATGAGTCACATAGAATACGTATAATCGGTCGAATGATGTGACCTTATTATAATATTTCATACTTAACCTGTTTTGAAGGATTAGGGTGTTACAATTTTGGTATCAGAGCCCTGGTTAGGGTTTTAGGAATGATGTGGTGATAAAATGAAGTGCAAATAAAATGATGATTATTTTAGATATTGATAGGAAGCTAAATGTTTATTTCAGGATGGTACGTACACATAGAGGAATGATAGTCGAGCCATTTTTAGGACAAGAACAAATAGATTATAATGATGAAGTGGGGGATCATGAAGTTGATCTAGTGATGACACTACATCCCATTCACGGAAGAGTCAACAACAGGTGGTACCAAGAGAGCCACCTATTCAGAGGGGTATTATATTATCCTCTACTTCAGAAATGCCACAATGAGAGGCGCCATCAGTGACAACTTAACGAGAAAGGGCTCCTCCTGCACCACCACCAAAGACATCTCCTCTATTGTCGGACTCTACTTATTTTAAACAACTGGTCAAGGCTATTATGTCAGGTATAACAAGGGCTACAGGTTCGACCAATAGGGAGACTACTCATACTTTTATCCATTGGGTTAAGAACATGAAGGATATGGGATGTCGGCCTTTTTTGAGGGATGAGGATGCAAAAGTTGCAGGATAATGGTTTCAAAAGATAGAGGAGTTGCTTACTCAGGTTCTGGTGCTTGAAGAGATGAGAGTAAACTGTGTGCCACAACTGTTGGTTGAAAGTGTTCAGACTTGGTGGACCGCAGTGAGGAACCGTAGGCCAGGAGAAACACTTAAATGGGTCGATTTTGGTAGAGAGTTTAAGGTCAGATACTACTCCTGACAACATCAAAGAAGAAAGGAACAACAGTTTTTAGGGTTAAACCAAGTAACCATGATTGTGGGATAATATGAAAGACGTTTCCAAGACCTTACCACTTTTTTCATTGAACTACTACCTACAGAATAACACTGAATTGAAAGATTTTGGGATGGTCTCGAAAGAGAATTGAGAAAGGGATTGGTAACTTTCCAACCTCACACCATGAGGGAGTTGGTAGAAGTGGCACAAACTTTGGAGTCAGTTTTGAACGAGGAACAACCTCACACTTGGAGACAGGATGGAGCGGAGAACATAAAAAGAAAGGAACCTATTCTTGGCTTAAGCAGACCTTTTTTCCTTAAAAGGTGTAGTGGAAAAACCCAAACACAGAGTTATAGAAAAAGGGATAGCCTTTCCATCGGGGGATCTTTAAGCAGGTATGCTCAGTTATGCCGAGCTGCATATGGGACTGGTGGTAGTAGATTAGGGTCGACTCAGGGTGGTGGGTCATCAAACATTATGGATGGAAAAGTTTTTTCCTTTTCACGATGTGGAGTTTGTAGCCACTTCCATCTAAGAGATTGCAGGGTTACGTCCGGAAAGAGTTTCATTTATCAGTAAAAAGGGTATAGGTTGAAGAATTGTCAATATTTAGAGGATGGGTGTCATTTATGTTTGGAGTATGGGTATTTTAGGAGAAATTTCCCTAACCGAGCACATGCTCAGAGCCAACAACATTCAATCACTATAGATAGGCCAATCAAGGAATATATTCAGCTTGCTCAATCAGGTGCGAGTATGAGTAGAGGTCGGGGTCGGGGTCAGAGTCGATTAGACAAGACCCCAGGTAGAGTGTACCATTTAAACCAACAGACAGCCAGGGCATCGACAGAAGTAGTGGCAGATATGACTCTAATTGATGGTTTTAAGGGTTATGTACTAATAGGCCCAGGGGCTACACATTCATTTATAGCATAAACATTTGTTAACAAATTACAAATACCTGTAGAAAGTTTAAGTAAGGGTTTAATAATTTGTACTCTATTAGGGGAAGAGATAATAGTAAATGATGTCTATAGAGGGTGTCGAGTGAATGTAGGAGGGTGTGAATTGATGGTAGACCTAATTCCTTTAAAGATATAAGATTTTGATGTGATCCTAGGGATGGATTGGCTTTGCATATATCATGCTAATGCAAATTATCATACTAAAGAAGTGTCCTTTAGGACACTTGATGGTAAGGAGGTGAAATTTAAGGGTGAAAGAAATGAAATGTGTGAGGGATTAGTGTTAACACTCACTGCTAGAAAACTAGTGAGGAAAAGAGGTGAGGTCTACCTCGTCTATGTAATAGATAAGGAGTGAAGAAATGAGATTGTCAAAAATCCCAATAGCACAAGAATTTTCAAAAGTATTTCTAGAAGACTTGTCTGGATTACCTCCAGGACGGGAGGTTGAAGTGTCAATAGAAGTTTTTTCGGGTACAACCCTGGTATCACAAGCTCCTTAAAGGATAGCCCCAGTTATGTTGGCAGATCTTAAGACTTAACTACAAGAGTTATGTTGGCAGATCTTAAGACTTAACTACAAGAGTTATTGGCGAAAGGATTTATCCGACCTAACAACTCATCATGGAAACCACGATGTTGTTTGTAAGGAAGAAAGATAGAATATTCCAATTATGCATAGATTAACGATAGTTGAAAAAAGTGACAGTTAAAAATAAATATTTGTTACCCAGGATTGATGACTTATTTGACCAGCTAAAGAGGGCACAAGTGTTTTTGAAGATTGATTTAAGATCGAGGTACCACCAAATGAGAGCTAAAGAGCAAGACATCCAAAATATGGCTTTCAAGACTTGTTATGGACACTACAAGTTCTTAGTAATGTCTTTTGGATTAACGGATACCCCAATAATGTTTATAGACATAATGAACAAGGTCTTTCAGCCGTATCTGGATAAGTTTGTAGTAGTATTTATTAATGAGATCCTAGTCTACTCCCACTTCCGCGAAGAGCATGAGCAACATCTAAGGATAATGTTGGAAACATTGAGAACAAATAAGTTGTATGTGAATTTGAGCAAATGTGAGTTTTTGCTATCCAAAGTGGTGTTTTTAGGCCATGTTATATCTAATAAGGGGATCTATGTGGACCCTAAAAAAGTAGAGGTTGTTTTGAAATGGGAACATCCCACAAACATGATAGAGATTCAGAGCTTTTTAGGATTGGTTGGGTACTATCAAAGAGATTTTCAAAGATTGCTTCCTCAATGACCCAAATGATCCGTAAGGGAGTCAAGTTCGATTGGACAAAGGAGTGCGAGGGGAGTTTTCAAGAAATTAAGAAAAGATTGATATTGGCCTAGTGTTGGCCCTCCTAGAGGGATCATAAAGGTTTGTAGTATATAGTGATACTTCCAAGAAAAGGTCGGGGTGTGTACTAATGCAGTGTCACAATGTAATTGCCTACACCTCCAGACAACTAAAAACACATGAGATAAATTATCTGATGCACAATTTAGAAGTAGCCACAGTTGTATTTGCATTACGGGTTTGGATATATTATTTTGTACGGGGCTCAGGTACAGATATTTACCAATCATAAAAGCCTTAAGTACTTGTTGACGTAGAAGGAATTAACACATACGCCAGATAAGGTGGGTAGAACTAATCAAAGATTACGATTGCATAATCGATTATCACTAGGAAAAGAAAATGTCGTAGCTGATGCCTTGAGCCAAAAAAGCAAGGAAAGGATAAATGGATTAATAGTATGAAACCATATGGAACTTTTGGAGTTAGAGAGTTTACAAGTCTAATTGGCAAACTATATGACTTATTTATGGGATTCGTTGTTGGCTAACTTAAGCGCTCAACAAGTTTTGTGAGATAAAATTTAGGAAGAATAAGAGAGAGATGTGAATGTACTTAGAGAGAAGGACAAGATGGAGGGGAGTAAGAATTCACCATTTAGAATGTCGGAAAATGGAATAATAAGGATGAGGAATATAATATATTTGCTCGATAACAGGGATTTGAAGGAAGAAATACTTAAGAAGGCCTATGAATCGAAACTGGTAATCCATCAGGGTAGTACGAAGATGTATAGATATTTGAAGATTTTTTATTGGTGGCTCAAAATGAAAAATGAAATAGCGGAGTTTATGGCTAAATGTGCATTGTGTCAACAAGTAAAGATTGAACATCAAATACTTGTAGATGGGTTGCAACCCCTTCCAATTCCTAAATGGAAGTGGAAATACATCACAATGAATTTTGTGACAGAACTATCGAAGAGTAAGAAATGAAATGATGCAATGGGGGTGATTGTAGTCCTACCTGTAAAGATGATGGACTCGGTAGATAAACTGACCAGGGTATATGTAAATAAGGTTATTAGATTGAATGGTATTCCAATTTCCATAGTGTCAGACATGGACCCACGATTTACTTCTAAACTATGGCCTAGTCTCCAAAATGCCATAGGTACAAGATTGAAATTAAGCATAACGTAGCATCCACAAACAGATGTTTAATCAGAGATGACCATTCAGATATTAGAAGACCTATTGAGGGCATACATTCTAGAATTTGAGGGATATTGGGAAGATAATTTACCTTTGGTGGAGTTCACTTACAATAATACATACTACGCTACTATTGGTATGGCACCATACGAGGCCTTGCATTGGGATGAAATTGGGGAAAGAAAACTATTGGGACCAGAACTTGTTCAAATCATCACTAATAAGGTGAGAGTGATAAGAGAAAAAATGAAGGAAGCTTAGGATAGGTAGAAGAGTTATGCCGATAATAAGAGGAGACCCCTTGAGTTCTCAAGGGGAGACAAGGTATTCTTGAAGGTGGCACCATAAAAGCATATCTTCCAATTTGGAATGAAGGGAAAACTTGTCCCACTTTATATTGGCTCATTTGAGATTTTGGAGAGAATTGGGCATGTGGCTTACCGATTAAGTTTACCTCCCTGTTTGGAGAAAATACACAATGTATTGAATGTGTAGTAATTAAGGTAAGCAGAAATTGATCCATCATAATTTCTACCACAAGTTCCTATAGAAAAAAAAAGAAGATTTGACGTTAGAAGTGAAGCTAGTGAAGATCTTATATCGAAGTGAGAAAGAACTGAGGAACAAGAAAGTTCAGCTAATAAAAACTCTTGTGAATGAACTCATAATTTGAAGAAGAAACATGGGAGAGGAAGTCAGAAATAAAGAGGAAGCATCCTACATTGTTCTCTACCACATGTACATCATTTGAAATTTCAGGGATGAAAAATCTAAAGGGGGGGAGAATGTAAACCCCTAAAACATGAATGCATGAGATTGAGTAAGAAGAACCCAATGGTAAAATACAAAAGCTCTAACTTAAAGTATGAAATACACATAAGTGAATAAGGAGAAATTGAGACCTAATGTGGGAAAGGCAAAAGATGAGAGGACTAAATTGAAAGGCATGAATAAGTGAGGGTCAAAAATAAGAGAGAGAGAGAGAGAGAGAGAACCCATCATCCTTAGAAAGAAAAGAAGGGCTGACAACAGAAGGGAATGGAGGAAAAGAAACGTTATTTTTCTCTCTTCAAGACCTCCTCTCAAAGAAACTAGTAAAGAAAACACATGCAATCAAATCTATGAGAGGAAATAAAGGGTTTGAGTGAAGATTAAACACCAGAAACCAAGCAAATTTAGGAAGAAAAAGTGAGAGGGCTAGCGGCAGCTGAAGGAAAGTGAAGAGAGACCAAAAAATTTAAAAGAGAGAGCTTTGAGAGGCAAAACAAAAACACAACTATAAACAACCTAACATCCTCCTAGATTAATTTCCAATACTTTGCATAAGTTTTATACAAAAACGCTAGCTCTTAGATTAGGGTTCATGAGGGATTTTCTAGGTAGATGGAAGGTAAGGATAAAGTGTGAATGAGAGATGAAGAAGGCTAGATAATGTTTTTTTAAAAAACAAAAATGATGAAAAAGATGATTAAGAGAAGGCTTGAAAGCCTTTAGCCAGATCTGAATAAGAAATGGGGGAAAACCTTTTTGATGCTAAATAATGCATGCATGTTGAAATAACAAGTGTAAGATCATACAAGAAACTACAGTGTGTTGAAACTCAAACACATAAACAAATTCTTGTGATGCATGCTCTTGTGAAGCTTAATCTTTGAATGATTGAAATCCCATGTGTGATTATTGATGTAGAAATGATATATTCTGTATGTGATACTGATAAAAGAAGGGAAGAAATGCATGAAAATGATTGTTTGTGTGTTAGACATATAAAATAAAAAATCTAGACAGTTTGTTAGCTAAAAAGTGACCAGAAATTGATCTAGTTAAAGATAGAATTTGGGATGTTACCCTACATGAAAGTTGTAGAATTGGATGTTAGCTTTTTAAAGGGACTAGAATTACTTAAATCAGAGCTGTAGAACTCTAGATATTGGCAAAAACCTGAAGACAGGTCAGACTGGAAAATTCTGGACATAATGTGTACCAGACTTTAAACCAAAACTTTAGGTTTACCACTAGGAAAATTTGGGGTAATTGTCTTCATGAAAATTGTGTTCAATGATGTTAACTTTTACAAGGAACAAACCTTACTCCATATGGAGTTATATAACTTTAGATATTGGTAATACACTAGAGAAGGGTCAGACAATATGTTATAGGAGAGACCCGCGTGCCATAGTATTTCGATGAATTTAAGTGTAAATGGCATAACTAAGTTTAACCCTCTCATCTAAGTTGTATATTTATAACTTACCTCTCCAAATAAATAAAGCCCAAATAAAAATGAGTTCTACAACTCTAGAGGGGAGAGAAACACTAAGTGGCGTCCTAGTGCTTTGTCATGTATTGTAGAACATAATGAGTTTTGATATGAAATTAAAAGAAGTATGTCTTGTGTAAAGAATGTGTATGTAAACTTGTTAAAGAATTTACTGATGTATCTTTTATCAGAGGAGCTCACTCAACCGGAGAAGGAGGTAAGTGAAATTTCATCTACAATTTATGAAGTTAAATCTAAATTTTTGAATTTATGATGAATAATGAAATATGAAAGTACTATGAATGAATTATGATTATGATGTAAGATTGATGTAATTGACATGTTTTTTTAAAGAGTGAAAAACCAATATAGAGATCGTTTCTAAAGTTATCGGAAATTAATGAAATTGAATTGCCTCTAACTCATGAAGTTAGATCTAAATTTTAGAATTAGTGATGAATACTAAACATGAAAGTAATGTGGATGAATTAAGAATATGATGGGAGGATTAATGAAATTAAGTTGCTGTTGTAATGAGCAAAAGCCAATTGTTGGGATTATTTCTGAAGTTTTGAAAATCAATGAATTTAAATTGCTTTTGCAATGAGTGAAAGCCAATGTTGGGATTGTTTCTGAAATTTTAAAAACCAATGAATTTGAATTGCTTCCGAATAAAAGAAAGGCAATGTTGGGATTGTTTCCGAAGTATTTTGAAAACTAATTAAATTGAATTGCTTTTGCAATGAGCGAAAGCCAATGTTGAGATTGTTTCTAAAGTTTCAGAAACCAATGAAATTGAATTTGCTTTTGCAATGAGCGGAAGCAAATGTTGGAATTGTTTTCGAAGTATTCGAAAACCAATAAAATTGAAGTTGTTTTTCGCGATGAGCAAAAGTCAATGTTGGGATTGTTTTTGAAGTTTTGGAAACCAATAAATTTGAGTTGCTTTCGCAATTTGCGAAAGCCAAACGTTGATGTGTTTTCCAAAGGTTTTAGAAACCATTGAATTACAAAGACTATTATGGTGAAGTCTTCGTAAATATTTTGGTAATTTTGCATGTTAATTAATTTATGAGTATGTGCATACATGTTTGGTGTAATTATTGTGGAAGATGAAATCATCATTCGTGAAAACTTTTATAAGATTTGATAAGAATAATGGGTGCTTTTATTTTTGTTACACTTAAAAGTACAACTATACTCGTAATATAAAAGTTTGCTTAATTAATCTTTGTTATAGGACCTTCGCAAATTAGTGGACCAGATAATTAGGCAATAGACGGACTTCAAGACAACCAAAACTTTTGTTGTGCATGTAATCAAATTTTGTAACTTAAACAAAAAAAAACAATAACTCTTTCCTTTTGTAATGATGTTATTCTATCTATGTTTGTCTTATGTAATGAAGTCCTTAGACAAATACTTTATGTAAGATGATAATTATGTATTTTCCGTAACTAATTTATATGTGTGTTTAAACTAATCTACTACATATATATTTGTCTTGGACCAACATGTATAAGTTATTTAATTGGTTCCTTTTCCTAGCGCATATTTTGAGTTATATTCTTGTGAATGTATATGATGCTGATAATGAAAAGTGAAATGTATATATGATGTTGAGAATGCTTTGAGGTCAAGATGACCCGAAATGAGATCTAAGGTGAACGATTTATATGGTAAACTTGGTATGCTCATTTATAAAGGAAACTTTGCTGAAATTTTGGTAAACCTTGTATGAATCCGTTTTATATATATATATATAATTTGGTCAACAAAAAGGAGTCACATAGAATACTCATACTCATTCAAATGATGTGACCTTATTATAGTATTTCATACTTAACCTGTTTTGAAGGATGGGGGTGTTAGAAGAT
>Ga0307517_10004999_pt1 | contig 20181 bp, 8 predicted proteins | sample 23_EM_MG_FD_194515 | JGI IMG/M metagenome (GOLD analysis project Ga0307517, IMG submission 194515) | Populus trichocarpa ectomycorrhiza microbial communities from riparian zone in the Pacific Northwest, United States - 23_EM | ecosystem: Host-associated > Plants > Roots > Unclassified | place...
ATATGCTGCCCCTCATTTCTTTTTATTTACTTCCTTTTGTTGGAGGGTTTTTTCTTTATTATTATTTATGATGATGAGAATGGCATATATTTCACATGCCACCCCCTTCTGCTTATTTTGTCCCCCCTATTGGGGGAAATGTATTTAATTTATAACAATTTTCAATAATAATGGCCTTTCAAAAAAAAAAAGTTTTAAAGTTTCAAAAAAAATCTAAAAAGGCTAAAGTGAAAATTGGGGTAATAAAAACATTTTTGAATTTTTTTTTTTTTGAAAAATGTCATTATGTTTGAAAATAGCAATAATAAAAATAATTGATATATTAAAAATAAAATAAAATATATACTTTAAACATGTCTAATGGGGCAAGGCCCTTATATAAATGATTAGACCAAGTATATAGACTTTAAATTATGTCTTTGATAGTGAATTGAAGGCTTATTCCTGTGGATTCCCCTCTGGAATACCTGGAATCCCTGGATTCTGGGGAAAATCAGTGAGATAATGAAAAGTATTGCATTACAATGTCTGATGCTATTCCAAGCAGACACTTTTGCCAAATAGTAAATATAAATATTTGGCAGCATCATTTTATAAAACCTATTTTCAGATTATACACTAAAGATGACACAAAACCATTATCTTAGATAGGTATTATTATTAAACAATTTATACAAAATGATCAAATTATATAAAAAAAAGGTATTAAAAAACATAGTTATAAATCAATAACTTTGTTAATATTCTTTTTAGCTTCAAAATTAGTCCAAGAATATTAATTTATATTAATAATTGGTGTTTTTATAGAGTAAGTCTGGTACATATACTATTTGCAACAGTATTTTACATTTTTAACTAATATTTTTTTTATTTTAAATATTATTAATTTCTGGCTTACAAAAATAACAAAAGAAGACTTATATAAATTCAAACCAACAATTAATGTTTATATAAGCTCAAGATATTTTTAGTAAACCAAAAGCATTTTTTTTTTTTTCAAAATTTTATTATATTAAAATGTTTTTTAAATGTTTTATTCAACTATTTTAGTAAAACCAACCACATTATTTAAGTTTTTCTGATATGCCTTTCTCAGGTTCAAGTTTTCTGGGCTCAAACACAATAATGCCATAAAGACACAAAAAGTGGTGTAAACTTGGCAACAGTTATTGATAGAAAGAGGAGAAAATCTTTCTGGTGTTTCAAAGGAGAAAATTCCTCTGAGTTAGATTTCAGAAGAAATTCTTTTTTTTTTTTAGAAAAGTTTGAATATAGGCCTTGTATCAGCAAAAAGGGAGGTCACTTGTATGTAATTGTGGACATTATATATATGTCACAGTTATAATATTTTGATTAGTGACCTCCTTTTTTGCTAATGTGAAAGCAAAGCCAAAAAAACATATATGAAATAGTTGGCATTTAGTTTTTTGTAGCATGATTTCAAACTCTGCAAGAATATTTTTCTGGGGTATTATTAGTAAAAAATAACAGTCAGATGATAAAAAATTGAGAAAGAGATAATATTACATACCAAATGCTCATAGTCAATTTATTTGGTTGTCATTGCAAAATGGTGATTGTGTTGGTGGCAAAAAAGGAAAATTCAATATATCACCCAGAGTAGATAGTCCAAAGTATTTGTAAGCAATCTCTAAATTTATTTGATAAACAAAAATTACAAAACTTGACTAATGAGCTTCTTTTGGCTAGGACCAAGCTATTGCATATTGGTTGCCCAGACAAAAAATGAATTGGGTTTGAGTTGGATTTGAGTGCTGATAAAATTCATCATACAAATATATACCATTTTATTCCTTTTAAGCTATTTGCCTATTTTGTGCTACAAGATGATATTATACACTATGTCTAAATATAGGCAATTACTTAACTATTAATTGTCAATCAAAGGCCTTTTTTGATAGTTAAATAAAGTTTTTTTTTTATTTCAAACATATATATATATAAACTATATTTTATATCACTTTTTACTTGATTTAAATACATAAAAAAAGGTTATCATAATTTAGTCCATATTATAGTAATGTATTATTTAATAATATATATTATAAATTAATATATCAAATAAATATAAAGCTAGGCTTTACAAGTCATTTATATTTATATTTTTTGAACCAGTTTTGACCAAAAATATAATTAATGAAATATTTTATGAATATAAGTGTTGGATAAATACAAATTACAAAACAAAATATTAGTTTATTAGTTAAAACTTTATAGCTAATATTATATCTAGTATCTTTCCAAGTTTTGGTTTTTTGATTATTCAAACATATTAAAAAAAACATTTTTTGTTGAATACCAAAATATAACTTTGAATATATTATGCTTGATGTAAAAACAATTATATTACAACTAATAAATACAAATTTGATTTTTTTGTGTTTTTATTGTTGACTTTTTCAAAGCAAAAAATAAAAACATTGGTCACATATTAGTGGTACAGTTTTGATAAAAATTTATGTCATTTTTTTTAGATTTAACTTGTTGTATAAATATGTATAAATGTATATATATTTACTTTATCCAAAAAAAAGGCTCTAAAATTAATTGCAAAAATAATGTAAAAATTTTGTATTAGAAAATTTTTAATATATCACTTCAAAAAGCCATTTGTTTTTTTTCATCTAATTTTGTTACATAGAGTTTTGTTATGTAGCATGCAACTATTTATTGCTTGTGTATATGAGCTAATTTCCCTTGTTTAAAATCAAAACTGAGGTTCAAAAAACAAAACATAAAAATCCTGGATAATCACTCAGTTTATTATTATTTTGACTTCATCAATGAAGCAGTGGATTTGGGAAATCAAAATGTTCTTTAACAAGAAAAAAATCAAGATTTATTAATTGTCTGGCATAAAGAAAAAAACTAAATTGTTGTTTTCACAAGAAAATAGTCTTTCATGGCCTTTGATAAAGTGCATAAATACTAGAGTGAAAAAAACAAGCAGTTTGTAAACATTATTGCAATCTTCAAGCATTTATTGGTTATAATAGATGTTTTAAAAATAAAAATATTTTTAATTTTGTCTATATTTTTATAAAAATTTTGAAGCTTTATTTATTATATTTTTTTAAAATAAAAAAAATGTTTGAAAGTTTCACTTTTTGCCTTGTTTTTAGATTTTGACAAAAAACAAATTTACTAATATTTTTTAAAAAAATATAGATAAACTCAAAGTAGAGTTTGTTGTAGAAGGCTATTACATTTTAAAAATTAATAATTTTAAAATTGATTCTAATATTAAAATTAAACTTGTAGCCATATGCAATGGCCTACTACCACAAGTTCAATTTATGTCAAAGCATCTTTCAAGAAGGCCAACAGATATTACATTTACTTTCATCAGAAAAAATGAGGATTGGCTTTAGAGCTATCACAAAGCAGCTTGTTCTGAATAATCAAATTTTCCAAAAAAAATTAAACAAATTTGTATTTGAAACAAATTTTTTCTTTGGTTTCAGCTCCAACCAACTAGCTATGGGTAAAGTTATGTCAATCTGGTGAATTAATGATTTTCCATCCTCTGTGGTCATTAGTCAAGTTTGCTGTAAACTCCACAACAACTCCTATTTTTTTTGGATGTGTACTGACTTTTGTTCTTTCATAATTTTAAACTAGAACACATGTGTTTTTTTTTGTTGACTGAGGGAAACTAGAAGTATACTATGGTACAATTATTATCAAGCTTAAGAGCAATGGTAAAACCACCACAGTTGTGTAAGTTTCCTGATATTGTTTATGGGGCCATTAATAATCATTGTTTATATTGTCCAGCACTTCTGGTGTCACCAAAGTATATTAGAAATTGAATAACAATTGGGTGTAAAACTAACACCACATGATAAAATAAAATTGTCAGATTAGCAAAGCCATTTTTGGGTTTTCTTTGAAAGACATTTTGGGTTTAAGCTCACCATATCTATCTTCCCTTGCCTTTTTGATGGCTTGTTTCTGAGTTTACCACCTTAGAACTATTATGATCAAAAACAAGTTCTTACCACTTCTGCTGTTCCTATTCTTTCCTGCCTGTTATTGCTTCAGCAGCATATCAAATCAAGGAGAGGGGTAATTTCTTTATTTTTGTAATATGTGAAGTGTAGGGTCTTTATTGATTCACACTGTTCCTGAATAAACACAAGAGAGTACTTGTAGTGTGCTAATCATTATCATGGTAGGTGTTTGACTCATTGATGGTAAGTCATTGGTACAATTTTATTGTCTAGTCCTATAATGAAAAGTATAAGTAATCTACTCTTCATTTTTTATGTAGCCATCTTAATTCATTAAAATATAGACTTGCTTTGGTGGTTGCTAAAGTCTAGCACTATGCTGTGCTCATAAACTTGAAAACTACTAGTGGATATAATACCAGTAAGCTCTTGCTTTTGGTTGAAGTGGTAGATACATATTTATCATTTCTTCTATAGTTTTTATAAATGATATTTCCCCATTTGTATCCACTTTATTCTCTCTTCTGTGGTCATACTTTTTTTTGCTATTTGTCCACATAAGGATATAATCATTTTTGCTTCAATCATACTTCAAATAGCCAATAGCAATACATCTGCCTTTTATTGAAGTTTTAAGTGAAAACAAAAAATAAATATTATAAATAAATAAAAAATAATAAAAATCAAAAAAACACCTCTACCAAAGGTCAATATCCCTCACTAGACAATCATTACATAAGTGCAACAGCATGCCAAAGAACATTAAATAGCAAATCATACTTTACAAGAAAGTTCTGTGTTATTAATTACAAGTCTAAATTTATTTTAGACTTGTTTCTATTGTATATGTTTACAGCCAAATTTTTTAAAACGCCTGGCTACTATTATTGATTTATTTCTATGGTTACATATTTTCTAATACTTAAATTATTTCATTACACTTTTGTGATTTTTTTCATTGACCATGAGATTGTTCCACTCCAGCCCACAGATTTTGAGTTTTTATGGAAGGTGTGACTTAATTGTCATGCTGGTTGCTCTTTTGCCAACATTACCAGGCTATCTTTATCCACTTCCCATATAACCAATATATGTAATATATTATGATATATAACCAATGTTTAATATTTATATATAACTATGATTTAAATTTTTAATGTACAACTGCTATACAACCAACTGATGTACATGATATATAACCGATGTATGTGATGTACAACTGATGTATATGATGTATGATTGATGTACACAATGTCCAACTAATATATGTAATATATAACCATATATTTCACTTTTTATATCTGTTCTAGTGAATCTTATATATGTGATATATGACTGATGTGCATGATGTATGACTGATGTATATAATGTATATAATATACAATTGATGTATATGATATACAACTAATGTATATAATGTACAACTAATGTATGCAATATACAATCATATATATCATGTTTCTCACTTTTTAAATCTATTCTGGTGACTCTAATACATATAATATATGATTGTCATTCAGTAAGTATTTATATTTATAAAATTGGTAAATACATAAACTGATTAGTTTTATTCTCTTCTTGCATAATTACTCAAAAGCCCGAAATTGAATTGCAAGCTGAATACTGGTCACATTTACATGATCAAGGGTCCATTTGAAAACTATAATTCATAGTGTTCAAATGAGCCCAAGAACACTAAATCTTCTTCCTAGCAATACTAGGAATGAACAAAAAACTAGTAAATATATAAACTGATTAACTCTACCTTGACTGCATGAGTTTTTTACTGTTTAAATCCATCACATGTAATATATGATTGTTATGCATAATGTATAACTGATATACACATGTAAAAAGTCCGTGAACAAAGATCTTATACTGTACTTCTAGTATACTGGTCTTGGTATGTATTTCATGGCTGTTTTGCATTTTTTGTACTGTTCTACCTCCAATTTTTTGAAGTAATTAGTTCTTAGTCAGTCTTAGATGCTACTTTCTTATATCAATAGATAGTAAATACCTAATTTTGCCATTGTGCCAGAATAGATCAGTTTACAAATATGGTTTTGGGGGTGAGTGAATATGTGATTGAGATAGGGGTAGGGAACACCAGTAAATAGATATAAACAATGCCAGATATGGCAGGCAGGTGGATGCACTTGCTATTACACATATTGGGGGGAAATTTGGGGCAAAATATATTATATTTGGGTATATATGGGTTATATACACCTATCTGGGATGTTTTGGTGCTCAAAGGGAAGCAGAAGAGGGCACTATGGAGTTTGCAATGCATTTTAAAAGTCTGGGTTCCCAATATAGCTCCAGAAAAATAGACATGGGTAGATGGATCAACTTAGATGTTTCTTATCCACAGTTAAGGCAATCTCACATCTAGATTCAAGTAAGACACATATATATTTCTAAAGAAGACAAGCCCTTCCTTGGATTTGTAGCTAGATACATAAAAAAAAAATTTTAAAAAAGGAAAAAACATTGTCCTTTCCCTCCTTGTCATTGTCCCTTTTTTTCCTGTCATTTACCCCCTTTTTTGTCATTGTTTTTTCCTCCTTTTGGTTTATTTTTTTCTTCTTTTGGTTCATTTTCTGCTGTTTCGTTGTTTCTTCTGCTGTCTTGTTATTTCATTTATTGTGTTGTCATTTTGCCTGTTATGTTATTGGTTTATCTATCATTTTGTTGTTTCACCCACTGCCTTATTGATTCATTTGCAACATATCAATTGGTTTATTGGGTTGTTTCTGCAAAAATGAGCCACAACATTTGTTATAGCTTATGTTTTATAACTTACTACCAGGGCCTCCCATTCAATGGATTTCTCTTGTGCTTTGTCCATTTCCAGCTTCTCTATTGAATGATATTATACTGCCCATATTCCTTTGGAAAAAGAAGTGGTTGTTGCTGTGTGTGGTTGGAGGGTGTTGAGATGTCAGGGAGGTGGGTGGTGGTAGAGGAATGAAAAAGAAGAAACCAAAATCAACTATAATGCAGTTGATGATGATTTTAAACTCTGATTATTTTTATAAATAGTGTTTAATATAGATGCCCATTATCATGATAATAAAATAAAAAATTGTACTATTTAATATATATTCTAATATTGATTTTCTATTATAACTTTTGTAATTTTTAAAAATAGTATTGTATTATGATTTTAGTTGACTAATAAATAGTTTTTAAATACTTTGGCCAAAGTAACTACTGGTTGTGGAAGCATAGGCTATTACAAGTGCCTTGGTACAGTTTACCATGTCACTAATTAAAAATAACCAGGCTTGTTCCAGTTATCTCTTTGCTAGCCAATCACTGTAGATGATTATGATTGATTTCAAAAGCTTTAATTTATAGCTTTCAGATAAATCCAGGAATACTAAAATTGGTGCAGTATTAATAAATATACAGAGTAGTTAGTGCTACATCTCCTACTACAAAATTGATCAAAAGCCCAAAATTGAATTGCAAAATAAATACTGGCCACATTTACATGATCAAAAGTGATCCAAAGAGCTCTAATTTATAGCTTTTAGATAAACACAAAAATGCTAAAAATAGTACAGATAGGCTAAAATTGGTAAATACATACACTGATTAGTTCTATCTTTTTGTATAATTTTCCAAAAACCTAAAATTGAATTGCAAGCTGAATTCTGGTCATATTTTTTTTCTCTACATATGATATTCATATACAATGTATTAGCAAATCCTGCAAATATATCATTATTTAAAAGTTCAGTGGATGTAGCTAACAAGTGTATAATGTATCAAGAAATATAAATCAGCTAACAGTCTTACATTATATGGTATTATCTATAAATAAGTTCATAAGTCTCTAAACTCTGGTTATAAAATTGATAGTGTGTTATGCCTGCTAGTATGCTTTCTATTGGTGGATTGTGAGATGGTCAAGGCAAAGTATAATTAATGCTCAAAAACTTTATATGCACCAGTGTGGGCTGTTTAACACACCAAATATTGAAATGTCACTAGTGCACATCATATATTTGAATTGTCAGTGCACATGTCAGAGCTGGAATGTGCATATCAACTGGTGGGTGTTTAAAATAGTAGTCCAGAATGTAAATAACATTTTGGCCCATTATTTACAGGTATTTGTAAGCCAATACAAATTAATATTTTCCAAATTCTATCTTTTTACACAACAAAAATTGGAATTTCAGTGCATATATTAGGCCAATGAGCTACATATTGACTAATGGCTGTTTATAATAGTTGTCTGAGATATTATTCAACACTTCAGCTAACTTACAAGGGCACAAATAAAAGTATAAACAGTAATATTTATTAGTTTTTACTTTTGTTAACACCAAGAATTTAAATTTCAGTGCACTGGCAAGCTCTATATTAACTGGTGAGTGTCTAGAATAGTGGCCCAAAATATATGTAACACTAGCATCAACTTTTAGGGACATTTGGAATGTGATAAAAATTAATATTTTTTAGTTTCTACTTTTATGTACATCATATATTCAAATTTTGGTACACACATAAGGCCAGTGAGCTGCACATTGACTGGTGGCTGTTTAAAATAGTGGCTCAAAGTATATACAATACTTGGAAGGTTATAAAAATTAATATTCCTTAGTTTTTGCCTTATATACATTATATATTTAAATTTTGGTGCACAAGTTAGGCTAAAAACAATTATAAAATTATAAATTATACTCTAATACACTTTTAATAAAATAGATAATATAATATATAAATTGTATGTTATGTTATTATAAAAAAAAGAGAAAAAAGAAAAAACACAGTGTGTGAGCTATACACCATATTATCATTAAAAAGAAAAAAAATAGCAACAATATGATGTGTGAGTTGCATATTGTGTCATTGTCAAAGAAAAAAAAAAAGCAATAACACAGCATATGTGATTGCACATTGTGTCATTGTCACTTTCCTTGCTTTCTTTTGCTTTTTTACCCACTTTTCTCACTTTTTTTCAATCTTTCCAACTAGTTGTCATTGTTTTTTTTATAGTTGCTAAAGTAGGCAACATAGATGCTGCAGAGGTGGTGGTGGAATGGTGCATAGAATTGTAAATATTGATAAGCTTGTTTTAGATTGACTCACATATTGTGCTGGTAATTTGATGTCAGAGTTTAAAATGACTTTTTGTAGTTTCAATAAATATTAACATAAGAATTTTGAAACATGATGTTTGAAAACAAAGTTAATTTATTTATTTTTCAGTGGAATTTTGTGAAAACATAAATAAAATTTGTAGAAGATGTAATAGATAATAATAGTATAAAAATTATATTTTCAAATCCAAGAACATAAAGAATGGTTTAGAATTAGTAAAAAAATAAAATTATTAAATACATCACACTTTCTGCACTATTGTTCAAAAACCTGAAATTAAATTATAAAATAAATATTAACAAAATAAAACATTGTTTTAAAAAGTGTAATTTAAAACTTTTTAACAAACCTAAAAATACTAAAAATAGTCTAATATAAGTAAATAAAATAAAATATTAATTGCACTGCTTTCCCTTTATTATTGATCAAAAGCTTGACTTGAATTACTGCACAAAAGCTTAAAAAATAAACAAACTATAATTTCATCATAATAGATATAATCTATAGTTTTTATAAAAAACCAAAAAATGCTAGAAATCAAAACCTCAAAATTGAATTATTGCACAACAACTCAAGCAATTAATATATGATAACTTTATTTTAATAGCTATTATTTAAAGCTTTCAAATGAATTTAAAAACACTAAAATCCAGCCAAAACCTTGTGAAAAAATAAATATATTTGATGTATTTTCTTTTCTGCACAAAAAATCAAAAACTCAAAATTGAATTATTTTATAAAAATTCAAGCAATTAACGCATTATAATTTTATTTTAAAAAGATATTATTTAGAGCTTTTAAATGAATTCTAGAGATTATACAGAAAAGTATATATTTTTTAAAGATTTTTCAAAAATATCCAAAAACACCCAGAAAAATATCTATTCTTGAAAAAACATCCAAAGATATTCAAAGCCACTCAAAGATATTCAAAGTCTTTTGAAAATCTTTGGAAATATTGTAATTACTTAACAGTGCTTTAGAACAAACAAAGCTTTTTCTAATTTGTCTAAAAGCATACTTTGGTATTATTCATCACTAGTGTTGCTGTAAATAATTTAATATTTATTATAATAATTTTAAAATTTATAATAACTTTTTCTACAATTTTATAAGGATATTTTTATTTTTAAAAACTTTTAAACATTTTTTTTTTTAAAATATAAGCAATTGATCTTACACTCAGTGTCATTTGTAATAATATTGACTTATATTCTTAGATTTTATTATGGCCCAAGCTTTATTAAATTCCAATTTTTTATATTAAGGCCTTGTACAATTGTTAAAATGCTATTTGCTTTGATATAATCAAAAAAAAGATTGATTTTATCTTTAGTCCACTAGCTATTGGTTTTTTTTAATGTTTTTTGATACTAACATAGCTCCACTTCAGTGCTAATGATATTTGTAATAAAGATTTAGCCCCCAGTACACCCCATAAAGTTCTGAGCACTTATGGCTTTAAGCCACAGGTTTATCAATTAGATGTTTATTGAGATTTTTTTCTTGTTTGCCACTATCTTGTCCAGATATTGTTTTTCCCCAAGTAATGTCACCTTCATGGAAAATGCTTTGTTTCAAGTAAAGATCTAGGAAAACATCTGTCAAAAACTCAACAACATTGGCGTCACTAGGATGGTTGAGTTTGAATTGCCACAATTTTAGTTTTATTGGAAATTATACCATTTAAAAGAGGTGAAGAAAAGGTTGACAAAGAACTGGGTCTTTGAAAAGACAATAATGAAATTGCCCAATAGTTTGAATCACAATATCATACTTGGGCTTTGTCAGTGATTTCAAAACAGAATTAGCACTGGCAGAATATGTGGTTAGGTTCCTTCAGCGCCACAACAACCAACTCACTCTTCAAAATCCAGATGCCCTTGTTCTCATCACTTTCATCAATATTGTGAGGAACATTAATTTTGATAAATGCCCTATATTTGTTCAGCTCTTTGAGGCCAATCCTGATCAGCACCAGAATCTAAAGAACTTCATAGATAATCTAGATGTCCCTGCAATGTACTTGGAAATAGTATAACATTTCACTTGCTAAATTTGCAAAAAATCATGGCTGGCACAAAATGCAAATGCAGTGTAATGCACTATTGTGTCATCGACCAGCATTAAATTGACCACATCGCCCTTTGGAAATCATGCATGTAGTGTTTTATGACTTTGTCAACAAAACTGAGCTTGACAATAATGGGTTGGCTGGCTTCTTCAAAAGTGCCTAAAATCCTATGTTCATCCAAAAAAAGTTTAAAGGGTTTTATTATGTTAAAAGAACAGTAGTGATACTTTTGTGGTTGGCATGGTGGTTTGGAGTCAAGGAGTCAAACTCACAAAATTAAAACCCAAGGATTAAGAATATACATATTAGGCCACTATTTTTTCTTCAAATATTAATAGCTTTTGTGCTTTTTTTGTGAAAAAATAGATTTTTAGTAATGGTGTTTGAAAAGTATATTAAAATACTTGATAAAGTCAAATGTTTTTGATAATAAATTAATAATGATAAAAAGAATTTATTACTAAATCTATTTATAGTAGTAAATGCATTTATTGTGAATCTATTTATATTAAATGCATTTATGCAAAATGTCTTTGTAGGAATGGATTTTTATAAATAAATTTCTGAAAATTGAAATTAATATATATTATACAACTATGCAAAAAAAAAGTTGGTAATGTCATTTGAAGAAAATATGCCTAAGCACATCAAATTCATAAAAATAAAAGCAAATTACTTAACAATGTAACTAGTGGCAAAAATTGGACAATAATAAAAATGAGCAAATAAATGAAACTAAGTAGTAATGATCTATACTATAATCTTGATGCAAGTTCCAATAGCCCAGGCAACGATGAATTTGTGAATGACACTCATCTGAACAGCCTCGATAATGTGGTACTTCTTGATCTCCCAACTTCACTAAATAAAACAAACATTTTGCAATTAAGCATCTTGTAGTTGAAGTCTTTTTTGTAACAAAAATAGTCAATAGAAGTCAAGCCAGAGTTTTCGATCACTGCTGATAGCAATACTTTTGTAGGTGGTGAAAAAAAGAATATTGTAGAATTCATTGGATATGCCTCCAGACTAGGAAATTTTCGATGCAACATAGCTTTCCTTTCCTTCATTTTCTCAGCACCTTTCTCAACTTGTCACATTTATTTTATTGCTGCTAATCAGATTTCCTTCAGGAGTGGTGGTTTAGTTACATTAAGAACAATATCTGGAATTGAGATATATTGTCAATAAAGTCATCGAGTGAAATTAAAAAATAAAAGTTACTTATACTATAAAACCAGCATCAAAATACTCCAAAAACTAATCATGAATAGAATTATAGTAAATAATCAATAATTTGATATGAAAATTAAAGTACTTTTAAAATGTTACTTCAACTTGTGCACTTTGTAATCAGAAAGATCAGCAAAGGTCTAATGTTTCCAATGTGACTTTTTGTTATTTTTATAATGGAATTGGAATGTTACAGCTGAAGGCAAGTTGAAAAAGAAAGAGTGCAGGCCACCAAAATAAATAAAGCCACTGTTCAAAGTCAACACAAAAAGTCTGGAGGTCCAATGAGGTTCGGTCTCTGTTTTTGAACCATGAAAGGTAGATTTGTGGGTAAGGTCAGTAATGAAATAAAATGTGTCTTTTCAAGGGAAAACTCATGTTATAACCACAACTACTATTTTGATGAAGTGAATTCTTGCAAGTTCTTGAAAAATGACATTGTCAACTTTTGTATTGGAGCTTTCTGAAATTACCAAATGCAAAGTGATAAAGACATTGAAAATAAAAGCATGTAACAAGTGCAAAAAACATGAAATAAAATGAAAAAGGAACAAGATCATAAAAATTATATGCTCATTATCATTGTTTTAAATATTTGCCATGTCTAACAACAACAAGAGTATGTGAACCCCATGCTTTATTTTTAATCCATTGTCTTCACTTACTAATGGATAAATACAGGTAAGCATTTTTCTTTCAATTGGAGGTATTCTGAACTCACCATATTTTATTTTCCTTGCTATGCAGGCCACCAACAAAAATATACACCAGGGCTACATTAATCAAGGCAGGACTAAACCCAGCTAAATGCTCATGACAAAAGGAAGCTTTTTGTAATTTAACACAAAGCCAGAAATTGAATGAACCAACTTGGTGTTAGTGGGCCATTGCTGCACATAGCAAATATGAGTCCTTTTTGGTTTTGTATATCTTTAAATAGTGTTTGAAAGTCCAGTCTCAGACCTGGAAAAAGACCATAACTAGACCAAACCAAAACTACAAAAGTCTAGTCTTTTTACAAATCTAAATTTATTTTAAAACTCATTTATATTAGGAGTGTTTCCAGCAAAAAATTTAAGACAATTTTGTGAGAACAATATTTTCTAGCATGCAAATTCTTGTTTTTTTAGGAAGATACTGGTTACTAATTATTAATTAACCATTGTTATCCATGCCAGTACAATATCTGTACAACACTTGTGCAACACCTTTAAATGGTGGGTAGGTGGCTTTGAAATGTTGATATATACGATCCACAGGCAATTCCATCTACGCATGATATACTATCCACTTATACATCCTAATATCTCTAATTTTGTGTGCTATTCACTGGCAATAAGTGTCATATACAATACTGACACAGTTAAGCATTTGAATTTTGCTTTATTTATAATTTGGAGTTTCCAATATATGTCACAATGATATTGATGTATTGACATACTAACAAATGGATAAAAATATATTTCGACATGTTACCCAGCTCCTGCCCTGATCTATCGTCATGCCTGAGACATCCAGAGGATCACTCTCATGTACACCCTTATTCTCCTCATTTTTCTTCCTTCTTGATATGTCAGATGTATTATCATCATCATCACTCTGGTCGTGGTATCCGAACTTTCATTTCAAAGTCTTGGGTCACTTGATGTCACTGTCTCTTGCTTTAATTCTTGCCTTTCTTGCTTTCTGTTGGGTTGATTAATACTTTATTTAGCTTCTTTATCTTCTCTTGGTCTTACTCACCTCAAACAATTCTTTGTCCAATAATGTCAGGGCCCTCAACACAACTATCATCTTACAACAGTTCCCTTTTAATTATATGCCTTCAAACGATAGCTGTGCTTCAACAATGTCCTCTATACGAATAGTGTTAGAGGATATATCTTTGTGTCTGTTCTCTGCTTCATCTGTGGGCTTTATAATATTCCACCTGGTTATCCTCTACATGAACGAACTTGCTATCAGCCATAGCTACCATTAGTATATTGTTGGGGTCGATCACCGGGTCGAAGGAAATTTGGCAGTGTAACAGTGCATTTTGATGTGGTGTGAAGTATTGGTTGCCAATGTCAATGGAAGAGTGCTCTTGGAAAATGAATGGTGCCTAGTCTTCCATGGTTCCATCAGTCATATATTACTGGAACATATCTTGAATTGTGTATACAGAATCAAAAGCTTCATTGAACGTAGATGATGACAGGCCAGTCAGCATAATTGACTGCCACATGAAGAGTCGCCTGTTGATTTTTTTGTTGAATGGGATAAGTGTTATTTTATAAAAGTAATAATAATAACATACACTTCATATGGCCTTCGTATTGGCGGCAGTTCTCAACTACACACTATTCCTTGGATGCAAAGTATAACTTCTGTTTGGTTTTCACTCACAAGCATCTTGGAAATCATAGTGTTAATCCATGGAAAGTGCGGGGATTCAATAGCGCCAAAGTGAGGGAACTTGGCTCTGAGGGTCTATGATCATTATGTCTCTTGTGTAAACCCTTAGATGCCCATTACCCCTCTGTTGTTGTTTTTGGGTAAGTCACTTGTGGTAGTGGGCCATTGCATATGCATGGCAGTTATAAGTCTAATTTTAACATTAGAATCTATTTTAAAATGTAATTGCCTTCTACCTCAAACTCTACTTCAAGCTCATCTATGGTCTAAGTGGACTGGTCTTGACCAGTTAGGACCCCTTTTTGTAGCCCTTTAAATACCCTTTAAAACACACCCAGGAACACATTAATTGGTTCAAAATTGACAGAGATATGGTTGAAAATGTAAAATACTGTTGAAAATAGTATATGCACCAGACTTATTTTATAGAAGCACCAATTCTTAATGTAAATTAATGTTCTTGGGCTTATTTTAAAGCTAAGAAGAATATTAACAAAGTTACTGATTCATAACTGTAAAATATTAGCTGAAAGACTAGTATGAAACTGGTTAAAACAGATGCAGACCAAAAGCCACTCTAAAGAGCAGTTAAAACCAGTGTTTAGTTTTTTTTTGTTTTGTGGTCCAGTCTAGATTTTTGACTTCTGGGACAAAGTTAGACTGGTTACAGTTATGGTTAAGGCCCTAGAGCATTAAAACCCTAATAAATTGGTAACTTTGTTAATATTCCTCTTAGCTTTAAAATGAGCCCAAGAACATTAATTTATATTAAGAATTGGTGCTTCTATAAAATAGGTCTGGTACATATACTATTTTCAACAGTGTTTCACATTTTCAACCATACCCCTGTCAATTTTGAACCAATTAATATGTTCTTGGGTGTGTTTTTTTGTAGTCACCACAAATAATATATTCACTATCGAGGATGATCCAATTATCCATCACAAGATTTCAAAGAATGCAAACTGATTGTATCTTTTGAAATTTTGCAGTGGATAATTGGGTCATCTTTAACAGTGAATATGTTACAGTACATAAAAGTAACCAGACCAGGGATTGAACCCAGTACTGTCTAGATATATACCAGATGCTTTAACCACTGAGCTATTCAGCCTTGAAGTTCAACCATTCAATATTATGAGTTGTTTGATCAAAGACTCAATTTTTATCAACCCAGAACTTAGTCAAAATTTTCATTGATTCATTGATTCATCACTATGACTACATTTTTATTACATAAATCGCATGAGAAGGCAATCTCTACAGCAAAATACTGCATTTTTTGAGTTGGCACTATGTTAATGATGCTATGATTATGTAATCACAGTGTCTCTTTAAAGGAAATGAATTTCCAAATTCAATGGTATTGGTTTCATATGAATCCAAGCAGAACTGATGAAGAAATAAATATTTTATTTGTTTTTTTGTAATATAAAAACTGGTGAAATGTTCATATCTCCATGGATACTGGTCCAAAAAATATGATTCTGGTATTGTTAGATTCAGCATTTTAATCACATTAACCATTTATATGGATTGTGTAAGGATATCCTTCTTGTGCAAGGTAAAACAAAGATAAACCATAGTATTTTGGAAATTACAACATATAAACAGGTGCCTGATTATCTAATCAGTACATAAAATGAAGATAGAGAAAAGTGCAGTCATGTTGGCACCAAAATCATGTGAATCTGAGAAAAACTGATTAAGTTATAATTTTTTTGAGAATACATATTCTGGTGATGGTAATGGTGATAATACCAAGTCATACACCAGAACACCTTGTTTTGAAGAATTCATAACTTAATGAGCTTTGCTTGGATTCACATGATTCTTGTACCAATGCAATCACATTTTTCTTTACTTTCATCTTATGTACTTACAAAAAAATAAAGAGGCTTGGCATTGTGCCTGGCATATGATTTGATGAAAAGCGGCATTTCATAGCTTCAAATGTATTTTTTCAGGACATATTATATACTGTTAGATTCATCTGAATGAGGAGAATCCAACCATCCTATTTTCATTACATAATTCACATGGGAAGACAATCTCAAGACATATGGTCAGCAGACACGATGAAAACAGAGTTTCAGGGGATAACTGCACATTGGATTGCTGTGAAGAAGGGAAAATGGAAGATAAAAGCGGCAGTTATTGGGTTCAAAGTGTTATCAGGTGGACATAGTGGGGAAAACCTTGGAAGGTATTTCATGGGTTTGCTTGACTGCATTGGGATCATGTCCAAAACCAGAACAATAGTTCATCAATTGTTATTCCTCATGTCATGATAGTAAGCAGTTTGCTAATTCTTGATCTCTCAGCTTTATACAGCAACATTGGATAAAACAGGAAATAATAATACAACTTTCAAAATGATCCAAGATATTCACATCTGCCAAGGCCTTGAGTGAAACAGTGACAAACAACAACTACTATTTGTTCATTTATTTTTACTTTCTCCTCAATTTAATTCCATTACAGTTGTTTGGGCCATATTATCAACCTTGGGAACATTGACATTATGAGCCACATTACAAAGATTGCAGCTGTCAAAAATGTGACAGCCATCTGGGAATATGATTCCACCCAAGCCAATAACCATGTTCTAGGTGGTTTCCTCAATGTGATTGCCACTATCCATACATTTGCAATCAAGGTAACAATTCTATTCTCCCTCAAACTTCAAGTGCTGTCTTATAATATTTATGCTCAGATTCAAGCATCTGGACAGCATATCAAATACTTCCACAGCATCCAGATCCATTGTGGACTTCCTGAAGCACTGAAAATACCTTTACATAGCAATATCTATTGGGGCACAGTGTTCAAGATGCTCGATCAGGCAAACAAACTTCATCAGGTACAGATCACTACATATCTATCTTGTTGATACATTATTGAGGATTCAAATTGGATTCAACAATATTTCTCCTCAGAACAGAAGCCAACCCTATAGCATGCACTTCTAGTGCTTGAGCAGCTTCAATTGGCATGGAAGAAGAAGTGCGATAGCCCCAAATATGCCCTGTATAAGGACACACTCACTGATGGCCTAGAAAAGGTGGGAAAGTACTATTCCTGTTTTGATGAAAAGCCTAGTTTTGTACTAGCATTTGGTAAGGGTTTAAATTCTCTCAAGACGAGATGCATACTAATGCAACTTTTGAAGTACTTCACCCTTATTACAAGCTCACTTACATTGCACTTTCATGGGGCGGTGCCAAAGAACAAGCAGCTGAAATTGATGCAGGAAACTTTGACACAAAAAACTGGCAATATAAGGCCAGAAAAATAGTTGAGAAAAATATACGTTGTTTGTTTCATCTATACAAATTACTGTGCTAATGGTGTGTAAACTAGATGGCCCAGTACTATAATAGTTGAGTTCCTGCTATTCCCATTCAAAGAAACCCCAGAACCCAGGTGTTAGATTTGTAATCTGGCATGTGACTAAGGACCATGGGAAGCTTCTAATTGAGCAGGTCTGAGCCTCACCTATGCAGTCACAAGGTTGACATAAATCGTGCAAGGATAATGTTCCGAGGGTGCAGGGTATCAGTGAGAACATAACTGGCACTGATACGGCTGGATAGCTCAGTTGGTTAGAGCATCTGGTATATGTCCAGAAGGTCCTGGGTTCAATCCCTGGTCTGGTCACTTTTCTGTACTTTAACACCAGGATGCCAACAATGATGAGGCCTTTGTTCTCTTGGAATTTGATAAACATTAGGAAACCCTTCTCACCACTGATGCAGAAGAGGGCTGGGCCTCAGAGTTACACTGCTATTTAAGTACTATGTAACAGGATGTGAAAAAAAACACCAATCTTGTTGAATAGTAGCAGGTAAAGGATTTTCTTGGAATCTTTTCAGTCACTTATTGTCATTCTGTAGAACAATGCAACTTTATATCCTATGCTTGCACGTATTGTCCTTTACGTCCTCCCTTCTCAAGTGTCATCTGTTCTCTGCAAGTGGCTATTTTTGGACAGCAAACAAATCACAATAGACCACTGGGCATGCCTAGATTCAACAGTTTTTGAAGAACTAGTAATCATGAGGTTTGCATGGAGACCTGACCTTTATGATATGGCTGCTTGGACAGCTTTTAAGCAGAAGAAGGTTGAGTCTTTCCTCAATTTCAAAAAAATGCTTGACGATGATAATGCCTTTTTAGCTTGGGAGAAAAAGTTAGATATAGAGATTATAGTATAACCCACTCATGTACATTGGTGCTGACCCCTCTCGTACATTAAAATACTTAGAGTATTGGCCACCTTAATCCTACAAAGACCAGTCACAAACCAGTTAGGACCAGAACCAGTTAAAACCAGTTTTGTAACTGCAAGAAACTGCAAAAGACCGGTTTGTCACAGTTCGGTCTGGTTTTTGTCAGTTTCTGGAATTAAAAGGACTGGTTACAGTTATGGTCTAAGGCACTGGGCACCAAAAGACCAAACCAGACTGGACTTTCAAACACTAATATCTAGACAAAATATGAGTGAGTCTAGAAATGAAACAATAAGTACATAATCAAAAGAAACAAAGAAAAACTGTACCTTAGCAAGAAAGGTGAAAGGCTAAAGTACAAAACGACGAGATATGGCTAGCTATATAAGTAAAAAGAAACAGGGGCTTCACCCTGAAATGTCTGAAAGAAGAAAAAAAAAAAAACAATATCAGAAAGATACATTACATGAAAAGTAAAAAAAAAAGTGCTTGATAGAGCCACATGCTGCACACCCATCAAGGACATGTATGGCCAATCAAGGATGCATACAATAGCCCAACCCTGCTACACTCAAATATAAAATTCCCCATCCAAATATTCCCCCAATGTGTGTAATAGTAAGTGCAACCACCCACTGGCCACATCTGGTATTGCTTATATGTATTTACTAGTGCCCCCAACCCCTGCTCAATGGTTCTGCCCTATAATACATCCCTGCCCTCAACCCTTATATCCAACAGGATAGCCAACAAAGACACATTTCTGCATATGTGACTGAAGCGACTTTCTTTTATCCCTTTGAATGTAAACGTAGGCTGCACAACCCCAAACTCGCAGATTGCTCACATCTGGTTTCTTCTTGTACCATTCCTCATAAGGGGTAGTTTTGGGTAATGGTGCAGTAGGAAGGCGATTCCATATTAAAGTTGCGCAATAGGGTTACTATCAGTGTATGCACACTGATCAGTCACAATAGAGTTTAACTCAGCAAGAACTGATGATCACAAGTAAAACAAATGTAGTCATCAGGAAAAGGCCACCTAGCTCTGGCTGTCTTTAGATGCTTTAGCTGTCCTAGAGCATCCTGAGACATCCTAGGAGGTCTTGGGATGACTCAGGATGCTCTAGGACAGCTAAAGCATCTAAAGA